>Ga0364860_10167_pt1 | contig 30466 bp, 35 predicted proteins | sample ExccelAu500001D4_FD_206916 | JGI IMG/M metagenome (GOLD analysis project Ga0364860, IMG submission 206916) | Enriched cells from Trout Bog Lake Hypolimnion, Wisconsin, USA - BchlTB.Aug20.5000.01 .D4 | ecosystem: Environmental > Aquatic > Freshwater > Lake > Hypolimnion/Profundal zone | place: USA...
TAGGAGTTAGGCATGGTGCTTCTGCTGCTGAGATAAAGCAGGCATACAAGTTGCTGGCCAGAAGGTGGCACCCTGACAGGGAAGGGGGTGATGCTGAAAAGTTTGTGGAGGTCAGCAAGGCATATGCAATGCTTTATACACAGAAGCCAAGCCGCAAGGTTTGTGATTATTGCATGGGATTGGGGGAGAGTGCCAACTGCAGGTGCCCCAAGTGCAAGGGTAAGGGGGTTGTATGATGGTTGATTTGGTTATGGCTGATGTGGCTATCTGCCAGTTGAGCATGGGATTGCTGCCCCTTGACTTTGCTGGTGATAGGGATGGAAGTACTGTTGTTGGCTGGGGGTTGTACCATGGGCATGTTGCAATGGATGAATATGTCTGTGGTGAATTCCCTATTATGTGTGAAGTGATAATGATGGCAAGGAGGCGGTATGAGTAGCAATGTTCTATCGTGTGGTGGATGCGGCATGGATAAGTGGAGAATTTTTGACGATGGCAAGGTGGCCTGTGCTGAGTGCAATGAACTTGGTGCTGGGGTACATGCTGGGTTTGCTGGGTTTGTTCCTGTGCGGCCTGGGCGGTATCTTTACAGGACAGGCGAGGCATACCATTGGGATGTGGTAAAAGTGTTTCCTGTCCATGGTGGTGAACTGGCCTTCAACCTGGGAATGGTGCGCCATGAAGTGTCTGCTGTAACTGGGGAGTGGAGGGAATTGCCATGATGGGTGAGGCCTGGAAGGCTGTGGAAGGTTATGAGGATTCCTATGAGGTGTCCAACCTTGGCCGTGTAAAATCACTGGACAGGATGGTTAGGTCAGGGGTTGGAAAGGATAGGAGGGTGAAAGGCAGGATGCTGAAGCCATATAGTTCAAACAAGTCGCCAACTTTCACAGTGAAGCTCTGTGCGGATGGTGGGTATGTTGTTGCTATAGTGTCCCATCTTGTCTGGGCTGCATTTATTGGTGATGATGTGCCTGGATATGTTGGGCACAAGGACACAGCTGCTGCGTGCCGTGATGCTGCTGATAACCTGATGAGGGTTGATGAACAGCAGCGTATGCTGGTAGCAAGGAGGGCGCGTGTCAGAGCACCAGTTGTGGGATAAGGTTAGAAGTGGGTTGATGGATGCTGCTGACCTGAAGATTGACCTGATGAGGGTTGAGAACCTTGTGATGGCTGGCCCACCAGATGTGAATGGCTGCTATAGGGGTGTTGAGTTCTGGCTGGAGTTGAAACACTGTGACAAGCCTCCTGCAAGGGATAGCACTGCTGTATTCAGGGATGGGGTTGGGTTGCGGCCTGAACAGGTAGTCTGGCTGCATAGGAGGGCTAGGCATGGTGGAAGATGCTGGGTGCTGGCTAGGGCTGGGGAAAGCATTTGGCTGGTCAGCGGCAAACATGCTAAAGTGTTTAATGGGGCTGGATATTTACAGCTGGTGGAATTAAGTGACTGGTGGAGTGCAGAAAGGAAGGTGGACTGGAAAGGGTTGCTGCAGGCAATAATTAGTTAGAAAATTGTGATGGGCAATCTTACTCAGATTGCCCTATTTTTTTGTTTGTGAATTGGTGAAATTCCCATTGGTGGTGACAATGCCAATGGCTTTCTTTTGAAACAGCTGCGTGAAGATGTTGTGCCTGTATGGCCGATGTTAAAATTGGTTGGGAATTAGGCAGGTATGTGAATGTGAATGTGTGATTTTGGTTGGCGTGAAACACTGATGGTGCCATAACTGTCATATGATATATGGTGAGTTACTAATATGTGTGTGGGTGGTGCTGGGGGTGTGGGTTACTGTGAGGCATATATTAGGTCTTATTAGGTTATATTAGCAATTCTATTAGATAAAGTGCATGATTGTGCTGGATAATATTAGATAAATTGGAAAATTGGGGTGAACTAAAAAAAATAAAAAAAAGTTTTCCCGCGCGCGTATATATACGCGCGTAGGTGTGGCGTATGGTATGCAGGCACAGGTGTTCATGGCATATTAGATAGAAAAAGTTATCTAATATTACTAATATATTTTGTGCTAAGTTGTTGAAATTGATGAAATAGTATCTAATAGGTGATTTGCAGCAATAACTAGCCTTTACTTGTGGGTGTGGGTCAGGTATAAATTGTGCCATTGTGTAAATTTGGATGGTGTGATGGCATGAAATCACTTAAAGCAAAACCTGTGAAACCAGTTGGGAAGGGAAGGCCAGCTGTCTGGGATAGGAAGGCTGTGGTTGATGAGGTGTGTGCAAGGCTTGCAGTCAGTGAGATGGGGCTGGCAAGGTTGATGGGTGATGACAGGACAAAGTTCCCCACAGCACTGACCTTCCTGACTTGGATTGATGCTAATGAAGATTTTCAAAGGCAGTACGCGAAGGCCATGATGCTCAGGGCACAGTACATGGAACACAGGCTCAATGAAATTGCAGATGAGGAATCACTTGCCCCACTGTATGACTTGAAAGGGCAGCCAATACGCAAAGCCAATGGTGACTTGGTAATGGGGGTGTCCTCAGTTGGTGTGGCCCATGCCCGATTGCGCATAGATACGCGCAAGTGGCTAATGTCAAAGATGATGCCAAAGAAGTATGGTGACAAGCTGGCACTTGGCAATGACCCAGATTCTCCTCTCACCCCCACCAAGCCGCAAGACCTATCAAAACTAACCAATGAGGAGTTACAAACCCTTATTGCCCTGCAGTCCAAACTCAACAGTGGAGAATAGCAATGAGCAACCCAGAAAGGCACAACCAGTACACAGACAAATCACCAATAGATGAAATGAAGAAATGCCTTGCTGAGAAGCACCTAGTCAATATGGCTGGCAGCCTGCAGAAGAGTAACCCAGAAGGGCACAACCAGTATACAGCATCAGGTTCACGGGCTGGCAATGCCGCACTGAAAGCATCTACCGAGGCTGACAAGGCAAGCAGCAAAGCTATAAATTCTGAACGAAATATAAATGAAGAAAAACCTACTCGTGCTGAATATAAACAAGCAATCAGTGACCATACTGGCGCATTCTATGCCCATGATGATGCTAGGGTTGCACATGAGAGTGCTGCTGAAAAAGCCTTGAATGCTGGAAATATGGATCAATGGCAAGCTCACTTGGATTCAGCACAAACGCATGACAATGCGGCTAACTCACATTGGAGTTCTGCAAAATCATTGCAAGATAAAATGCGTTCAATGAATAAGAAATAATCATGGCTGACCCAATTAAAATACCAGTTGACCCAAGCCTTATCCAGCGCGTATCACAATGAATGCACCACTGTCCATCCCAGCACTATCAGACCTGCGCGCTGAGCAAGCCCGCAGGTCACTGCACTCTTTCCTACAGTACATTGTATGGCCAGTGCTCATGCCTGGCACCCCATTCAAGGACAACTGGCACATAGGCTGTATCTGTGAGCACTTGGAAGCAGTCAAGCTTGGGCAAATAAAAAACCTCATAATCAATATCCCCTTCCGTCACCTCAAGTCCACTATAGTCTCACAAGCCTTCCCAGCATGGGACTGGATAGACAATCCTGAACTTCAATACCTGACTGCCTCATATGCAAAAGACCTAGCAACAAGGGATGCAGTCAACAGCAGACGCATCATTGAGTCAGAGGGCTATCAGCGCGCATTTGGCTATAAGTTCAAGATGACCTCTGACCAGAATGTGAAGACACGTTATGACAATGACAAGGGTGGTGGCCGTGTTGTTACTTCCACTGATGGTGCTGGTACTGGGTTTGGCGGCAATCGCAGAATCATTGATGACCCGATTAGCAGCAAGGAGGCTGACAGCCTAGCAGCTATCACTGCAAGCATAGAGTGGTGGAAGGGAACAATGGCCACCCGTGGCAATGACCCTGAATCTGATACTGCAATCATAACACACCAGCGCATACATGAGAGGGACTTGACAGGTTACATCCTAGCAGAAGAGGGCAAAGGCTGGGAGCAGCTTGTGCTACCAATGCGCTATGAGCAGGAATACAGAAGGCCACCTACCACTATTGGCTTCATTGACCCGCGCACTGAGGAGGGTGAGTTGCTGCACCCTAGCCGTTTGGGTGAGGAAGCTGCTGCCAAGCTTGAAAAGCAGTTGGGAACTTATCACAAGAATGCACAACTACAACAACGGCCTGATAGCCGTGGTGGGAATATATTTGTGAGAGGTCTTTGGAAATTTTACAAGGCACTTCCAACCCTTGATGAAATAGCAATCACAGTTGACTGCACATTCAAGGACACCAAGTCATCAGACTTTGTGGCAATACAGGCATGGGGCAGGGCAGGGGCAGATAAGTTTATGCTGTATAGATTAAAGCAGCAGATGGGGTTTGCTGCTACAGTCACAGCAATCCGCACAGTCAGGGCCAAATATCCAACAGCAATAGCTGTCCTGATAGAAGACAAGGCAAATGGCTCAGCAGTAATTGAAACCCTGACAAAGGAAATAGCAGGCATAATAGCCATCAATCCTGAAGGGGGTAAGGTTGCAAGAGCATATGCAATACAACCAGAGCATGAAGCTGGCAACCTGTATTTACCTGACCCATCTATTGACCCTGATGTTGAGGACTTCTTGAGTGAGGCCACTAGCTTTCCAACACCAGGCATACATGATGATGAAGTTGATGCCTGTACACAAGTAGTCAACTGGTTCAGGAATAGAATGGGCAGCATGGGCATCTTTGAGCTATACCGCACCAAGGCTCAGGAATTAAACAAGTAACATAACTCACAAGGAGAATCAAAATGGGAACACCAATCACTATCCAGTTGTTGGCACCTGCTGCACTTCCTGCAGGCTCAGCAATATACCTTCATGATGGCACTACAGTGACAGTTGACAAAAATGGTTTAATCAACGTCAATGCATCATATGTAGATGAGCTTCAGCCAATGGGCTTCCTGTATGCAAACCCTTCAACTGGAGCCAACTTCCGTAACCTCCTGGATGGCGGTGACTTCACAGTCAATCCATGGCAGCGCAATATCCCCACCCTGGCCTCTGGTGGTGTCTTGGCAGCCGCAATCACTTCACAGTCACCAACATACTTTGCTGACCGCTGGTTTGGTTGTCCTGCAGGCACTGGTTCTGTCCTGATGGCACAGGTTGCAGATACATCCTTGCCTGGATTCAGCCAGAACTGCAAGGTGAGTCGCTCAAATGGTAATGCAGCAGTTGTGCCAATCCAGTTTGGGCAGGTGGTTGAGACAGCAGATGCCATCAAGTTACAAGGCCAGACAGTCACCCTTTCATTCTGGGCAAAGACTGGTGCAAACTATTCTGGTGGGGCATTAACAGTTCAACTGGCCTCTGGCACAGGCACTAACCAGTCAGCAACATTGCTGGCAACTGCTGGGTGGACTGGTGAAACATTTCCAATCAATACCACACAGGCACTGACTCAATCAATGCAGCGGTATCAATTCCAGGGTGTGGTACCATCTAATGCAACACAGGTTGGTGTGCTTTTTGCATTTACCCCAACTGGAACTGCTGGTGCTGATGACTCTGTATCATTCCAAGGGTTGCAATTGGAGATTGGGGCACAGGCCTCCAACTTTGAACACCGTGATGTGCAGGTTGAGCTGGAAATTTGCCAGCGGTATTCATGGGTGATTGCTGAACCTGCAGCTGGTGTTATTGTAGGGGTTGGTGGTGCTGTTTCTGCTGCTAATAACCAGATATTCTATATGGCTGCACCTGTACAGTTTGTGAAAGCACCTACTGTTACAATCAATGCAGGCTCTTGGAAGGTGGCAGCAGCCGCAGCAGCCGCAGCAGCAACAGGTATGGCCGCAGGAACAACACACACAGTCAATGCAATTAGCATTGTGTCCACATTGACTGAGACTGTTGGACTTGCTGCAAGCCTGCAGGGTGGTGCTGGCACTGGATACATCCTGGCCTCAGCAGACTTCTAACCAACAGGGAGGGGGCAACCCCTCCCATCAATAGGAGGTTAGCATGGTCAACAATAATGCGGATGGAAGCAAGACCAGTGGTGTGGCTCCAGAACTGGGCAATGCCTCTTTTCTTAACATCACAGCAGCAACCCTGGTCAAGGCAGGAAATACTCGTGCATGCAAGGTATCAATCACTACAGTATCAGCAGCAACAGGGGCAGTATATGACTCAGCAACAGTGGCAGGGGCATCATCAGCAAACCAGATTCTGTCCATACCAGTAAGTGCACCAGTTGGAACAGTCTATGACTTGCAGTGGCCATGCCTTAGTGGATTGGTTGTAAGTCCTGGGGCATCTGGTGCAATATCTGTAACATTCACACAATAGGATTATCATGGCCAACCAACCACGTGAGCAAATGGGCACCAACATAGAACCATCTGTTATACAACGGTTGGTTGAGGCTGTGAGCTATGCAGTCAGTGGTGTTAAGCCAACAACATGGTTTGGGCCATATCAGCCACTGAACCCAATAGCCCAAGACCCAGCACAGGGGGTTGTTGGCCGCCAACTGGACTACCCAGTTGGGTTCAACACAAGGATACAGCCAAGGCAAGAAGAGGCAATCACCTTCCCAATGCTGCGCAACTTGTCTGATGGTTATGATATATTGCGATTGGCCATTGAGACACGCAAAGACCAGGTTGAGGCATATGAGTGGGAGATTGTGCCAATTGATGACAATGACAAGGGCAAGTATGATGATGATATTAAGACCATCACCAACTTCCTTATGCGCCCATCACTGGAGCATGATTGGTCAACATGGCTGCGCATGTCACTTGAGGATGTGTTTGTGCTTGATGCCTGGGCTATCTGGCCAAGGATGAATAAGGGTGGGCAACTCTGTTCACTGGATTTGGTGGATGGGGCAACGCTGAAGAGGGTGATTGATGATACTGGCCGCACCCCAATGCCCCCAGACCCAGCATTCCAGCAGATATTCAAGGGTGTGCCAGCAGTCAATTATAATGCTGATGAGATGCTTTACTTTATGCGCAACCCGCGTACCCACAAGCTGTATGGCTATAGCCCAGTTGAACAGATTATCCTGACTGTCAACATAGGAATTAGGCGGCAGCTTCACACCATCCAGTATTACACAGAGGGCAACATTCCAGAGGCTGTGGTTGGGGTTGACCCTTCATGGACTATGAACCAAATCAAGGAATTTCAGCAGTGGTTTGATTCAGTTATGTCTGGTGATACAGCAGCCCGCAGGAAAATGACCTTTGTGCCTGGTGATGCTAGCAAGATGCAGTTCACAAAAGACCCACAACTCAAGGATGAGTTTGATGAATGGCTTGCGCGTGTTGTGTGCTATTGCTTCTCACTGCCTCCAACAGCATTCACCCGCCAGCAGAACAGGGCAACAGCAGAACAGGCCGCAGATACGGCCAAGGAAGAAGGGCTGATGCCTCTTATGACTTGGCTGAAAAGAAGGTTTGATTACATCATCTTCAGGTACATGCAGAATAGCAAGCTCCAGTTCCGTTGGAAGATGGCTGTTAGCCTTGACCCTGAAGTTCAGGCAAGGATAGATGACATCAACCTGAAGAATGGCGCAAAGAGCTTGGATGAGGTGCGTGTGCGCAATGGTGATGACCCTGTTGGGGTGAGCAACCTGATTTACCTCCCAACTGGCCCAGTACCTGTGACAAATTTTACACCAGAGGGAATAAAGGCAGCCAAGGCAGAGGCAGCAGCCCAGCAGCAGATGGCCTTGCAACAAGCCAAGGCCAAACAACCTGAGACTGATGATGGCAATACTCCAGTACAGCAGCAATAAGACCTGCAACATTTGCAACCCAAGTGTGAACTTGGGGGCACTTCTGCACAAGAAGCAGCTGTCAGCAAGGCCTGAATTTTTGGCTATGCTGGAAAAGCGCACCCCTACCCTAGCCAAAAAGGTGTCCACATGGCTATCACGTGAAGGCAAGCGCATAGCATTGGAATTATCTAGTGCTATGGCCTCCAGCAAGGTGGACTTGGGGGCATTGCTTGGGAAGGCTACAAAAAAGACACCACAGCAGATGGTGCAGGGGCTGGACTTATCTGGGTGGGATGCACTGGCTGGGATTATCACTGATGACACTTATGATGTATTCCGGTCTGCTTATGAGGATGGATTAGATGTTTATGGACAAACTGATTTGGGTGTTACAAGCCAGATGGATGCTCGTGCACTCTCGTGGGCGCAGCAGCGTGGCGCAGAGCTTGTTGGAAATAAGGTGGATGAAGATGGAAACATCATTGAAAACCCAGATGCCAAATGGGCAATTACAGACTCAACAAGGGACATGCTGCAAAGAACCATTCAGGCATCAGTCAAGGCTGGTGACTCTCCACGTCAGCTGCAGCAAAGGATTGAAGACAGCGTGGCATTTGGGGACACAAGGGCATCTACAATTGCCAGGACTGAACTGGCTACTGCACACATACAAGGCAACAAGGAAGGGTGGACAGGCGCAGGGGTAGAATTCAAGAAGAGTGCGCTGGGTTCTGCCCATGACCTTGATGATGAATGTGATGAGGCTGAGGCTGATGGTGCCATCCCCATGGATGACCTTTTCTCCAATGGCTATGATGCACCACCTTACCACCCCAACTGTGTATGTGATTTGCTGCCTGTGCTGAATGAGAAGATGTTGAAGGGTGCGCCTATTGGTAACACAAATGCATCCAAAGACCACATAAAAGATGCAATCAAAGATAAATCATCAGCAGCATATGGTGGTGAATTGCCAAAGCAAGGAGAGTTGAGAAGGCTTTATCATACAACATCAATAGAGGCAGCAGAGAAAATTATTGCAAGTGGTTCATTTAAGTCAGCCAAAGGGGTTGGTGCTGACTTAGCAGAGGCATCATATGGCAAAGGCAATGATGCTGCAGATTGGGTTTATCTAGGGACATCAAAGGACAACTCGCAGGATGCTGCAATTGGTGATGGTGTAACATTTAGACTTAATGCGGAGCCTTATGCAGACAAGGCAGTGATGCAGCACAATCAAGAGGGCGGTATTGCCATGATACACAGCAGCCTGTCAATTGACTCTATACAGTCAATAATTCTTGACAGCCCATCCAAGCGTGGTGATGCACTTATTGCTGCTTGGAAAAATAAGGTGCGCAGCAGCAATAAGTCCATCACCAGCCTATCCCTTCTCAAGTCAGACTTTGATGAATCAAAACACCCACGCACAAAGGATGGCAGGTTTGGCACAGTTGATGCCAGCAATATACCCCCAGTAGATAAGGAGAGGCTGCGCAAGCTTGGCTGCCCACTGACCTATACAGACATCAAATTGAATCCAGACCCAAAGGGTGATTTACAGGCCACTGCCCGAAATGAAAATGGCAAGAAGCAATATTTTTATTCTGATGAGCACAATGCTAATTCTGCTAGGGAAAAGTTTGAGCGTCAAGTTGCCTTTGATAAAATTTCACAAGGCATCTATGATAAGGCCAAGGCAGATATGAACAATCCATCACTAACAGCAGCACAGCGTGATGCTGCAGCAGCAACCTACCTGATAAGCCAGACAGGTTTCAGGATAGGCTCAGACAAGGACACAGGCGCAGAGAAAAAGGCATATGGTGCAAGCAACCTTCAAGCCTCACATGTGCTGGTGGATGGTGACAAACTGTCATTCAGCTTCACAGGGAAACATGGTGTGGGTCAAGACCACACAATTACAGACCCATCACTGGCAGCCTATATCAGCAGCAAGGGAATAACAGAAGGAAGGTTGTTTCAGACTAGTGACCAAGGGGTGCGTGATTATTTCCATAGCATTGCTGGCAAGGATTATCTGGTTAAGGACATGCGCACCCAGATGGCTACCCTAACAGCACTAAAGGCAATCAAGGATATGCCAGCACCATCATCTGAAAAGGAGTACAAGTCATTCCGCAACAAGGTTGGGGATATTGTAAGCTCTGTGCTTGGCAACACCAGGGGCATGGCACTTAATGAGTATATCCATCCAGCAGTATTCTCCAGTTGGGGGTTCCAATAATGGATGCCAAAGACAGAGCCATGCTGGATGACTTCTATAGCAGCATCCACTATCCACCAAAGGCCACAAGCCTAAAGATGATGAAGCTCATCACAGATGACCAGGCAGATGAGGCAACAGGCCACACAGCATCACGCGCACAGATAAAGGCAGGCAACTACAAGAAGGGGCATATACAAATTGGGCCACTCAACATATCAATTGAAAATCCAGCAGGTAGCAAGCGCAATCCTGAATGGCCTCCTCTCACTCACCATTATGGCTACATTCGTGGCACTGTTGGTGCTGATGATGACCATGTTGACTGTTTTCTACGCACTGGACTCTCTGAGGATTATGATAATACGGTATATATTGTTAATCAGGCAAAGGCTGATGGAACTTTTGATGAGCACAAGGTTATGATAGGCTGGCCAGCTGAGTGGGAGGCCACAGCAACCTATCTTGAGAATTATGAGAAGGGTTGGGATAGGATTATATCAGTGGTGGGTGTGCCATTCTCCACCTTCTGTGATTGGGTAAAGAATGGTGACCATAAATCAATATACAAAGGAGCACAAAATGATTAAACTAAACTTTCCAGCAGAGGTCACAACCTTCTTTCATGAGGGTGGTGAGAAGCTGATGGCTGATGTGGATGGGACTATTATGGTGGCTGAGGCATGGGTGCTCAGCCTTCTTAACAAGGGGTTCACCCTCACAGCACCACTACCCCAAGCAGAGGCTGCAACCCTTATAGGGGCTGAGCATGGGGACAATCAGCAGCAGGTTCCAGCTGCATCAACAATTCCTGACCCAACAGATTCTACTCAGGATACAATTGCCCCAGATTCCAAACAAGGAGACAATAATGTCTAACATATTATTTGCCCAACTCAGCAAGGTTGATGTTGAGAAAAGGCTTGTCTATGGACGTGCAGCCCAGGAGCACCGTGACAAGGCTGATGAGATAATGGATTATGATTCCAGCAAGCCAAACTTTCAGAAGTGGTCTGATGTGGCCAAGGATGCTACATCTGGCCAATCCCTGGGCAATTTGCGCGCAATGCATGGTAAGGTTGCTGCTGGCAAGCTTGTGGGCATTGATTTCAATGATGCTGAGAAGGCCATTGATGTCTGTGCTAAGGTTGTAGATGACAATGAATGGAAAAAGGTGCTGGAGGGTGTGTACACTGGCTTCAGCATTGGCGGCAGTTATGCCAAGCGTTGGGAGGATGAAGGGTTGACCCGATATACTGCTGACCCAACAGAACTCAGCCTGGTTGACCGTCCATGCATCCCAACTGCAACATTCTTTGAAGTCCAGAAGGCTGATGGGATGGTTGAGAAGGTTGAATTCAAGAAGCCAGAGGAATCACCCCTAGAAGTCAAGGGTACTGATGAAGAGGTCTTGGCCTTTGCAAAATATCTCAATGAACACAATTTGGACATGGGTACAGCCTTGGCAAAAATCAAGCAGCGTGCAGATGTATCGCCAAAGGAAGGAACAAGCAAATATGGCAATGTGAAATTTGCCGATTCAGTCAACAAGAAGTATCCAATTGACAATGAGGAGCACATCCGTGCAGCCTGGAACTATATCAACAAGGAAGCCAATGGGGCAAAATATTCTGCTGATGACCTCTCCAAGATAAAGGACAACATTGTGTCTGCATGGAAAGACAAGATTGATGCTGCTGGCCCACCTGCTGCTGAGAAGCTGCTGAAGGCATTTATCATTGTGGATGACAATGATGAGCCTGTTGGTGACCAGGAATATGATTCAGAAGCAGCAGCACAGGAAGCCTTGGATGCCATGGATGATTCTGATGGGCTGTCTGTTATTGAGAAGGCAGCACCAGTCACCCTCAAGAAAAACCTTTACACCTGCCAGCAGCTGGCACAGGTTGTACAGTCACTCAACTATATCCTCTCCAGTTCACAATATGAGGAGGAGCGAGAAAGTGATGATTCTGATATCCCTGCCCGATTGAATGATGCTGTTACAGGATTGGGGCAGATTCTTGTTGACATGACTTCTGAAGAGGTTGCTGAGCTTACAGCAGCCAATAAGGATGGCAATGACCTTTCAGACATCCCTGTTATGCAAATGGCAGCCTCTGCTAAGGAGCTTATCAAGCGTGCAGAACCACTCAGCAAGATAGGGGCGCGCAACAGTGCCAAAGACCAGGGAAGCATCCAAGGGATACATGATATCGCCTGTGTGCTTGGAGCCAAGTGTGTGGAGCCAAAGACTGGTGACTACTCCAATGAACCTGCTGACAAGGCCATCACAGCAGATGAGCTGCAAAAGCTGGACATATACACAACTGAACTTGACAAGGCGCTGAAAGTAGCCAAGGAGCCACTTGAAAAAGCATTGGCACTGGCCAATGCTGAGATTGCCAAGCTCAAGGCCACTCCAGCCCCAGCCAAGGCTGTGCTTCGTGTTTTTGGAAAGGGTGAAGATATTTCAACAGACATGATTAAAGAGATTGCGCCTGTCCTTGATGCTGGGGGGCAAGAACATGAACCAGCATCACTGATTAAAGCAATGCACAAACAAGGTGGAACCCCTTTGAAGTTCTAATTTAACAGCAATACTATTTACAAGGAGAAATACCATGAGTGGAAACCCTACCCAAGAAACACTGGACTTGCTGAAGCAGGCAGGTAAGACTCCAGACCTGGAATTGGCCAAGGCCTGGAATCAATCTGGTTCAGTAATCAGCGGCATTACAGCCTATGACCTTGAACCTGCGGCCAAGAAGCTGTACCCAGTTATCACCCCCTTGCGCAATGCAATTCCGCGTGTGTCTGGCAAGGGTGGCATCCAAGCCAACTGGCGTGGTATCACAGGAATCAACACCAATGGTATGTCAGCAGGGGTTGGACAGGGCAACCGTGGTGGTGTGATTGTTACCTCAACACGCGATTACACAGCAGCCTATAAAGGTCTTGGCCTGGATGACTATGCAACATTTGAATCAGACTATGCCGCAGAAGGCTTTGCTGATATCAAGGCACTCACTGTTGAAGGCTTGCTGCGCAGCTTGATGATTCAGGAAGAACGCATCATCCTTGGTGGGAATAGTTCCACAGGTTTGAGCACTACTCCTACTCCTACTGCCCTTGGTTCTATCACTGGTGGCTCTTTGGGTGCTGCAACATACAATGTGTATTGTGTTGCGCTTACCCTTGATGGCTATCTGAATGCAAGCTTGGCTTCTGGTGTGACTGGCTTGGTATCACGTACCAATGCAGACCTCTCAGTTGACACTTATGGTGGTGGTGCTGCTGGCAAGTCTGCTGTGGCTACTGGCACTGTTGCCTCTGGCTCTTCTGGCTCTATTGCAGCATCTGTTGCTGCTGTTGCTGGTGCTGTTGCCTATGCCTGGTATTGGGGAACTGCTGGGAATGAGCTGATTGGTGCTATCACTACCATCAATAGTGTCAGCATCACAGCCACAGCAGCAGGTGGACAGAATATCAGCGCAGTATCAGGGACAGACTATAGCACCAACAGTCTGGTGTTTGATGGATTGCTGGCATTTGCTGCCAATGGTGCTTCTAATGGTGCATACCGCGCAGTGCAGGCAACTGGGACTGCAGGTGTTGGGACTGTGCTGACTGCTGATGGTACTGGTGGTGTTGTTGAAATTGAAACTGCACTCAAGAGCTTCTGGGATAATTACCGTTTGAGCCCAGACACCATCTGGGTCAACTCCCAAGAGCAGAAAAACATCAGTGCAAAAATCCTGACTGGGTCTGGAACAAACTCTGCACAACGCTTTGTGTTTGATACCAACCAGGGTCAGATGGCAGGTGGCAATTTAATCCGTAGCTACCTGAACAAGTATGCAATGGATGGCGCACAGGAAATACCTATCAAGTTGCATCCAAACATGCCAGCAGGAACTATCCTGTTCACCACAAACCATTTGACCTACCCGCTGAGCAATGTGGCCAATGTCCTGCGTATTGTGACGCGCCGTGATTACTATCAAATTGAGTGGCCACAGCGCAGCCGCAAGTATGAGTATGGTGTGTATTGTGATGAAGTGTTGCAAAATTACTTTCCACCTGCATTTGGTCAAATTACCAATATTGCTAATGGCTAGTAGCTGCTGGGAGGGGGGGGCAACCCCTCCCAACTCCAGAAAGGAACTGACATGAAAATGAAACTACCAGAAGGTGCTTGCAGTTTTTCAATTGGTGGAGTATCAATGGACATCACCAATGGACATGCAAATGTGCCTGACCATTTTATTGCTGTGGCCAAGGAGCATGGGTTGACAGAAGCAGTAGCAGAACCAATTCAATACAAGAAAGGAAACAGGGTTGCTTTCCTTTTTGAAGGGGTTGCTGTTGAAGGGAATATCAAGAGCATCAAGGGCACAATTGCTACGGTGCTGGATGATGATGCATCTTCTTATGAGGTTGAATCTGTCCTGCTAACTTTGGTGGAGTAAGTAATGGCCGCTGGTGATTTGACTACATTGGATGATGCTAAGGGGTGGTTGAACATCACAAGCAACAACAGTGATGATTTGATTGCCAGACTTATCACAGCAGCCACAGCCTTCCTGCTCAATTACCTGAACAGGAATATCCTACAGGCAACATACACCAATGAATTTCACCATGGTAATGGCTCTAATGCCATGCACCTCAATCAATGGCCAATAAGTAGCATCACCAACCTCACAGTTGGGCAGGACACAGTTCAGGCATCCTCTGATGGCCTTAGCAATGGGTATGTGTTTGATGACAAGTTCATCTACCTCCTGCCAGCAACATCACCAGCCAAGTTCTATAAGGGGATAATGAATGTCAATGTTAGTTATGTGGCAGGATATGCCACTGTACCCTTTGATATACAGCAGGCATGTCTTGAGCTTGTTGGGTTGAAGTTCAAGGAAAAAGACAGGATTGGCATTCAGTCACAGAGCATGAATGGTCAGCAGACTACTTCCTACACTCCACGTGATTTGGGGAAAGACACCAAGGCAATGCTGCAGAATTATAGAAGTGTGGTGCCATTGTGATAAATGTCAGACTCAAGGGGGCAGAAGCCACCAGGATAAAATACAGGGGCAGCGCAGAGGCTATCCAGAAGGGATTGCGCGCAACCATGGAATACTGGGCAATTGAGGTTCAAAGGCACACAAAGGAGGACAAATTGTCTGGCCAGGTTCTGCGCAATGGCACAGGGAACTTGCGCTCAAGCATCAATTACAGGGTGCAGGAGAGTGGTAGCAGCCTTGTGGCTGCTGTTGGAACCAACATTGTGTATGCTGCTATTCATGAATATGGATTTGATGGTGATGAGAGTGTGCGTGCCCACATCCGCAGAAGCAAAGCCCAAATGCAGGCAGCCATGTATCATTACCGGAATAAGAATGGTGAAGTGGTCACCAAGTATAAACAAACAGGCAAGTTTGGACGCAGCACAGGAGAAATACAGGTGCACGCATTCACCCGCCATATGGTGATGCCTGAAAGGTCATACCTGCGAACTGCACTGGCAGACCTTATGCCACAGATAAAGTCAGGCATGTCTGAATCTGTGAAAGCTGCCTTGCCATGATTAACAGTAGGGAAACAATTTATGCTGCACTATTTGGCTTGCTGAGTGCTTCTGCTAGTTTCAATACTGCATCCAGACGCTGGAGGCCGTGGGGTGAAGTTGCTGTTGCTGACCAGCCAGCCCTCTTTCAGGTTCAAAGGAAAGAAGAGAGCCAAACCACAACAGGACAGCCAACAATATGGAAGCTGCATGTTGATGTAGTCATATATGTGAACACTGGTGGTGATATGAGTGTGGTAGCAGCTTCTATCATCAACCCATTGATAGATGCTGTGACAGGACTATTTGACCCAAACCCTACCACATTTGGCAAGCAGACATTGGGAGGGTTGGTGCAATATGCTAGGGTGTCTGCAGCAGTTGAGACGGATGAAGGGGTGCTGGGTGACCAGGCCTATGCAGTTATACCAATTGAAATTCTGGCAATATAGGAGAACATGATGAGATTGACGCACGAGACAAAATGCAGCAGCATATTTGGTGTTGATGGGGTTGTCTATAAGGTTGTGGACAATGTTGTGGACATCCCTGATGCGGCATGCCCATCAAACATCTGGAGCTTTGGTTACATTCTTGCCCCAGCAATAATTCCAGCAGCTGCTGATGAACCAGCTGCTGAACCAATTGACACAACTAACTTAGGAGAACAAAATGGCCCAGTATAACTTTGGCTCTGGCATACTTGTTGGAACACCACTGACAAGTGCTTCAGGAGCAGCAATCAGCAATCCCTCCCCCATCCAGTTTGGAGCACTGCAGGATGTGAGTGTGGACTTTTCATTTGACAACAAGGAGCTTTATGGGCAGAATCAATTTGCCCTGACTGTTGGCCGTGGAAAGGGCAAAATCAGTGGCAAGGCAAAGATGGCACAAATCAGTGCCCTTCTTTTCAATAGCCTATTTTTTGGGCAATCTCTGGCATCTGGGGTTTACACAGATTTCATTGACACCATTGGAACTGCCATCCCAGCAGGTACATTTACAATAGCCCCAGTAACACAGTATTCCAGTTATCTGAATGGGACTGTGCCTGTATTTGGGTATGACCTTGGGGTGAAGGATTCATTTGGTGTGCCAATGACCCGTGTAGCATCTGCACCTACAACTGGACAGTATTCTACCACTGCTGGGTCTGCTGCCTCTGGTGGGTCTGCCTCCTTTGCTAATGCTGGCACTGCTGCCTCTGGTGCTTCCTGCTCATTCTCTGGCACTGTGATGACCTTGAACACTATCTTTAGTGCTGGCACCTTTGCTGTTGGGCAGGCAGTTAGTGGCCCAGGCATCCCACAGGGCACTGTGGTAATTGCATTGGCTTCTGGCTCACTGAATGTGGCTACATCTACCTATACCCTGAACCAGAATGTTGGAACCATAGCCAACACTTCAGGCATCACATCAGCCAATGCCAGCATAATGACCATGACTGTATCCACTTCAGCAGGTCAGATGGCAGTTGGGCAGACGGTTGTTGCAACAGGTGTACCAACAGGAACAACCATTCAGGCACTCCTGACAGGTAGCATGGGAGCTTCTGGTTCAACATATTCCCTGTCTGGCCAGACTGGAACTATTGGTGCTGAATCTTTCACCACTGGCACTGGCTACCTATTTGCTGCTGCTGATGTTGGAAAGACTGTATTCACCAGCTTCAACTATACAGCAACACCAAGCACAGGGATGCTGGCCCAGCAGAATTCAATGGTGACTAATGTATTGATGGGGCAAGCACCTACATTCCAGGCAGACTTCTATACCACCTTTGCAGGGGATAGTCTTTCACTGACCCTATTCCAGTGTGTGGCCAATAAGCTCACCATTGGAACCAAGCTGGATGACTTCCTGATTCCAGAGTTTGACTTCATGGCCTATGCCAATGGGGCGGGACAGGTTGTTAAGTGGCAGACTAGCCACTATTAACATGTGCTAGGCTGGCTATCACAAAGGATAGCCAGCTACCCTACATTATATTGGAGATAATCATGATAGAAGGCATTAGCATCAACCTTGGTGGTGAAGTGTATGTTGTACCAGCCCTCAACCTAAAGCAAATACGGACAATGAAGATGGATATTGGCTCTGTCAATGTTGAGAATCCACTGGCCTCAATCACAGCCAGCCTTTCAATAGTCCTGACGGCAATTCAGCGCAACTATCCAGACATGACCATGGACAAGCTTGAAGAGATTGTTGACATGAATAATTTTCAATCTATCCTTGAGGCTATAATGGGGCAATCAGGGTTGGTAGCAAAGGGCAAGCAGCTGGGGGAAATGAGGAGCTAGATTGGGGACAACTCTATGCTCACTTGAAAGTGTCCCTTGGATACACTCATGAACAGGTAGATGAGATGACTATCCCAATGGTTGAAGAGCTTAACAGATATTGGTCACTGCATCCACCAATGCATATAATGGTGGCAGATTATCTGGGCTATAAGCCCAAGGCAAAAGAGAAACAGGCAGACTTGGCTGAAATAATTGCCATGAGCAATGCAATGAATGGGGTGATGTAATGGCATTTGATACAGAAGTCACATTTGGCGCAGATGCTGAGCCACTCAAGGAAGGGGTGGCAGATGCTGACAAGGCAGTTGCACAGGCACTTGACCACATGTCAGATTCCATCAAGGAATTTCACAATACAGTCAAGGAGGCAACAGAAGGGATAATAGCCAAGTTCCTACTAATAAACCAAAGCATTGAGTTGGTACAGAATGCGCTCAAGGGTGGTGAGGCATTTGAAAAGTTTGTTGAGAAGACAACTGAGATGGCAGAAGGTGCACACCAGCTTGCCTTCAAGCTAGGGATAACAGCTGAAGAGGCTGGGGTGCTCAATGCGGCACTTAAAATCAATGGTGCATCAACAGAACAATATCTAGGGGTAAATCAAAGACTGCAGCGGCAGTTGAAGTCCAATGAGACAGGACTGAATGCCATGGGCATAGCAACCCGTGATGCTAATGGGGAAATGCTCACAGGCCAGCAGGTGATGTCCAACTCCCTTACCTACATAGCAAAATTCAAGGAAGGCAATGACCAGAGCCAGGCAGCCATAGCTGTGTTTGGTGGAAGGGTTGGGGATTTGTCACACCTTCTAAGGGCAAATGCTGAGGATTTGGATGAAGTAAGAAGGCACCAGGAAGCACTTGGAACCACAGTTACACAGGATGATATTGACCGGATGATTACATATCATAAGGCAATAGCCAAGGTTGGTGAAACGATGGATGGCTTCTATAAGGTTGTTGGTGACCTTCTCATCCCAATTCTCACAGACCTTTCCAACTGGTTCAATGACAATGGGCCAGCAGCAGTAAAGATATTCAAGAATGCCATTGATGGATTGGTAATCACCTTTAATGGCATCATCATGTCTGCAACCCTTGTGAAAGATGCAATTGAAGGCATCTGGATGATGCTTGATGTTAAGGCTCATGGAGGGGATGTAACCAAGACATGGAATGAAATGCTTAACATCATGGAATTTGATGCAAGAACAATGCAGGAAAAGCTTGACAGAATCCTGAACCCTCCCCCAAAGACACCAGCAAAGAAAGAAGAGGGTGGTGATACATGGCACGGGAATAATGACAAAAATTTGAGTGAGCAGATAAAGATTCAGCAGGAGATTCTGAACAACAAGTTTGCAGCAGACAAGGACAGGATAGCATCAGAGCTTCAAGTTTGGGCTATAGCCAAGGAAACAGGGAAGGCTACAGAGGATGAGTTGCTTGAGCATAAGCGTTTGGCCTTGGCTGAGGAATACAAGCTGGCTGTAAAACACCAGCAAGACCTCCTGCAGCTGGAGTATCAAAGACCAGCCAAAAAGGGTGAGGATAAGGGGCTGGCTAATCAGGCAGCACAGATAAAGGCACAAGGGGTGCTCAACTCCCTGCACGCAAAATATCTGTCAGATGATGCAGCAGCAGAAGGCAAGGCAGAGGTCAATGCTGAGAAGGCTGCTGCTGCTAGCATAGCATTGAGTGAAGATGCCCTGCAGGCAAAACAGAAGATGGACTTGCAGGAGGTTGATTCAAAGGTCAAGGCAATAGAAGCCATGAAGGATGCGGGGAAGGCATCTGAGCTTGATGTACTTGCTGCGCAGCGTGAAGCCATTGCAGAAAGGCTCAAACTTGAGGCTGATTTTATGCTGGCCAAGAATGAGCTTGATATGGCAAAGGTTGATGCTGACTCTGGTGATAACAAGGAAGCCAGGAAAATTGCCATCGGGCAAAAGACTGCTGAAGCAATCAATCTAGCCTATGCAAAGGCCAATTCAGAAATGGTTGTCAATTCAGGCAAGGCTGCTGAGGCCATCAACAAAAATAATACAAAGCTGCTAGCAGACTTCACCAAAATGATAAACCCATTGACTGGGGCTTGGGATAAGGCTTTGATGGGGATGCTTGATAGAACTATGAGTTGGCACAAGGCACAGCAGACTATCCTGCTTGGTGTGGTGAAGAGCTTTGACCAGATGGGCATCCAGATATTAAATGACTTCATCAAGAACCAGGCCAAGAAGTTACTACAAACACAGGCAGGGGCAGCAGCAGAGGCAGCAATCCACAAGGCAGCAGTGGCACTTGGACTAGCTACAGAGACAGCAGCCACCCCAGCAGCCATAGCAGCAGCAAAGGCTCAGGCAGTAGGGGTGATACCAGCAGAGATAGGGACAGCAGCAATGGGTGCAGCAGCATCAGTAGCCAGCATCCCCTATGTTGGCCCAGGCCTTGCTGCTGCTGCCTATGATTCAATGCTGGAATTAGGTGGTACAGCCATGGGGATGGCATCAGCAGAGGGTGGATATGACATCCCATCTGGAATCAATCCTGTCACCCAGTTACATCAAAGGGAAATGGTATTGCCATCTAGCCTAGCTGATAATGTCCGTAATATGTCTGGTGGAAGCTCTGGTGATGTGCACTTCCACATATCTGCCATGGATGGGCATAGTGTGAAGCAGTTTTTCAATAAGCATGGTTCCACCATCATGGATACCATCCAGCGTCAGGGCAGGTCTTTTAACTTTGGGAGTGCTAATAGGCCATGAGCAACTATGTTTATCCTGTGCTTGCTGGGCTTGGCTGGAGTGTATCCAAGACACCCCAGTGGTCAACTAAAATTCAGATAGCAACCAGCGGCAAGGAATTGCGCAGCGCATGGTATTCAACCCCAAAATATAATTTCAAGCTCACCTATGAATTGCTCAGGGCAGGGGCATCCTTCCTTGAACTGCAGAATCTTCTTGGATTCTTCAATTCAAGGCAGGGCTCATTTGACAGCTTCCTTTTTGATGATGTCACAGATGATTCAGTCACTAGCCAGCTATTTGGCACAGCAGATGGAGTAACATCTACCTATCAGCTGGTGCGCACCATTGGCAGCAATGTTGAACCCACAATGAATATAAACACAATAGCCTCAATCTATGATGGGGCATCACTGATACCACAAGGGGCAGGAGCAGGTAAGTACACAGTGGATTCATATGGCAATGTGACATTTGGGACAACCCCATCATCTGGGCACTTGCTGACCTGGACAGGCACATATTATTACCGCTGCCGATTCCTAAAGGATGAAAATGAATTTCAGAATTTCATGTACCAGCTATGGAATAGTAAGCAGGTTGAATTTATAGGTTGTCTTGGTAATAAGATATGAAATCAGCAAGCCCAGCCCTTGTTAGCCTATTGGCAGGAACCAATGAGCTATACATGGCAGACCTTATCACCATCACCCCATTGCAAAGCTCTGCAATCAGGTTCACATCTGCTGATGTAAATATAACTAATGCAAGTTCTGCCTATCCTGCGGATGATGGACTTGTCTATTATGCAAATATCCCTTATACACGAAACAAAATTAAGACTGTGGTTGGTGTGGAGGTTGATGAGCTTGAGTTGACCATATTTGGCGGCACAGTTCTTGGCAGTACACCAATACTACAGGCTGCTGCTGGGACTTATCTTGATGGGGCACAAGTGCAGGTGCTGCGTGCTTTTATGTCCACATTTGGTGTGGTTGTAGGAAGTGTAATCCAGTTTGTGGGGTTTGTGGCACAGGTTGATGTTGGCAGGACACAGGCAGTGGTAAAGGTCAAAAGCAACCTACAACTGCTCAATGTCCAGATGCCCAAGAATGTATGGCAACCAACATGCATCAACCAGTTATATCAATCCCCATGCAACCTGACGCGCACCGCAATATCAGGGCAGCCAACTACAGGGACTTCTGGACTCATCTTTGGAAGCACAGGCACAGCATCAAGCCAAGCCACAAATTATTTCAACCTTGGATATGTGACCTTCACTTCAGGTGCTAACAATGGGATAACAAGAACAGTCAAATCATATTCAGGAGGGGTATTCACCATGATGAATCCCTTCCCAAATGTTCCACTGAATTCAGATACATTCAATGCATTTGTTGGCTGTGACCATACGCTGGCTACCTGTACATCATATGGCAATCAGGCAAGATTCAGGGGCATGCCATTCATTCCACCTGTGAGCATCATAACATGAGAGATAAAATTGTTGCTGAAGCATATACCTGGTTGCGCACCACTTGGCACCATCGCGCCTGTGTGAAAGGGGCTGGAGTTGACTGTGTATTCCTGCTTGTTGGGGTTTACAATGCTGTTGGGCTGACAGGCATAGTTGATACAGACATCCCATACTATCCTCATGACATAATGCTGCACCGCTCAGAAGAGACTGTGCTGGGGGTTGTTGCTAAATATGCAAACAAGGTTGATGTGCCACTTCCAGGGGATGTCATCCTTTGGAAGTTTGGCCGTATATTTTCCCATGCTGCCATTGTGGTTGATTACCCAACTATAATCCACGCAAGCAGGAGTGATGGAATGGTTGTTCTTGGTGATGCAAGCAAGGGGGAGTTTGTCAACCGTGATAAACAATACTATTCAATGGTGACATCATGAGTGGTGCTATTGGAAGTGCTAAGGGCAATGGAGTTCAACCAGTTCAGGTTGCTGGACTGCAGGTGTCTGTTTCCACCTATGGGCTTCCAATCCCTATAGTTTGGGGGCAGAATAGGCTATCAGGCAACCTTCTTTGGTATGGTAATTTTCAGGCAATCCCAGTAAGCTCTGGTGGTGGCAAGGGTGGTGGTGGCTCAACCCCATCCAGTTATAACTATGTGGCCGCAGGGCTAGTTGGGCTTTGTGAAGGCACAATCAATGGCATCTCACAGGTGTGGAATAGTAAGGATGCAACAACACTTACTGCATTGGGAATATCCCTGAGCAATGGGTCATATCCACAGACACCATGGGGGTATCTGACAACAAACTTCCCAACACAGGCACTGGGGTATTCTGGTGTGGCAACAGTTGAGAGTTCATCATTTCAGCTATCAAGCAGCGCACAAATGCCCAACATCCTATATGAGGTGCAGGGGCTGCTCCAGTTTGGCTATCTGAACCAATTGGCACAGTCATTCACCGTATCAGGATATACATTCACTTGTGCTGCGCATGGATATATCCTGAACCAATGTGTAAGGTTGTATTGTAGTGTGCCACCTACCCCATTGCTGAATGGTGTTGACTATTATGTGTATCCAATTGATGCCAACCACTTTTCACTGTACCCAACACCATACCAACCAGCTGCAACATCAGGCAATCCAACTGTGCTTACATGTACCACAGCAGGAAGTGGAAACATTGTTCAGAATTGGATACAGGGGGCAAACCCAAGTGATGTCATAACTGACTTCATTCAGAACACAACGTATGGGGTCAATGGGAACAATGCATTTGGTTCTATAAGTAGCACAAAGATTCCATTGGCTGGATTGGTTACAGGTGCGGCCTGTTATTCAAATTACTGTGTGGCCAATGGAATATTTATCAGTCCAGCACTTATAACCCAATCACAGGCAAGTGACATCATCACAAAGATATGTGATATCACCAACTCTGCCCCTGTGTGGTCACAGGGGAGCTTGAATATCATTCCATATGGGGACACTGCCATCACAGGCAATGGTGTTACATTTACCCCAAATACCACAGTGAGATATACATTCACTGATGATGATTATCTTGGTGATAAAGATGACCCAATCATCATCACAAGAAGCAATCCTGCAGATGCATTCAACCAGGTTCAGGTCAGCTTTCCAGATAGAACAAACCAGTATAACCCGAATGTAGCACAGGCACAAGACCAGGCAAATATTGACCTTTATGGCTTGCGTGCAATGCCAATCATCCAGCACGACTACATAACTGATGCCCAAGTTGCCAAAAATGTAGCACAGGTCAAGCTTCAGCGTGTGCTTTATATCCGCAACCAGTATTCATTCAAGGTTGGCTGGAAATATGTGTTGCTAGAGCCAATGGACTTGGTATCACTTACAGATGTGGCCTTGGGTTTGAATGGGTTGGTTGTACGTGTTACATCCATTGAAGAGGATGATGAGGAAACACTATCTATCATTGCTGAGGATTATCTGGTCAACAATGCTACCATTAAAGCAGCTGCGCCACAGCTTCTTGGTGGTGCTACAACAGCAATGAATGCTGACCCTGGGCTGTCTAATACTCCAGTGATATTTGATGCGCCTGGGGCACTTACTGATACTGGGTATGAACTCTGGATGGCTACTGCTGGTGGAAAGAACTGGGGAGGGGCACAGGTATGGGTTAGCAATGATGGGACTTCCTATGTGCTGATTGGGACTATTACATCCCCTGCCAAATATGGAACACTCACCAACTCTGTCCCTGCTGGGTCTGACCCTGATGCAAGCACTACATTTCAGGTTGACCTGTCAGTTAGCAATGGGACTATGCTCAGCGGCTCAACTGCAGATGCAGATATTGGCAACACCCTCTGCCTGATTAATGAACCATACAATCAGGAGTTGATTAGTTATTCCACAGCCAGCCTGACTTCAGCACACCACTATAACCTAACAAGCTACACCAGGCGTGGGGTACACAATACTAACAATGCTGCGCATGCAGCCAATGTCCCATTTATCAGGCTGGATGGAAATATATTCAAGTATGCATACAATCCTACATGGGTTGGCACTACCATTTATGTCAAGCTGCTGCCATTCAACCTTTATGGTGCTGGGCAATATACCCTATCAATGGTTCAGCCAACCACCTATCTGATAGGAGGGTCAATCAGCAGACCTTCCAATGTCACAGGATTCACAGCTACCCAGAATGGCAATGTTGTGGTATTTGGCTGGGTTGATGTTGTGGATTATGCATTAAAGGGCTATGACATAGGATATGCGCCACAGGGCACAACTATCTGGTCAAATTTTGAAATATTGACTGAGGCGGCACGTGGGACAGAAATGACCAATGCTGCTGTTCCACCAGGCACTTGGGTGTTTGGCATCAGGGCAAGGGATATATCCAACCAGCTATCCCCTGTGATGGCTACAGTCAGCATGGTTGTGACTAATAGTGACCCATTGATTGCTGATGCAGAACAAAGTCCTGGATGGCTTGGAACTTTGGTGAATTTATATAGGCACTGGACAGGGGTTCTTGTTCCAATGGGGCAAAATCTTGCATCCTCCTATGTACAGGTATCAGCACCATCGGCACCTACCCTATCCATGGTGCCTGGTGGTGCTATAGTGGCTACAACCTATTATGCCAAGATAACCTACACCAGTGTGGCTGGAGAGACCATAGCAAGCCCAGAAGCATCATTGTTGGTGATTCTCAATGACTTATTGCAGGTTGCCAGCCCTTCAGCAACAAGTGGCGCAGTTGGGTGGAATGTCTATGTCTCAACAGGAACAGGAACAGAAACACTGCAGAATGCCACACCAATAGCAATAGGCTCAAGCTGGACACTGCCAACCACAGGGCTGGTGTCAGGGGCAGCACAACCTTCCAGCAACACCACAGGGTGGGATGTATTCAATACCTTTGTTCCAGACCCATACCTAACAGCCAGCTATACCGCACCAACAATTGATACAGGGTACAATGATAACCTTCGTGCCTATAGCACCAGCAATGTTGTCATGGGGGTTGGACAGACTGGGTTGCCATCCTACCAGTTTATGATTGATACATGGCTCACTGGTGGTTCTGACCCTGCATCTTATGAGGACTGGACTATTGGCTATGTCAATATGCGCTATCTAAATGGGCAATTATCATTGAGCATTACAGCAGGGAGTGTCCCATACATCACAGAGTTTGCGGTGGTGGTGGATGCTGCACCTGTGATAGAAAATGTGGCCAATGTGGTGATAGGTGCTGGTGGAACAGCAGTTACATTCCCCAACCCATATCACTCAGCACCATATGTTCAAGCCACTGTGGTGGGAAGCTCTGCCTTGTATGCTACTGCCTCAGCATTGTCTGCCACTGGATGCACCTTCCATGTATTTGACCATACAGGTGCTGATGTTGGCGGCACTATAACCTATTCAGCCACAGGAGATTAACATGACCGTTGCAACTTATGTTCAACCAAATAACACCACACAGAATCCAACTGTGTACAAGGGCAGCATAGATGCCAGCATGGCAGTTCTTGCCTCTATGGGACAGGATTATGCCCCCCATCAGGCTGCCAGCCCGAATATGACGGTGGTGGTGGATGCTGGGGCATTGATGAATGCGGGGAGCTTGGTTGTTAATTCACAGCAGACCACAGGAACCATTACTGCACCTGTTGGCAACCCGCGCATTGACCGTGTGGTGGTCAATCAGACCACTGGTGTGATTTCTGTGGTGACTGGCACCCCATCAGGAAGTCCTGTTGCCCCTGCTATTACTGCTGGGTGTATGCCTTGCTGCCAAGTGCTGCTTCAAACCTCCTCATCCAGCATAACCAATGCAATGATTACAGATGAGAGAACAGGTTATGCACCCCAAGTTTCATTGGGGGCAAATACCTTTACTGCTGACCAGATTATCAATGGACTAACAATTGGTCAGGGATTGTATCAAGGTGCTACTCAAAATACTGCACTCGGTTATAACTGCCTGTCTGCAACTACATCAGGTAGCCTTTACAATGTGGGCATTGGATACTCAGTAATGGCAGGAGCAGTCGCAGCAGGAAATACAGCCGTAGGATATGACGCTTGTAATAGCGCAACTGGCTCATACAATACAGCAACAGGAGCTTACACTCTGCAATCCAACGCTGGTGCAAACCACAATACTGCAATAGGCTATTCAGCTCTCAAAAATTGTACTGGTGCATACAATACCGGATTGGGTAGCCTTGCAGGTGGAACCACGTCAGGCTTAACAGGCACCTATAATGTTCTAGTTGGCTACTCAGCAGGTTCTCAAATCACATCAGGCGGTTCTAATGTGGGTATTGGGGCAAATACCTTAGTTGGACTAAATATAGGAAACACATCTAGCAATACTGCTGTCGGAGCTGGTGCGGGTGGAACATTAAATAACTCCTCCATAACCATAGGCTCAACACTGATAGGATGCAATGCAGGTGGGTCATATTATACTGGAGGGGCTAATATAGCCATCGGTCATGCGGCTGGTGCTTCTGTTGTTTTGACTGGAAGTTATAATACCCATATTGGCAATTCTTACCCGTCAGGAACAACAGTCACAAATGAGATAGCTATTTGCACGGCAGCAACAGCCGTTGCTGGAAAAGGGTCAAATACGGTGATGATTGGGTCGTCCTCTACCACCGCTAACTATGCTGGGGTGACTTCGTGGACTGCCATATCTGACGAGCGTGATAAAACCGACATAACACCAATTCCTGTCGGGCTTGACCTGATAATGGATTTGAAGCCTGTTTACTTTACGTGGAATGCACGTGATGGTGGAAAGGTAGGGATTCCTGCTGCCGGTTTTATCGCACAAGATTTAATTGCTACCCGTGATAAATTCAATGCGGCGCAGATGGATTTTGTAAAAGACCATGACCCTGACCAGTTCTATGCTACGCCGGATAATTTGCTGCCCGCATTGGTCAAGGCAATACAGGAACTGAAAGCTGAGTTTGATGCCTATAAATTGACCCATCCATAGGAGATAGCCATGCACTACTTTGAACTTGCCCTGCTCATAGCTACTGTCATCAGTTTGCTGGTGGATATGACCCAAACTTTGAAGATTAAAGACCATCCAGAATTGCATGAGATTAACCTGATATTGGGGCAACATCCAACCGATAACGCGGTCAAGGTTTATTTCTGGCTGTGGATTGTTGGATTGATTACTGGCTTTGCTTATGTTCCTGCCGAATATATGGATATAGTGATGGGCTTTATTCTTGGCATAGAAGTCCGTACAATCCGCAGCAACATGAAGTTGAACTTGGGTTGGTAGCATCAACTAAATATGACCCACTGATAGATTATTTATTTATACTAGCTACAGGAGGATACAATGGCACAGAAACAAAATCTTGTGATTGACCAAGGGGCTGACTACAATCAGCCATTTGTGTATTGCACATCAATCACCCCTCTTGTGCCAATAAACATCACCAGCTACACAGCAAAGGCTCAGTTCAAGCCAAGTAAGGATTCACCAACAGTCAATCTAACCCTTACTGACCAGGCATCAGCAGCAGGGCAGATTATCCTTGGTGGTGCTACAGGTGTTGTCACAATAAGCATCAATAATGCCACCACCGCAGCAATGACAGGTTCTGGGGTATATGATGTCAAGTTGTATGCCCAGGGAGGGCTTGAGGCAAGATTCATAGAAGGCAGTTATACAATCAATTCAGGGGTAACAGTATGAATACAGAAGCACCATTTGTACGTGGAACAGGAATATGGTCAGGGGTGGTGTTGGTTGAAAGGCCAAAGAACCCACAGCCTGATACATTGTGTCAGGTATCATCAGCAAGAACCCTGGCCTTGGATGGCAAGAGGGCAATATTCTGTAAATTGCCCTATAAGATGTTCAAGCACTACTTCACCGCAATAGACCAGGGTGAAGTTTGTGTGTATGCAGAATACAAGGATGAACACCTAGAGTTCTATGAAAGAGCATCAAAGCGGGAATATTTTTTGCACGCATCAAATTCTATCAACTAACACAAAAGGAGTATCACCATGATTGTCTATAACGCACGCATCCCACAGTTTACACTGGCAGCCACCACCACTGCCTTTGGCACCATTGTCTCCAATGCTGCAAGGTCTTTTCTGATTACTGAACTTGACTTCCAGGGTTCAGCTACTGCATCAGCAGTGAATGAAATTGGATTGTACCGTGTAGGTACAGCTGGTGTGACAGGCTCTTCTGCTCTTGCCTTTACTCCGGTTGATGCAAACTCATCCATCCCAGTATTTCAGGGCACAGGCTGGGCTGCATATGCTACACAGCCCATTGCTGGTGCGCTGCTCCAGAACATCCCATTGAATGGCAATGGCCAACGTTTCTTTTGGCGCGCAAACCCAAACTTGAACAATGCTCTGGTTGTTCCAGGGGGTGCAAATGCTGCTGGCTCGGTCGCGCTGTTCCCAATCAGTGGTTCCAGCCCTGTAACAGGCCGGATTCAATTGGCTGAGTTCTAAGATGGATGACTGCTGGTTTGATGATTTTGAACACCAAGCCTTGCAAGAGGCTTGGGCAGAACCAGCAGTCATAGTATCTCAGGCTGTAACCAAGACCACAGCAGTGGTTGGGGGGACAGCCTTCTTTTTTGCAGCAATAGAATCCATTGTGGCTGAATGCCTGAGGTGGTTATCCCCTCCTGCGCATGCCCCTCCTGCGATGGTGATGTAGCATGGCATGGTCAGAAGTCACAAGCCAAAGGTGTACTGGGGGCAATGCAGCAGCATCCTCAATAACAGTAACCTATCCAGCCACCCCTACAGCTGGTGATTTGCTTATATTGGCATTCAGCTTTGCTAGTCCCAATACAATATCTAGTGTAGCATCAGCAAGTGGCAACTTCACCTTTGCTGGCTATACCCCTTCCAACCCATTAATACACACAGCATTATATTACCGTGTTGCAGGGGCATCAGAAGCAACAGTAGTCACAATCTCACTGGCCAGTTCTACATCGTTTGTAGCAGTAGCCACAGAATTTTCATCAGCAGCAGGGTATGTAGCCACCTTAATAGCAAATACAGGTGTCTATGGCACAGCTACCCTGTCTGGTATAGCTAATGGGGCACTGCTAATAACAGCCTTTGGCTATACTGCATCATCAACCCTAGCATATTCATCCTCAAACAACAGCCAAGTTGTTTCTGGAACCTCAGTTCTAACAAGTGGCAGCTATAATAACCTTCTAACTCTCACTAATCTTTCTGCGGCAGCCTCATCATACACAAACACCTGCACAATTACAGGTACACCAAGCGGTGGTGCAAATATTATTGCTGCCTTTTCAGTAAGTGATTTGGTGCAACCCCCTATTGATGACTTCCTGTGTGAATTAGATGAGGAGTTTGAAGATGACACAGGATGGCGTGAGGAGATAGAGACAGCCCATTTCATAATGGATGTCATTACAGATGGCATCATTGTGGATGACCAATTCTCTGCATATTGGCAAGCTGAGGATTTTGAAGAGGATGCAAGTTGGTGGGAGCTTGACCTAGCTTTCTATAATCCAGATGTATCCTATTACCCTGCATATGACCAATTCTCTGCTGAATACTTACCAGAAGACTTTGAGGATGATTGCTGGTATATTCAAGATACAGCAATCACCAATAATTTTATTGGTGTTGTTCTGGATAATGGGCTGGCTGTTGCTGACCAGCACGATTGGCTAGATGAAATCAGTGATGATGATTCCTATGACCTGTCCCAGCCTATCCCTGCAGATGTATTTGATAATGGCTTGGCTGTTGCTGACCAGCACGATTGGCTAGATGAAATCAGTGATGATGATTCCTATGACCTGTCCCAGCCTATCCCTGCAGATG
>Ga0364860_10374_pt1 | contig 30450 bp, 32 predicted proteins | sample ExccelAu500001D4_FD_206916 | JGI IMG/M metagenome (GOLD analysis project Ga0364860, IMG submission 206916) | Enriched cells from Trout Bog Lake Hypolimnion, Wisconsin, USA - BchlTB.Aug20.5000.01 .D4 | ecosystem: Environmental > Aquatic > Freshwater > Lake > Hypolimnion/Profundal zone | place: USA...
GTTTTTCAGCTTCCCTTCAAATACAAATCCGATTTTTTTCAACACGTTGGCCGACGCAAAATTGGTATCGAGCACCGTTGCCTGTACACGTACGAACTTTCCTTCGGTGAATGCCCAATGTACTAAAGCTTTTGCGCATAAGCTGGCAATTCCTTTACCCCAATAGTTGGGGTGCAAGTCATAAGCTAGTTCTGCTGTCCGATTGGCCGATGAAATAATAGGAAAGCCGATTGTCCCGACAAAATTATTCGTTGCCGTTTCAACGATCGCAAGACGTAACGGTGAATTGGCATCATCTGTGTTCGATGATGTAATGATCGCCTTCAAATCATCTGCAGAATGCAGATCCCAACTCGTATGTTCAATGACGTGTGGCATCGCCAAATAACAATACCACGCTGGGATATCAGTCAATTCTATCGGCCTGAGTAGGAATCCCGAATCGCCAAGAGATGGCATTGTAGGTAAGCGCATCATTAATCATTCAGATTTATTTTTTTGTCAGACATACTCATCACGAAATCATGAAGCGATCACTTTGCATCCATATGGAAAACGTTCAATGATTCCGATTTTTGATGTTGAGATTGTTGAGATTGTTGTAACCAGCAAATATCAAACGCCAATCTTCGCCAACATCGACGCCAGTTCACGCAATACAGGTTCAAGCTTAGGATGTTCCGCTGCGAATTTGGCAGACAGAGACACAGAGCGCTCACTTAATGCGGCGTAGACTGGATCATCGTGCTGTTGATCGCTATTCAATACCTGGTGAATGTCCTTGTTTAAATTTTGCAGCAAAGACTTCAATTCACCATCAACTTCTTCGGTACCTGCTAATTCAGTATGCAATTGTGTCAGTAATTGTTTGACGTGTTCTTGGTTCATTTATTTCTCCGGTTTTTGTTGATGTCAAAGTTGACGTAAGGTGATGCACACCAACGCACGCTGTTTGATGTCGCTATCTTCGCTTATTGCTTGTCCAGCTTATACACGAGCACCACAGCTTCGGCAGCGATACCTTCTTCTCTGCCAAGGTAACCTAATTTTTCATTGGTCTTTGCCTTGATATTGATTTGCGATACATCCACTTGCAAATCAGCAGCCACATGTTGCACCATGCCTGGAATATGCGGTGCCATCTTTGGCGCTTGCGCAATGATGGTGGCATCCAAATTCCCGATTGCGTAGCCAGCATCGTTGAGCCGCTTCACAGCCTCACGCAACAACACACGTGAGTCGGCTCCCGAAAATTTGGCGTCCGTGTCTGGAAAGTGGCGTCCGATATCCCCCAAACCGGCGGAGCCAAAAATCGCATCAGTGATCGCATGCAACAAGACATCAGCGTCGGAATGCCCCAATAAACCTGTTTTATGCGGAATATCGACACCGCCAATAATTAACTTTCGGCCTGGCACTAAAGCGTGACAATCGTAACCTTGCCCGATTCTGAAAGGGGGAACATTATTCTTCATCAAATTCTCTTTCTTTTATGTACTTTTATTATGTAATTTTATTATGCAATTTTAAATTACTTTAAATACTGGCTGACCTGCTCCACATCGGCTGGCAAGGTCACTTTCAAATTGCAGACATGTCCTTCAATAAGCAATGGAATATGACCGGCCGCTTCAACTGCACTGGCCTCATCAGTCACCTGATCAGCCGCGTCCAGCGCATCACACAAAAGTTGGAAACGAAACATTTGCGGCGTCTGTGCCAGCCACATGCCATCCCGCGGGATGGTTTGCACTCTGCCGTCGACGACACGCTTGACAGTATCAACAACTGGCATGGCAAGTAAGCCGCCTACGGGATTGGTTCCAACTTCGTTTAATAGCTTGCCCAATAATTCGGCAGTCAGGCCAGGTCGCGCAGCGTCGTGAACCATAACCCAGTCATCGTCTTGCATTTCTTCAGCGATGGCATCGAGACCTTGACGAACGGAATCGCGTCGTGTCTCTCCCCCGCACCGCAATACGCTTAAGCGCGGCGACGGCTGTAAAAAATCATCCACATATGCATCGCCCGGACTCACCACCACATAGGTATGTGAAACCCCATCAAAATTCAAGAAGGCGTTGACGGTGTGTTGCAAAATCGACCGCCCGGCAATCGTTAAATATTGCTTAGGAGTATTCTTACCCATACGGCTACCGACACCGGCAGCCGGGATTAAAGCGACGTATTTGGGCGCACCCTTTTGCACATTCTTTTGGAGTCCCAATTGTTGTTTAATTTCTTCTTGCATACATCTTTCATGCATCTTTCATGCATCTTTATCAGGCTGTCTGATGCCAAACTGCCCATTCGTTTATAATGAGGCTTCATTTTAACCGTGTATTTCATTCTATACGCGGTTCCTTCAGCTGCTTTTACGGTATCTTCAATTTTCAGCCGCAATGTCATTCGATTTCAACAAATCTTTAGCAAAACCCGGCCATAGACTGGCACTACCTTCCCTGCACGGTTCTGCCGATGCGTTTGCATTGGCGCAAGCGGCGACCGCTCTGAAGCCTGAAAAACGCATGTTAACCGTGTTTATTGCCAATCCCGGTGATGCCCAGCGATTACGTGACGAGATCCCTTGGTTTAATGCAGAATTGCGTTGCCATTTGCTGCCAGATTGGGAAACATTGCCTTACGACGCTTTTTCTCCGCATCAGGATCTGGTGTCAGAACGTCTGGCGAGTTTGCATGAGATTCAAAACGGCAATTGTGATGTGCTGTTAGCGCCAGCAACCACTGCCCTGCTCCGCATGGCGCCGCCATCATTTCTGGCCGCCTATACTTTTTTCTTCAAAAAAGGCGATACGCTGGATGAAGGTAAGCTCAAGTCGCAGCTGACGTTAGCTGGCTACAGTCATGTCAATCAAGTCATGTCCCCCGGTGAATATTCGGTGCGTGGTGGCCTGATTGATCTTTTCCCGATGGGATCGGCACTGCCGTATCGCCTTGATTTGTTCGACGACACGATAGAGACCATCCGCACGTTTGATGCTGATACGCAGCGCTCCTTGTATCCGGTGCCAGAGGTTCGTTTGCTGCCGGGGCGTGAATTTCCTATGGACGAACCAGCGCGCGCAGCCTTCCGTAGCCGCTGGCGCGAGACCTTTGAAGGCGATCCGTCCCGATCCTCTATCTACAAAGACATAGGCAATGGGATTGCATCGGCTGGTATCGAGTACTACCTGCCACTGTTTTTTGAACAATCTGCGACGCTGTTTGATTACCTACCGCCAGCTGCGCATTTTGCGTTAGTCGGCAATATTGATGAAGCGATACAACGCTTCTGGACGGATACACGTTCACGTTACCAGTTTCTAAAATCCGACAGAGAACGTCCGGTGTTAGCGCCTGAAACTGTATTTTTACGTGATGAAGATTTTTTTAGTGCTTTAAAATCGCAAGCACGTTGGGTCATTGCGAATGCAGATAAGGCGGCTGGCGCGTCCGAAGTCTCCAGCTTTTTGCCGGATATCGCAGTTAATCGCAGAGCCGACGACCCACTGACCAATTTGCGCTCGTTCCTGTTGCAAACCGATAAACGCGTGATGATCTGTGCTGAAACCTTAGGTCGTCGCGAAACGCTGCAACAATATTTCAATGAATATGCAATCTCGCTGAGTTTATGCGAGGGCTATACTGATTTTGTAACGTCCAATGCCAAACTGATGCTCGGTGTCGCACCATTGCACGCTGGTTTTATTCTGGCTGACGGTATCGCGTTTGTGACGGAAGCCGAATTATATGCAGGCAGCGGCAAACGTATAGGTCGAAAAAAACAAGAAGCGGTCACGCAAGTCGAACACATGGTACGCGACTTGTCGGAACTCAAAATTGGTGACCCTGTCGTGCATAGTAACCATGGTATCGGCCGCTATATGGGCTTAATCAGCATGGATTTGGGCGAAGGCGATACTGAATTCTTGCATCTGGAATATGCAAAAGAGACCAAGCTCTATGTGCCTGTGGCGCAATTGCATGTCATCTCGCGCTATTCCGGCGCTTCCCCGGATGACGCACCTTTGCATAGCCTGGGTTCAGGTCAGTGGGAAAAAGCCAAGAAGAAAGCCGCACAACAAATCCGCGATACCGCTGCTGAATTGTTGAATCTCTATGCGCGACGTGCCTTGCGCCAAGGGCATGCTTTTGAATATTCCAGCAAAGACTATGAAGCCTTTGCGGAAAGTTTTGGCTTTGATGAAACACCCGATCAGGCAGCTGCGATCACCGCTGTGATCGGCGATATGACATCTGGCAAGCCGATGGATCGTTTGATCTGCGGTGACGTTGGCTTTGGTAAGACTGAAGTTGCCTTACGTGCCGCATTTGTGGCGGTCATGGGCGGCAAGCAAGTCGCCATCCTTGCGCCGACGACGCTGCTGGCGGAGCAGCACGCGCAGACTTTTGCTGATCGCTTTGCCAATTGGCCAGTTAAAATCGCTGAATTATCCCGCTTCCGCTCGGGCAAAGAGATTAATCAGGCGATCAAAGGGATGGGCGATGGCACAGTGGATATTGTCATTGGCACGCACAAGCTTTTATCCGACGATGTGAAATTCTCCCGATTAGGTCTCGTCATTATCGATGAAGAACATCGTTTTGGCGTGCGTCAAAAAGAGGCGCTGAAATCACTTCGTGCGGAAGTTGATGTCCTGACCCTCACTGCAACCCCGATTCCACGTACTTTGGGCATGGCGCTGGAAGGTCTGCGCGACTTTTCTATTATTGCGACCGCGCCGCAAAAACGTCTGGCGATCAAGACCTTTGTACGTAGCGAAGATAATTCAGTGATTCGCGAGGCTTGTCTACGTGAGCTCAAGCGCGGTGGCCAAGTCTATTTCTTACATAACGAAGTAGAAACCATCGAAAACCGCAAAGCGATGCTGGAGGCCCTGCTCCCAGAGGCGCGTGTGGTGGTCGCGCACGGCCAGATGCACGAACGTGATCTGGAAAAAGTGATGCGTGACTTCGTCGCCCAGCGCCATAACATTCTCCTGTGTACCACGATCATCGAAACAGGTATTGACGTCCCGACTGCCAATACGATCATCATGCATAGAGCGGATAAATTTGGTCTTGCGCAGTTGCATCAATTACGCGGTCGCGTCGGTCGCTCGCATCATCAGGCGTATGCTTACTTGCTGGTACACGATGTACAAGGCTTGACGAAACAAGCAAATCGCCGTTTGGAAGCGATTCAACAGATGGAAGAGCTGGGTAGCGGCTTTTATCTGGCAATGCATGACCTTGAAATCCGTGGCGCTGGTGAAGTTCTGGGTGATAATCAATCTGGCGAAATGCATGAAATCGGCTTCCAGATGTATTCGGATATGCTCAGCGAGGCTGTACGCTCTCTGAAAAACGGTAAAGAACCAGATCTCGCAGCGCCTTTATCGAGCACCACAGAAATCAATTTACATATCCCTGCCCTGTTGCCAAACGATTTTTGCGGTGATGTACATGAACGTCTTTCTATCTACAAACGTCTGGCGAATTGCAGCAAAGCCAGCGCCATTGATGATATGCAAGAAGAAATGATAGACCGCTTTGGCAAGTTACCTGAACAAGTACAGTCTTTGCTTGAAACGCATCGCTTGCGCGTGGCAGCAAAACCCTTGGGCATCATTAAAATTGATGTGCATAGCGAAGCAGCCAATCTGCAATTTGAGCCGCAACCACCGATCGATGCCATGCGGATTATTGAGTTAATCCAAAAAAATAAGCATATCAAACTCAATGGTCAGGACAAATTGCGCATTACTGCGAACATGCCAGATCTCGCCAGCCGCGTCTCCCAAATCAAGAGTACTTTAAAAGCCTTACAATAATTCGTTTGCCTTTATCCATGACAACTACGAGCCTCATTATTCAGTCTTTGCAAGAGATCCCTCTCCAGCATCCGCAATTGCAAACGATCGCCACGCTGACGCAGGCAGCAATGATCACGCCCCTTAACAATCAGGCTGTACGATTGGAAGGTGTCAGCGTTGCGACGCAAACTTTCAACGAAATTGAGCAGCAATGCTTTTCCAATGCATGGGACGTTACGGCAATTGAGCGCCCACGGTCCTTAAGCGATTTTAAACTGGTGGCAATGGACATGGATTCGACGCTGATCACCATCGAATGCATAGACGAAATCGCTGATATGCAAGGCTTGAAGCCGCAAGTTGCTGAAATCACCGAAGCCGCTATGCGTGGTGAGCTTGAGTTCCAGGAAAGCCTGATCCGCCGTGTCGCTTTGTTAAAAGGCCTGGATGCTTCCGCATTGCAACGTGTTTTTGACGAACGCCTGCAATTGTCGCCCGGCGCCGCGCCGATGCTCAAAGCGATTCAGGCAGCAGGGTTAAAGACTTTGTTGGTTTCTGGCGGATTTACATTCTTTACTGATCGGATGAAAGCCATGCTCAATCTCGATGAGAGTCATTCGAATGTCTTAGAAATTGACAATGGCAAACTGACCGGTAAGGTCATAGGAACGATCGTCGACGCCGACGAAAAACAAAGAACCGTCGAACGTGTTTGTCAGGAACTGCAAATCACGCCTCAGCAAGCCATTGTCATGGGCGACGGGGCAAATGATTTGAAAATGATGGGTATTGCGGGTATGTCTGTGGCGTTTCGCGCTAAACCTGTAGTCAGAGCTCGGGCAGATGTGGCGCTGAATTTTGTAGGGTTGGATGGCATATTAAATATTTTGCAGTAGTATCAAGAAGTGGATGGTGAAAAAAACGGCATCTTGACTTGGTTCAGATGCTATTTTTTTGTCTTTTCAGAACAATGAAAAATGTTGAGCAGAAAAAGCACGATACAAATAAAATAGTACGGACGTTCGATTTATTGAGTTAAAATACTTCTCAACCCCTCTTGGTTCGACAGGTCAAGGCCGCGTTAAGATTAGTCAACATCATATTACTCAACACCCGCAAGAAGCGAGGAGACATCAATGTTTGAAGAATTCATGGGCACCATGCCAGTTGCCGATCGCCAGAAATTTGACATCGGTGCACTCGCCGACTATATGCGTCAACACGTCGCAGATTTTGATGCAGCAATGGCTGACAAATTAGTGGTCACACAGTTTAAAGGCGGACAATCCAACCCGACGTTCAAACTCAGCGCAGGCGATCAACATTACGTCATGCGTGCCAAACCTGGCCCAGTGGCTAAATTGCTGCCCTCGGCGCATGCGATAGAGCGTGAATTTAAAGTCATGGACGCTTTGAGCAAATCAGGATTCCCTGCCGCCAAACAATATGCACTCTGTAGCGATGAAGATGTGATTGGACGCGCTTTCTACATCATGGAATTTGTCGACGGCCGCGTATTGTGGGATCAGTCGCTGCCCGAGATGACGCCGACGCAACGCGCCGAAATCTACGATGAAATGAACCGCGTTATCGCGCAATTGCACACCATAGACCACACGGCCATCGGCCTCGCAGATTACGGCAAACCAGGCAATTACTTTGCGCGTCAAATTGATCGTTGGACAAAACAATATCGTGCTTCAGAAACAGAAAAAATTGAAGCAATGGACAACTTGATCGCCTGGTTGCCACATCATATTCCAGCAGGGGACGACACCAGCATCGTGCATGGTGACTATCGCCTTGATAACATGATGTTCCACAAGACCGAGCCACGGATTCTGGCAATTTTAGATTGGGAATTATCGACTTTAGGTCATCCCCTGGCAGATTTCTCGTATCATTGCATGAGCTGGCACGTTACACCAGGGCAGTTCCGCGGCATCAAAGGTCTTGATCACAAGGCGCTAGGGATTCCAAGTGAGGCAGAATACATTGCCAAGTATTGTGAACGCACTGGCAAAAGCATACGTCCCGAAGATTTTGATTTTTACCTTGCCTATAACCTGTTCCGTATGGCCGGTATTTTACAAGGCATTATGAAACGCTACGTCGATGGCACTGCATCGAGCGCACAAGCGAAGAAATCCGGCGAAGCGGCAAGACCAATGGCCGAATTAGGTTGGAGTTATGTGAACAAAACGCTGCGTTAAAGAAACTGACACAGCATTAAATCGATTTTCACCGCAATAAAAACATACCGGAGACAACATGGAATTCGACTACTCAGAACGCTGCCAGACCTTGCAAGCGAAGTTATTGCGCTTTATGGATGAATACATTTATCCAAACGAAAAAGCATACAAAGAGGAAATCGATCGCAATGGTACTGACAAAGGCAATCGCTGGTTAGCCACACAAATCATCGAAGACCTCAAACCCAAAGCGCGCGAACAAGGATTATGGAATTTGTTTTTACCTCAATCGGTACGCGCCCCGGAAGGTTTATCTAATCTGGATTACGCCCCTTTATGCGAAATCATGGGTCGTGTCAGCTGGGCTCCCGAAGTATTCAACTGTTCGGCACCCGATACCGGCAATATGGAAACCATTGAACGTTACGGTACTGAAGAGCACAAAAAACAATGGTTAGAACCCTTATTACGTGGTGAAATTCGTTCCGCTTTTGCAATGACAGAACCTGGCGTCGCCTCGTCCGATGCCACCAACATCGAAACCAGAATCGATCGTGATGGTGATCATTACGTCATCAACGGCCATAAATGGTGGATTTCAGGTGCTGGTGATCCGCGTTGCGCCGTGTACATCTTGATGGGAAAAACAGATTTTAATGCCGCACGCCATTCGCAACAGTCAATGATTTTGGTCGATGCCAAAACGCCGGGTATCACGGTCAAACGTCCTCTGCCAGTTTTTGGCTATGACGATGCGCCACACGGCCACTGCGAAATTTTGTTTGAGAATGTGCGCGTGCCAGCGAGCAATATACTGCTCGGCGAAGGTCGCGGCTTTGAAATTGCGCAAGGTCGTTTAGGGCCTGGTCGCATCCATCATTGCATGCGTGCGATTGGCGTCGCTGAACGGGCTTTAGAATTGATGTGCAAACGTCTCAACAGCCGCACAGCTTTCGGCAAAAAAATTTCTGAACAAAGCATCTGGCGTGAACGTATTGCCGAGTCCCGCATACAAATCGACACCGCTCGCCTATTGACGCTTAAAGCGGCGTATATGATGGACACGGTCGGTAACAAGCATGCGCAAGCCGAAATCGCGATGATCAAGGTGCTGGCACCTAACGTCACGCAACAAGTACTGGACTGGGCCATTCAGGCACACGGTGCTGGTGGTGTCTCCGGTGATTTTCCTCTCGCTGCACAATGGGCAGGCAATCGCACCTTACGCCTCGCCGATGGACCGGACGAGGTACATCGCAACGCCATTGCTAAACTGGAGCTGGCAAAACATATCAGCCTTAATGAAGATCTGGGTCTTCCGATTACCCGTTCTTGAGTTGACCTTTGCTTTGAAATGCTGAGATATAAAAAACGGTGATGAAGAAATCACCGTTTTTTTATTATTGCTTGATCTTGAATATCACATCGACAGTCTTTTTGTAACGCAATGCACCTGGGATAGCTAAATCTGTACGCTCGCCCCGCTCCGTATTTTCCTGGTCAGCATTGCTCACATAAGTCATCGCCGATGATGCCAAACCTATGACACCTCCTAGCTTTGCAAGCGGGCTTTCCGAAATAGCGGTTGCTGACCCCAGTTTGACTGTAAGCCCATTCGCCATTGTTTTGGCATTATCTTTGGCATTGTTGATTGCCCCCAGCACCAATTGACGATGAATATTATCGAGGTCAGATCTGCCAAAGGTGGCCGATAAATTGCCGATATAAGATTTATTCAACAAAAAATCAGTAATGGTCACCCATTGATTTAAATCCTTAACAAAAAAATGAAAGCTACGCAGCAACCTGTATCGTACTGGTGTTTTTTCATTGGCTGACGTCTCATCTTCACTAACTATTTTTTTCGTGTCATAGGCGTCGATGGCTGATCTGTCGATATGATTAGATGCCAAAAACGCGACGATCTCTTGCGAGGCCTCCTCCAATTGCTGTTTCGACTCTTGTGGTGTTGCCGCAAGACTGCGGATATCGAAATCTAATTCCGCTATGTCCGGTGCAATTGACAACGTAGAAACACCATTAGCATGAATGAATGGGTACGTCGGTAAAGAACTGGCGTTCACAAAGTGGGGCACCGCCAATAAAAATAAAATATGGATTAATTTAATCATTATCAGGTATTTTTCATTAGAAAATTGGGGAAACTTCCATTCGCCTCCCCTCCGCTTCGACGTCTATTCTAATTTCCAGACATATTGGACCTTGGTCCAACTTGCAATCGCCTTACCATTTTTAGTTGCTGGTGTTGCCATTTTTCCGCAACTTAAAAGTTTATCGATAACCGCATTATCGAGTGCAGGATATCCACTTGAGCGATCTATTTTTCCTTTCTTCGCGGATCCATCGGCACCGATCAGAACGGATAACATGACCGTGCCAGCTTCTTGATTTTGCAATGAACTTTGTGGATATTCAGGGGTACATTTCAGAAAATCGACTTTACTCTGCGTCCATTTATTCCCGGAGGCTGACACACCCGCCAACTGTTTAGCGGAATCAGAATCAGACATCGCTGAGACGCCGCTATTTAAACCAAGGAAAGTCAACGCCAGCAATAACATCGCCAGAGCAGACTTCCACTCATGCTTTTTTAATTCCGGACGTACGAGGCGTTGAATGCGAGACATCAGATTTCCTCCATGAGCTGCTTGGGCAAAATGGTTGTGTGAAAATTGAATTTGATCTAACTCAGCAAGTGCGAGGGCCAGACGGCGTGGTTCTGCAAGGTTTTTTGAAGCTAGGTCATCCGCGATTTCTTCACGTGCGATGCGAATTTGACGTGACATCATCCAGACGACGGGGTGATAAAACAGTAGCATTTCAATTACGCTTTGACATAAATTGACTGCATAATCGCAGCGTTTGACGTGAGCTAATTCATGCATCAATAAGGCTTCAACGAGCTCAACGGGCATTCCCGACACCAAACTAGTCGGAAGCAAAATCAGCGGTCTGAAAATACCTATGGTGATGGGTGAAGATATGCTCGGGCAGACACGCATCTCGATCGCATAGCTGATCTTTACGTGTCGCAACAAGTCATCCAGGCGACGTTGCCACGGCATATCAACATAGCTCATGGATGGCGACCGGATAGAGTCAATCCATAATAACCCAGCACATCGCCTGATCGCTAACAAGCAAATACCGATAGTCCACACCATCACGATAGTCGATAGATGTTCATGTAACAGTTTCTGAAAGAAGGCGAAGATATCTCCGGCATTGTTGGTGCCTGCCGACAACATGCCGCCCTCGATGGCATTCATATTGCCGGATTGAACCACTGCCCTATTTGCTTGAATAATGCCGCAAACGAAAGGAATAATTAAACTGGAGCACAATCCAATACAATGAACGAGGTAACGTGCAGTTGGTTTTTGCAAAAAAGCTTGCAAAGCCACACAAAAAAGACCAATGACAGCAATTTGCCACAGAGAACAAATCAGTGTGCGGCCAATAATGTCAATAATTGGAATGGAGTACATAATCATGTTTTTTCCTCATTCAGCAGACGTTGAATTTCAGCGCGTTCTTCCTTACTCACATGTCCCTGCAGTGCTGCCATAACCAGGTCTTTTGCTGACCCCGAAAAAGCTTTATGAATTAAATCCTTCAAGAGATTTGTTTGTAAGGATTTTTGTGCTTGAGCTGCGCTGTAGACGTGTGATCGTTGGCTTTCATCCCTTAATAGCAACCCCTTTGCATGCATCACCTGCAGCAACCTCAAGACAGTTGCTGAGGTTAATTCCGGTCTATCTTTTAATGCTGCCTGGTGAGCTTCTTTTGCTGTTGATGGGCCCAACTTCCATAGCAGACGTAACATGTTCAATTCAGCAGTCGTTGGTTTTGGTGCGGCATTTTTTTTCATCTTATCCCCATCGAAAAATCAAAAGATGGATATAGACTATTTTATCTAGATCAACTTGTCTAGATTAATTTATCTAGATGGAGCCCATGTTGTATTTCAAGCACAAACACAACTAAGACTAAGTTCAGAGCGACAATTCCTTAGTGTGAGTCGCATGGAGATAGGTTGCGATTGAGGTAGTCGAGAGCACAATCGCCGCACCGCATATTGCTCGGAATGGAACAACTTCATCCAAGAAAATATAAGCCAACCCCATTCCATTGACTGGCTCTAAAGAAGCAGTCAGGCTGGCAAGAGTTGCAGGTAGCCGCTGTAAACTATAAGCGAACAGACTATGTGACAAAGCGGTAAAGACACTCCCTAATAGTGCCAGCAGGAACCAGGTTTTGATGTTGATCGAATACAGTTCACCTTGATATAGCACCAATGGCAGCAACAAGAGACACGCGACGCTATTTTGTATCAACGCGACTTGCGTCGCAGCTCGGCTTTTGCCTTGATCACGCGTATTCAAGGTAAGTAACGCAAAGGACAGGCCAGATATTATGCCCATCCCTACCGCCTTCACTGACCCGTCTTGCCAATGCGCGTCACTGAGCATCACTAGCAGCCCAACAACCACCATCACGGCCATCCAAGCGTCTCTGCGATGGCGAGGCAATCTGAAGATCCACGGTTCCAGCAAGGCCACAAAAATGGGATACGTCGCAAATCCCATCAAACCAAAGGCAACCGCCGCATATTGCAAAGAGGCAAAGAAGCTAAGCCAATGTCCTGCCAATAAGGTGCCATTTCCAATTGTCCGTGCAAGGTTTTTAGATGCCTGCAAATCGTGCCACTTGATAAAAGGCACTAAGGATATAGCGGCGAATAAAGTGCGACCAAATACCAGAATCAACAATCCCGCAGAGACGTATTTTCCAAATACCCCCGCCGCACCGAATAACAACACAGCGAGGTGCAAAGCGAGAAAGGAGCGTAATAGAGAGGTTTGCATAGATTTATGACGAGTTATGAGCCGCAGTATGAGACGCTTCAAACATCAGATTAAAAGTGATTAAATGTGATGAAGTCGGTGTCGGTGCAATCTATCAATAAAAAATGCAGATTTAATTTTTTTTCGTTTTACGAAAACCTGCAAAATCTCCGAAATCTCTGCATAATGGGATACTGCATTTTTATTCACCTTTTGAAGAGGATCGCGATGATAGATGTCTATTCCTGGCCTACCCCAAACGGCCATAAAGTACACATTATGCTCGAAGAGTGTGGTTTGGATTATCGGGCAATTCCGATTGATATTGGTGCTGGCGATCAATTTTCTGCCAATTTCCTGGCAATTTCTCCAAATAACAAGATTCCTGCTATCGTGGACTCTGACGGCCCGGATGGCAAACCGATCTCTTTGTTTGAGTCTGGCGCCATCCTTGTGTACCTGGCGGGCAAAACTGGTTTGTTCCTCGGTAGAACTGATCGTGAAAGATACAATACCTTGCAATGGCTGATGTTTCAAATGGGTGGCATTGGCCCGATGTTGGGTCAGGCGCACCATTTCCGGATTTATGCGCCAAATAAAATTGACTACGCTATTGATCGTTACACGAATGAGGCCAAGCGTTTATACGGCGTCATCGACAAGCAATTGTCTTATACGCCTTATCTGGCTGGTAATGAGTACACGATCGCCGATATCGCCACCTTCCCATGGACGCGCTCGTTTGCAAATCAAGGGATCGATTGGGCTGATTTTCCCCATGCAAAACGCTGGTTTGATGAAATCAGTGCGCGCCCGGCTGTCCAACGTGGTGTGACTGTATTGGCCGACCTGCGCAAACCACTGACCGATGATAAAGCGAAAGATGTTTTGTTTGGCAAAACGCAATATGCCAAAAAATAATTGAGTCAGACAGGCTGGCGAGTCCCTTGGATAAGTGCTGAGTGAGATGGCCCGCGTTGAATTGTGTTGTACGACGCGCCTCTCACTATTCGAACATCATGTGGGTACGCAATTTTCTGCTCAACATTTGATCAATCTCTGACAAACATAATTATGCGCCGTCCTATAAAACGCAATAGACTGAAACTGGCAGCAGAGAGTCAACGACTGGTCAATCTTTCACTGGCCGTGGCCCAGTCTGCCAGCCGTCTTGAAGACCTCGCCTGGCAAGAAAAGTTAGATTTATATGTAGCAAAAAATCTGAAGCAACATCATCAGGAAATTTTAGATGCCGCCGCGGAAAATTTATTCTCTGCGCAGGCAAACGCTTATGAGGTGTTGGTGGAAACATTGGAAACCATCAGCACCAGCGCCATTTTTGAAGCGCATGGGCAGAAATATTGCGCGTTGTTTATAGCTGCGCCCATCCTCGCGTGGACACGTTTTGAAATCGCCTCCGGTGCAATACCAGCCGATGTACTGGCATCACTTTCAAAACATCTTTACCAGCATTTATTGGTCGATCAGGCAAAATTACGCTTATTACCAAATCTGTACTCCATTGATCAATTGCCGCGCAATCATAGCGAAACCTACGCCTTGATGGAGCGCCACGCAATGGCTTTACTCAAAAACAGCACGTATCCGGTCGAAGCAGAACGTGCGCAAACCGTGCCGTTTCTGGCCGATATCCGCTATTTGCTCGGTGTCGTTACCGTTCCGATGAACGCCCCCTTATTTCAGTGGCAAACCTTAGACGCGCCGTATGATTGCGTCAAAGCCAAAGGTGCGGCTTTAGAAGAATGGCGGCAACAGGTGGAGCCTTTGGTGAAAAACCTGTTACCAGGTTGCGGTGTGGAGTTGCTGTTACCAGAAGCGTATTACACCGCGTGCCGCGAAGCGGATATCAAAATTCGGCCTGCTTCAATACGTTCCGCAGTATTTTATTTAACGCAAACCTTAGGAAAAGAACCAACCGGGCTCAGCGTTGTCATCGCTGCCTGCGGCGTCCAGGAAACGCCGGGACAAATTGATGAATTCCGGATTAGCTTCTGCCTGACTGAGTCGCCGGAAGTGATATACGGCGTAGTTTGGCCCTTATATCAGGCCGAAGATCAGGAAGCAGCCATGGGTACGGATGAGAATGGAAATCTCAGTGGCGACATTCCCGATATTTTGATTGAATGCGGGATCACAGACATCATCCAACTGGAAGAAATTTTTGCGATGGAATTTTGCGACGATTGTGGAACGCCTTTATTTGCCGACAGAGAAGCAGAATTGGTCCATCCTGAAATGCCAGAGGATACGCCCACGCCTGGTACTGCACATTTTCACTGATCTATCAAAGTGTAAAGAACGGTTCGAGATGCCCGGATTTGACTCTTCCAAGAAGTCAATTCCGGGCTTTTTTCAAATCGACACAAGAATAGATGAATAATCTACCTAAATTTTAAATCCGTTGTACAATTGTTTTGAACGGTCGTGCTTTTTTCATTACCAGTCGACAGGGCACAAAAATAAAGTGAAGCATGTGGTTTCATGACCTTGCGAGAATCACTCAGGTTGCCAATCAACGGGCATTTATAACAGGAGACAATATGGATTTAAACTACACTGCGGAAGATCTGGCTTTTCGTGATGAGGTGCGTAGCTACCTGGAAGCGCACCTTCCGGCGGATCTGCAACACAAGGTCCGCAACCATAAACGCATGAACAGAGAAGACTTTGTTCGCTGGCATAAAATTTTGGCCAAACAAGGCTGGGTGGGTACAGGCTGGCCTGTTGAATATGGTGGTACAGGCTGGACACCAACGCAACGACATATTTTCGAAGAAGAATGCGCTCGCGCCGGTACACCTGCCATTTTACCTTTTGGCGTCAATATGGTTGCTCCAGTCATTATGGCATTTGGCAATCAGGCACAAAAAGATTATTACCTGCCGCGCATCTTAAATTGTGACGACTGGTGGTGCCAGGGGTATTCTGAACCTGGCTCTGGCTCTGATCTTGCGTCTCTTAAAACCAGAGCTGAACGTGAAGGCGATTTTTACATCGTCAATGGCCAAAAAACCTGGACGACGCTGGCACAGCACGCCGATATGATTTTCTGTCTGGTACGCACAGATCCTGCAGCACGCAAGCAAGAAGGCATTTCATTTTTACTGATCGACATGAAGACGCCAGGTATCACGGTGCGCCCTATTATCATGCTCGACGAAGATCACGAAGTGAATGAAGTGTTCTTTGATAACGTCAAGGTACCTGTACAAAATTTGATCGGCGAAGAAAATAAAGGCTGGACTTATGCCAAATACCTTTTAGGGCATGAACGTACCAATATCGCTGCTGTTGGACGTGCCAAGCGCGAATTATTGTTCTTAAAACGGATCGCTGGGGAGCATCAAAAGAACGGTAAGCCCTTGATTGATGACCCCGTTTTTGCCCATAAAGTCGCCAGCCTGGAAATCGAATTGATGGCACTGGAAATCACCGTCTTACGCGTGATCTCACAAGATAGTGGCCGCCCTGGTCCTGAAGCATCATTACTTAAAATCAAAGGCACTGAGATTCAACAAAGGCTGACTGAATTGATGCTGGAAACCGTCGGCCCCTACGGTTTGCCCTTCGATCCCCCCTTCCTCGAAGGTGAAACTGAACACAGCATCGTGAGCGATGACGATGCTGCCGCCCTCGCCTCATATTATTTTAACTACCGCAAGACGTCTATCTACGGTGGCTCGAACGAGATTCAGAAAAACATCATTACACAAATGATTTTGGGACTGTGAGGAAAACGCAATGGACTTCCATTTAACGCAAGAACAACAACAATTTGCTGAAGCAATCCGTCGCTGGACTGAAAAAGATTATGGCTTTGAGCAACGCAAACATATTATCGGTTCTGCTGAAGGAACCTCTTCAAAGGCATGGTCTGAATTAGCCGAGCTTGGGGCGACCGCGCTGCCAATTCCTGAAGAATTGGGAGGTTTTAGCGGATCAGCGGTCGATATGATGGTGGTCATGCAAGAGTTAGGGCGTGGACTGGTCATTGAGCCATATTTCGCAACAATGTTGGGCGCCGAATTTTTGAAAAAAGCAAAAGCCCACTTTGACGTACTTGAGCAAATTGCAACGGGTGAGAAAAAATTAGCCGTTGCCCTCGCAGAGAAACAATCTCGCTACGATTTATTTGACATTGCAACAACCGCCACACCAAATAAAGATGGCTTTGTACTTAATGGGTCCAAATCCGTCGTATTGCATGGTGCCCAAGCCGATATGCTGATCGTGTCGGCGCGCTCAAACGACAATCAACGTGACAAGTCAGGCATCCAGGTATTCCTGATTGATGCCAACAGCAGCGGCATTTACAGAACCGATTACCGTACCATTGATGGCTATCGTGCAGCTGATATTCGTTTCGAGCAGGTTCAGGTAGCGCCGATCAATATGCTTGGTAAAGAAAATGAGGGCTGGGAACTCATTGATGAGACGACTGATTATGGCATTTCTTTATTGTGTTCCGAAGCCATAGGTATCATGGAAGCGATCACAGGAGCGACGCTGGATTACCTGAAAACACGTCAACAGTTCGGTGTACCTATCGGTAAATTCCAGGTCTTGCAACATCGCATGGCAGAGATGTTTATGGAAATGGAACAGGCCCGATCCATGGCAACGCTGGCAGCCGTGAAGGTTTCGTCTTCTGATGCTCAAGAACGCCGCCGCACGCTTTCCGCAGCCAAAGCGCGTATCGGGCAAGCGGCACGTTACATCGGACAGCAAGCGGTGCAATTACATGGCGGTATGGGTGTCACGAATGAGTTACCGGTGGCGCATATGTTCAAACGTTTGACGACCATAGAATTGTCACTGGGCGATACAGATCATCATCTTGCCCGTTTCGTTGCTCAGCCCGGTTTTAAAGCCTGCGCCTAAGACATGTTCTCTTTGAATTATCCCGGTCCGCACCGGGATTTTTTTTAGAATTAAAATGATGATGCACATTCTCCATGAAGTACATGGAATCAGTTCGATCAATTAGCTTCAAAATGTGAAAGGAAATTGGCGATGACAAATAAAAAATTTAAATGGTACTTCGAAGATTTTATTCCGGGCGAATCGATACAGCTAGGCCAGCGTACGGTGACTGAAGAGGAAATTATCGCATTTGCTACGCAATTTGATCCACAAACTTTCCACATTGACAAGGTTGCTGCCAAAGAATCTATTTTTGGCGACGTCATCGCCAGTGGCTGGCACACCTGTAGCATGATGATGCGGATGGTAGTTGATGGGTTTATTGGTGATTCCTCGAGCATGGGATCGCCGGGGATAGATAACATACGTTGGACGGCTCCTGTGCGTCCCGGAGACACACTCACTGTCACGGCAGAAACAACTGGCAGCAAGGTATCCACCTCAAAGCCTGATCGCGGCGTGGTCAACACTGTATGGAAAGCAGTCAATCAACATGGGCAAATTGTTTGTACGATTGACGGCATGGGTATGTTTGGTCGTCGTCCACAAGATTAAGGAGAGATGATGCGTGAAATTCAAAGCTTGCAAGAACTCAAAAACCTGATCGGTCAACAGGTCGCCACTTCTGAATGGGTAGAGATTACGCAGGAGCGGATTAATATGTTCGCTGAAGCAACGGGCGACCACCAATGGATACATATAGACGTTGAACGGGCAAAGCGAGAATCACCTTTCGGAGCACCGATCGCCCATGGCTTTCTGACTTTGTCTTTACTTCCGGCGTTAATGCAAAATGCAATACATCTTAGCTATGTAAAAATGGGCGTGAATTACGGTCTGAACAAGGTACGGTTTCCCGCGCCTGTCCCAGTAGGCAGTCAATTGCGCGCCCATTTGAAATTGCTTTCGATTGAAGACATTAAGGACGGGGCACAAATGACATGGGAGGTAAGTATAGAACGAGCCGGTTCGGATAAACCCGTTTGCGTTGCCGAATCTATTGCTCGCTGTTATTAACGGGTACGCTTCCCGGTCAATCAAGCCAGGTAACTGAAAACAACAAATTTCAGTTACCCACGAGTCGACAAAATTTATTCGAATTCATTCAAATGCATTCAAAGACATTCAAAGACATTCGTTACTTTCTGCATATTGTTGAATTCTGCTAAGAGCTGCTACACTCATTCGCGTGAGACAATACATCCTCGGTGGAGATAAGAAAAGAGCTGCTCTATAAACATATCAGACAGATGCAATTCCGGCTGATAATGTGATCGCTGTTTTTCTGATCTCCCCTTGGCAAACAACATTGCATCATCAATGAGCACGGCCCTCATTCCAGAGGATTAGTAGTCCTTAGTTTTCATCATTATTATAAATTTAAATATGACAAACTCCCCAATCAAACCCAGCTCTAAACTCGGGACCGTACTGCGCGTCACCAGTGGCAACTTCATGGAAATGTTTGATTTTTTCCTATTCGGTTTTTACGCGACGTATATCTCAAAAGCCTTTTTTCCAGCTGGGGATGAATTTGCCTCACTGATGCTGACCTTCATGACATTTGGCGCTGGATTTTTAATGCGCCCGTTGGGTGCCATTTTTCTGGGTGCGTATGTTGACAGAGTCGGACGTCGTCAAGGTTTGATTGTCACCTTAGCCTTAATGGCCCTGGGTACCATTCTCATCGCCTGTGTGCCAAGTTACGCCACCATCGGATATCTTGCTCCTTTTCTGGTGTTGCTTGGTCGCTTATTGCAAGGATTTTCTGCTGGTGTAGAGTTAGGCGGCGTATCAGTCTATCTGGCTGAAATGGCGACGCCAGGACGTAAAGGATTTTATGTCAGTTGGCAATCCGCGAGCCAGCAAGTGGCTATTATCGTTGCCGCAGCCCTGGGATATGCGCTCAATAAGGCCCTTTTACCAAATGAAGTCGCTGATTGGGGCTGGCGTATTCCGTTTTTTATTGGCTGCATGATCGTTCCAGTACTGTTTGTCATTCGCCGCTCTTTGCAAGAAACTGAAGAGTTTATGCAACGCAAACATCGACCCGACGCCCGCGAAATTTTCCAATCTATGATTAAAAATTGGGGTCTGGTAATTTGCGGGATGTTGTTGGTATCAATGACGACCGTGTCGTTTTACCTCATTACCGTCTACACACCTACGTTTGGTAAAAGCGTCCTTAAATTAACTACAACAGACAGTCTGATCGTGACTTTATGCATTGGTATTTCCAACTTTTTTTGGCTGCCAATCATGGGACATTTGTCAGATAAAATTGGCCGCAAGCCTTTGTTGCTGAGTTTCACCATTTTAACGATACTGACAGCCTACCCTGTCATGGTCTGGCTGACGAACGACCCCAGCTTCCAGAAAATGTTGATTGCCGAATTGTGGCTGTCTTTCTTGTATGCTAGTTATAACGGTGCAATGGTCGTAGCACTCACAGAAGTCATGCCGGTCGAAGTTCGTACGGCGGGCTTCTCTCTCGCCTATAGCTTGGCAACGGCGATTTTTGGTGGATTTACACCCGCTATCGCTACGTGGTTGATTGAAGTAACCCACGACAAAGCAGCACCTGGCATGTGGATGTCATTTGCTGCAGCATGTGGTTTAACTGCGACGTTGATTTTGTACCGCAAGGCGGCTAATCGTGGCGTAAAAGCCGTGTAACCGATTTTTGGGTCTGTGCTTTATAAAACTCAGACCCAATTTTCACTATTCCCTACCAAGATTTATACGGATGTTTCAGCAAGTTGGCATTTGCATAGCGTCGGTCATGGCTGACTTCTTCGCCCAGCCATTCCGGATGATGGAAGTCAAAATCCTCTGAAGGCAATTCAATTTCCGCCACCACCAACCCTGCATTCTCTCCTAAAAATTCATCAATCTCCCACGTCAAACCATTCAATGGAAGTCGGTAACGGTATTTTTCTATCAAAGGTTTCTGGCAGACGGTATCAAGCAGAATTTGAGCATCATTGAGGGGAATGGAATATTCCCATTCTCCGCACGAAATGCCAGTGTTCAAACCTTTGATCGTCAACATGGCAGATTCGCCTTCGATACGTATGCGCACAATACGACCTGGTTCAGAACTTACATACCCTTGTTTGAGGTAGCTGCCGACAGCTAACGCCTTCCAAGCATCATTCCTCACCAAAAATTTACGCTCAATTTCAATTCCCATCTTTATTCCTTCTTTCACCGATATCAGACGCACATGATACTTCTCATGAACCTGAGATCAAGATTCATGAGTAAAAAGCGAAAAAAAAGAGGATGACATTGCTGACACCCTCTTCCCATCCCTTCGTCAATCTACGCTTGCAGTTACTTGGCGTTCAACGAAGCCAGAATTGGTTGCAACATAGCCTCGCCCAGTTTTGTACTACGCGCTCCGTCCCAGCCAACTTCTGCATCAGGCAGGTTATCATTGTCTTTAAATGGCAATTCCAGCGTCAGCGACACGCATTTAAAGGTATGACCAATGTACTTAGATGCCAGTTTCAATACATCTTCATTGTACTTGGACGCTGCATAGCCAACTTTAGTCTGGAAATCCGGGCTGGCGAGACAGAAACTATCAACAAAAATCTGCTGCTCACGCGCTTGCTGTTCAGTAAAGCCATCCAGCATTTCACTGCCTGCCACAAATACATAAGGCAAGGCTTCATCACCATGAATATCGAGGAACAAATCACAGCCAGTTTCATGAATTTTATTCTTTACATGAAACACTTCAGGGCTGGTTTCTAATGACGGCGTCATCCATTCCCGATTCAAATTAGCGCCGGCCGCATTGGTGCGCAAATTACCACGGTAAGCGCCATCCGGATTCATATTTGGCACGATGTACAATACTGCTTTATCTAAAATACGACGCGCAATCGGATTTGCAGGGTCAAGCAAGGCATCCAACACACCTTCGACCAGCCACTCAGCCATGGTTTCACCAGGATGTTGACGCGCGATGATCCAGACTTTCTTTTCAGCAGCAGGATCACCTACAACGACCATATTCAGATCACGGCCGTCAACGGTATTACCCAGATCTACCACACGCGCCAATGGAGAATGTTCCACACTGCCCAGCAACGACAGATGACGTTCCCAGCTATACGGTTCAAAGTAAGCGTAATAAACACTGTCAGACTCAGGCGTATGACGGATCGTCATGACTTCGCCATCGAATTCCGTTTCAACACGGAACCAGGTTTCGCGATCATAACTTGCTACGGCACGGTAGTTTTCCCACCCTTTTGCATAGGTCGCTTTGCCGGCGTTCAAAATGCGCATCACCGTTTCCTGATCCCGCGCACCTTGTAAACGGAAGTAGAACCATTGCCAGATATCTGCATGAGAATCTTTGCGTAAATTCAACTCGATTGCATCTGCCTGCTTTGCTTTTACGACCTCGATTGCGCCTGCATCGAAATTTTGACTGATTTTAATTGTCATAGTGTCCAAAGGTATTTTATTTTGTCCGTACCGCAGCGCTATTTAATGCCAAAAAGCATTGAATTTGCGCTACGACCTTGAACCACTATTCTCACTGTTTTTGAGGAAATATGAAAATATTTCGGTCATTTTTTACAAAATAAATTTATTTATATTTTCAATGAGAAAAAGACTTGCAAGCATAATAAGCAACCATGGCAAAAATGGCTTTAATGCACTATAATAATTGGCTTGTCGGGGCGTAGCGCAGCCTGGTAGCGTACGTGCATGGGGTGCACGGGGTCGCAAGTTCGAATCTTGCCGTCCCGACCAACAAAATCAAAGACTTACGTCAAAAGCTGTATGTAAACACAGCACTGTATATTATAGATAAATTATAGATTTCTATAATATGAGTATCAAAAACGCGACGCTTTAACGTGCCATATTTGGCACTTCAGGCACATCACCCGAAATACAAAGCCATGATTGAGCATACTCAACCTCACCCAGAGGGGTTGCGCTTCTTTCAAATCCGGTCAGTACAAACCTATCCCCTTCAAGCCAAAGCATATTGACGTCAAAGAGAATTTCGCTGTGCATGCCTCGGGTAAATTTTGCCCTCTTTACCATCCGGTGTAAGCCCTGATCAGTTGATTCGCTTATTGATAGTTCACCAAAAGAACCCTGATTAAATCGGTCGAATAAATGCCGCTTTGGTATTGCGATGCCGTTTTTCCGCATTTTTAAGATATGAAGCTTCATTTTTAAAGTAAGCACCTCACCTAAACCGTCTGGACGCTAGCGTTAAAAACCTTCAAAGTAGTTCCCGTTACTTTTTAGCGGGAGCTATTTTGGAGTTATTAGACACACCCGTCCGCAGAAAGCGGCGACCCAACTATTCACCAGAATTCAGAAAACAACTTGCGCAGCGCGCATCTGAACCAGGCGTTTCGGTTTCCCTTTTGGCGCAAGAGAATGACATCAACGTCAACATGCTGTTCAAATGGCGCCGCGAATTACGGGATGGCCGATTGGATGGCGTAATACATCGACAGCCCATGTTGCCAGTCACGATCGTCGACGATAATCCAGATCATTTACCATCTGAGCAGCCAACTGTTAGCCCTAATACTGTTGTCGCTCAAAGAACTGCGACCACTGAGCCAAGTGTGATTGAAATCCAGATCGCTGGTGCAGTGATGCGTTTTGATGGCAAGGCCGACCTGACCGTGGTTCGTGCCGTATTGGAAATGTTACGTCCATGATGGGCCTACCGGCGGGAACACGCATCTGGTTGGCAGCCGGTGTCACCGATATGCGCTCTGGCATGAATGGTCTGGCGGCCAAAGTACAAATGACACTGCTTGAAGATCCTTTGGCTGGCCATGTGTTTGTATTCCGGGGAAAGCGCGGTAACGTCGTCAAAGTACTTTGGGCCACCAGCGATGGCGTATGCCTGTTGATCAAGCGATTAGAACGTGGCCGGTTCGTCTGGCCCCAGGCCAGTAGTGGTAAAGTCCATCTGACCCAGGCGCAGCTATCCATGCTGCTCGAAGGAATCAACTGGAAACAACCGGAACGCACCTGGCCACCACTATCGCTCTTGTAAACGTCCCAGAACATGCGTAAACTCCATGCATGGCGACCACTCCCTCACTTCCAGACGATATCGATGCCCTAAAAGCATTGCTGCTCCAGCGGGATGGCGAACTGCAATCCCTGCGCCAAACGGTCTCCACTCTGGAATTAGCCCTGAGCGTACGCACGCTTGAGATCGAACAACTAACACTCCAGATCGCCAAATTGAAGCGTATGGTATTCGGTCGTAAATCCGAGAAGATCGACCAGAAGCTGGAGCAACTGGAAACCCGTCTGGAAGATTTGATTGCAGAAGAAGGTGCTGCAGAACAAACCGCAGAAGCGCAGGCGCAGCCACGTCAGAAATCAATCCATAAGCCCTTCCCCGAGAGCTTGGCGCGCGAAGAACATATTATTGAACCGAAAGAAGATGCTTGCCCGCAATGCGGTGGTAATCTGAAACCGCTGGGCGAAGATGTATCTGAACAACTAGAAGTGATTGAAGCCGCGTTCAAGGTCATTCGCCACGTGAGGAAGAAGAAAGCCTGTGCCTGCTGTGATTGCATCGTTCAGCCCCCCGCACCGAGTCGTCCGATCCAGCGGGGATTTGCTGGTCCTGGGTTATTGGCCAATATCGCCGTCGCCAAGTTCGCTGATCATCAACCACTGTATCGGCAAGCCCTCATTCATGCTCGCCGCGGTGTGGAACTCGATCCAGCAACGACAGGGCGTTGGATGGGTGCATGTGGAGTCTTGATCACTCCGCTGGTGGAAGCGTTGCGTCGCTATGTGGTTGCGCCAGGCAAAGTCCATAGCGACGATACACCGATGCCGGTACTCGCACCGGGTAACGGTAAAACAAAGACGGGACGACTCTGGGTGTACGTGCGTGATGACCGTAACTCCGGCTCCCTGGCGGCACCGGCGGTATGGTTTGCCTATTCGGCGAACCGTCAGGGTCTGCATCCACAGACCCACCTAGCAGGATTCACGGGAGTGTTGCAAGCGGATGCGTACGGTGGCTACGATAGAATTTATACTGATAATAATGTGACCGAAGCAGCCTGCTGGGCGCATGCCCGACGTAAGGTTTATGATTTACACGTAAAAAAGGCCACACCGACAACAACCGAGATTCTGCGCCGGATTGGCGAACTGTATGGTATTGAAGCGCAAATTCGCGGACAACCACAAATGGAACGTCAGCGTACTCGGCAGTTGCAGGCCAAACCACTTCTGGTTGAACTGGAAGTTTGGCTGCGCAACAGACTGCTGACACTATCGACACAATCTGAGACCACCAAGGCGATCAACTACATGCTCAACCAGTGGCAGGCATTAGTTTATTACTGTGAAGACGGCGTGGCCGAGATTGATAACAACATCGCCGAGAATGCGTTGCGGGGTTGTTGTCTTGGCCGCAAGAACTTCCTGTTTCTGGGTGCGGACAGTGGAGGTGAGCGAGCTGCTGCGATGTACAGTCTCATTGGCACAGCAAGAATGAACGGCATTGATCCGGAAGCTTACCTACGCTATGTGTTCACGCATATTGCCGACTATCCAATCAATAAGGTTGCTGATTTGTTGCCGTGGAACGTAGCTGCTAAACTCCTTCCTGCATAAACAGAATCGAGCTACCCACTTGGTGTAGATTTGTTCTTCCATTAATCTGGGATTACGCATGGCACAGCAAGCTCAAATCATTACCCTCTATATTGAATTAGAAGATATCGTTCCACCGATCTGGCGACGTATTGTTGTCGATGGCGATGTAACTTTGCGAACGCTACACCATGTCATCCAAGCGGCATTCGGATGGACTGACTCTCACCTGCATGAATTCAATGTGGAGGGTCGTATCTACGCCATGCTGGACAACGAGAACGTACTGGATATGATTGAAGATCGAGAGATTCCAGGAGATGACCGCAAGTGTAAATTGCAAAAACTAGTCTACCCTGGTCAACGGTTCGATTACCAATACGACTTTGGAGACAACTGGCGGCATAACATTAAAGTTGAAAAAATCGATCTTGTAGCAGAAAAGATGGGCGTAGCGCAAATCATGGATGGAGCGCGCGCGGCACCACCGGAAGATGTTGGCGGCACATCGGGTTATGAAGACTTCCTTATCGAAATAAATGATCCATCAAGTGAACAAGGAAAAAATTATTTGCAATGGGTTGATGGGTCATATGACCCGGAGTTATTTGACCGACGTGCTGCAAATAATGCGCTGCTTCGGATGGCTTGGAACGGATGGGGTAAAAAATAAAAAGCCGTCAAGACGTTTTAGATGAGGCGCTTACTTTTTAAATACAGTACATATAATCAGTATTTATAAGGATAGCGTAAACATTGTAAAAGAGTGAGCTTACATTCTAAAAATTTCCCCCCTTATTTTCATCATTTTGAATGCGGTAAAATAATGACAATATTTATAAGTTAGGGGAATTAAATGCCAGCAACTGCGGTACAAAAAACAATAGAGTCAGGCCAGTGCGTAAGCGGAAGTATTTGCTTTGAGTTGATAAAAGGGGCTCCGGCAGCCGCGGTCGCTCTTTTGGCCGCTTTAATTGCTGGACTTATTGCCTATCGACAATATCGAGTAGCGAAAGCAAAGCTTAACCTTGACCTTTTTGAGCGGCGTCACAAAGTATTCGAAATTGCATGGTCCACTTTATCTTCCTTTGCGACAAGCCCGCAAATGAATCCGCAATCCATCACTGCCCTGAATAATATTATTCCTCAGGCATCTTTTTTGTTCGGTCGCGATATCGAGGACTACATAGGACTGATATTGGATAATGCTTCAGAGTTAGCTATCATAACAATTAAAGGCGTGAATAATGGCAACACTTTACTTCCAGAAGATATCGACAATCATTTGCGCTTATGTGATTGGTTTCAACATGAAGCAAAGTTAGGTGCGAGAGAAAAATTTAGCAAATACCTTAATTTTGAAAATTGGCATTAGACGAAATGTAAAACATCAGTGCTTGAAAATCAGCTCTGCCCAAAAAATGAGCAGAGCTACAGGTAACTTAAGTCATTATGCAAAACAGTCCTGGCGTACCAATTGATTTGCAATATTCCGATCTATCAGCCAAATGCTGAACAAATGATCCAGCAATTAAGCCGAAGATTGCAGCGCAAACTAAAAATACTGCGACGCGATCTTTCGGCCCCTCCTCTCTTACGACCCACTTACTAAGTTTTCTCAATTGAAAACTAGCAAACCAAAGGCACGGAAATGCAAAAAGCCCAATAAGCGACCAAATACCAAAAGAAAATTTATCCATTCAATCCTCCGTAATTAATTAAGAAATATTATTTCCACATGGAAAGATATCACAAAATTAATTACATTTAATATAGTTAAGCCTTTTTTGTGCACTTTGAATAACAACTTTCGAACATACAACAGTTTAAAATTACTCGTCCATTAGGCCACCTATACCCTAATACTCAACAGCAACGGCAACTAAGAGACTGATGCGATCGTATCCAGCGCCGCAATCGCCTCACCCCAGCGGCCGCCAATATTGTTGGCCTTCACGATGCCAGTGATCACCACAGACAGTACTGGCCAGATTTTGTCAAAGTCCACGCCAATCTCACCAGCAAATTGCCAGTATGCGCTAAGACGATCTTGCACATGCTGAAGCTTTTGCGCATTGGTTGCGGAATCTTGGCCGAAAATTTTCGCCGACTCAACGACCAGATTTTCCAGCGTTGGTTTCAGTGCTACGGCCACTTGTTCAGCCTGCTTTACTGCTGCGAAGAAGTCTAATAAGTTCATGGTATTGCCTTTCGTTGTTGTTACAAATTGCACTGCGTTTTGATGATCACTCCATCGAGGGACCGGAGATATTCAGCCGCCTGGCTGAGGTGGATTGAGCCAGATGTTTCCAAGGTTAGGCTCTGGCTGCACTGGTTGCGCGACTCGTACAGCCTCTGATACTGCTGACACTGGTGATTCGCTTGCTGAATCTGATTGTTTGGCTGGCAGTCCGATTTTGTCGGAAGATGCCACAGTTGCGCCTGCGTTGAACAAGCCGAACACAACAGCACCCACACCAGCGATGCTATTGAGGTCGTCCGGCGTAAGATGGAAGTCGTAGCCATACATTTTCCCTACGCCGACGATCGAGGCCAGCAAGACCGCCAGCGTGTTCGCCAGCAGTTGTTTGTTTTTGAGCTTGGCAGCATCAGCGACTGCTTGCCCCTGCCGAAAGACGTTATAAAACATTCCTAATTTTTCAAACATCTTGAGCTCCATATTGAAGTTGATGAGCAATGCGGCGCATCCAACCTTTGCCTGCAGAGTCCCAATTTTTGCAGTTGGTCATAAAAATAATTCGCTCAGCGAGCAAAAGCATGACGATGTCGTGGCTTTGCATTCTGGCGATCGCTTGTTTGCTGAACGTACCAAGCACGCCATCATCTGCAACGCCAACCGCTCGCTGCAGTGCGCGAATCGATGTCTGTAACCCGCTGTTCACCGCGAAATCTAGCAACTGGTTAGCGATGCCAAGCGGCGCATTGTCGAGCTGCAGCGGATCCCAAAAGTCACGCTTATAGATCGCCGCAGCCTGTTCTTTGGTGAGATTTTTAATATCTACCATTGGGTAGCTCCGCTTAGAAATACCCCAGTTAGTTTCGCCCCCAGGATCTTTCGGGTCATTGACATAACCACCCTCATTCCCCAAAAGACGGTTAATACAGATGTCAAAATTCATTTTTTAACCTTTCTGAATTTGCGCTCTTTGCGCCATGCTTTAACTGGCTCTGAGTGATAAAACTGAAAGCCAATCCACATGATTGATATCAGTGCAGCAAGCGGCGGCAGCAGTCCGGACAGAGTTGCAATCGTCGTCAAAATAGAAACTCCATCGATAAAGTGTCGTAGTTCGTTCATTCCCCTGCCCTTATTCCGGACGTAAAAAAACCCGCCGAAGCGGGTTCCCAAAATACAAAGCGCTGCAATGCACGGACGTATGTGAAAGCAAAACAATGCCTTACAACGACTTCCTTGATTTTTATTATCCAGGCTGGATAGAGACATTAGATTGGGTGGCCAAACAAGACGTCAACATTATCGACGTTGGTCACTATACACCGGCAACCAAGGCCGACGAAGCAGCGCTGCGCGTTTATCTGGTTGACTTACACCAGCAGGTTCTGGATCTGGTGCGGGCTGGACAATCTTGGGATGAGCTTTACCGCAACGTAAAGTTCAGTGAAGAAGTGCAGCATTGGACTGGCTTCAGCTCAATGAAAACACTTAACGTTTTAGGTATGTATCGTTGGGTATCCAACCATCGTCGGGGTGAATGGTAGATAAAATCCGTTTAAAAAGTGCATCTGTTGCATGCGACTCTAGTTTGCGGCAACAGATCCACCGTCACTCACCACCAAGTTAAACTCATGCCCAATATATTCAGGACTGATCAGTATCGGCCCCATTATTGGTCGTATGCATGTTCCTGTTACCTCACTCAGCGCAATGCTCAGCTTTATGAGTCAAATGTTGTTCCTGACGGGGTGAAACATGGATATCTTCGGCTTGTGTATAGGAATCACCATTTAGTTCTGTAGGCATATCCGAATTGAAATGAATTTTCACATCTTTCAAAGAGATGCCTGAGAGCGATTCAATACTCTCCTCTAACGTGCCTGGCAAACCTGTCGAATCCTTTTTTGGAGACATGAAGTTGACTATTAAGTCTCGCTCCATCTCCGCAACAGCAGAGAGCATGTTCAGCATTAATTTTCCGGCTAGAGACGTCAGGTCTAGCTTACCTAGCTGCAAAGCAATGACCTCAATTATCTTTCTAAACTGAGGGCACTGGCTCGCGGGAACGTTGCCGATCACACCTTCATCAGCAAACCAATAGTCGATCTTGTAGCCTTGCCCCTCTATTTCACATTTCTGGTTTTTCGTTAATTTTTACCGATTCATCATTAGTATTCAACGGTGTTGCGTCAGTACCTGGAAATTCCTGATTCATTAGATTGAGCAATTGAATGTTGTCATCAAGCTTAGAATTCTCCGTATCTGAATTATTTGACAATTTAAAATTATTACTGGCAAGATTTCGGAAAATTGAAGTCGCAATCGTTGAGGAATTTGCAAGTTGCGGCAAGATAATCCCTGTATTGATACTTTCTAACTGAACAATGTAGTTATTACCATTATTTCCATCATTGATCACATACCCACCGCTTACATCAATTACTTTATTAAGACCCGGATTTCCGTTCACATAGACCTCATAAAGACGACTAATGCTATCGGTCCCCCTCAAACCAGAAACAGTTGGTATCGCTGCCGCATCAATCGTGCCATTGTAATTTTTCGTATTCATTGAAGCACTCAGGATCAGCATTGCGGGAGTAATATTGGCGGTAGTTGCTCCATTTAGTAAAGTATAGTTACCAGCATCAAGACCTGTCAGACTCAGTCCACTGATATTGACGACTTTCTGATTGCCGACATTTTTGTCTGCGAAGTTGCCCGCTGCTGTCCCGCTGATCGCGATTTGATCCGCGCCTAAAGCGCTGACACTGGCTGTACCATTAAGGCTTGCCACAGTCGTT
>Ga0364860_10375_pt1 | contig 30431 bp, 23 predicted proteins | sample ExccelAu500001D4_FD_206916 | JGI IMG/M metagenome (GOLD analysis project Ga0364860, IMG submission 206916) | Enriched cells from Trout Bog Lake Hypolimnion, Wisconsin, USA - BchlTB.Aug20.5000.01 .D4 | ecosystem: Environmental > Aquatic > Freshwater > Lake > Hypolimnion/Profundal zone | place: USA...
AGAGTCCCCATTGATTTGTGGTTCAGCAAGATAGATGCGAGGGAGACTCTGATGGGAAGTGAAAATCTTACCCCTTACATTTGTCCGAATCCCGATTCTTTCGGGAGGCGGGGCTAACTCCTTACCCCTTTTTCCTTCGATTCTTCCACCTGAAGAGCATACTGCCCAGGGCTGTTTCACTGAAATAATGAAGCATGGGTACCCGGATGCCGAGCCAGAATTTGTTTTTGATACTATAGCCATGATAGCGGGCATACACCAGCATGGCTTCTTTCATGCTTTTTTTAACCTGGACATTGCTTTCGCCACCGGGGGTAAAATAAACCAATGGTGCATCTACAAAATAAAAAGGCTCATCGGCTATCCGGTTCAGGAAGTCATAGTCTGCACATATTTTGAGGTTTATATCAAACATGCCGTGTTTTTCATAGAGTTCTTTTCGCACAAACATCGTAGGATGGCCTATGGTCCTGAAACCTTTGTAGAGTTTGCTTTTTTCGAAAATATTTCCGGTGATAACCCATGTACCGCCTTTATACTGAATATATTTGCCATGCAGCCATTTTATACCGGGATTTGTTTCAAAAATGCCGGATACCTCTTGCAGAATATTATCATTATAATAATAATCTCCGGAGTTCTGGAGATGGATAATGTCGCCTGTGGCTCTTTTTATTCCTTTATTCCAGGCATCACTTATACCTTTATCAGGCTCTGATATCCAGGTGCGGTAAGGAGGATGGGTAATGGATGAGAGGTAATCTTTGATATCAGGATTGGTAGAACCATCAATAATAATATGCTCGAATGGCTTCAAGGTCTGGGCATCGATATGCTCCAGGGTGATCTTAAGATCATCCGGATTATTGAAACAGATGGTAATGATGCTGATGCGGTTCATGAATATATTGCAAATTTGATTGTTTTTCACGGATTAATCTTGATCCGGAATCAAAATTCCGGTGCAACACGATGCTGGGTTGGTTATTGTCTTATTCTGAGTAACCTTCTAACCTCCTAAAGGAGGCTTACGATTTGTGTTACTTTCAACCATCGAACAATTAATCAGAATCGAATACTCAGATAGTTCCCTTTGCTCCTCCGCTAAAGCTACGGCGGCACGCGGAAGGGTCAGGGAAATTACGCAGAGTAGCCTCCAAACCTCCTAAAGGAGGCTTACGAGCTGAGGAGTTTTCAACCATCGAACAATTAATCAGAATCGAATACTCCGATAGTTCCCTTTAGGGTCAGGGAAATTACGCAGAGTAGCCTCCAAACCTCCTAAAGGAGGCTTACGAGTTGTGTTATTTTCATTATTGTGGCACTTAATCAGAATCGAATACTCGAATAGTTCCCTTTGCTCCTCCGCTAAAGCTATGGCGGCACGCGGAAGGGTCAGGGAAAATACTCGGATTAGCCTCCAAACCTCCTAAAGGAGGCTTACGAGCTGTGCAACTTTCATTATTAGAACATTTAATCAGAATTGAATACTCGGATAGTTCCCTTTAGGGTCAGGGCAAATACTCGGATTAACCTCCAAACCTCCTAAAGGAGGCTTACGATGTGAGGAGTTTTCAACCATCGAACAATTAATCCGTAGAAATAATCAGACAGTTCCCCTGTCTGTAACAGGCAGGCTTTAGGTTCAGGGGAAATTATTATTCAGTTTTAAAGTTAAATATAATTTTATTTTTTCAATAACATCAGTGAGATTTTGTTGAATCTCTATGTTATCAAACCTTAACACTTCAATCCCTAACGCTTTCAATTCCAAATCTCTACCTTCATCATATTCCTTTTGTTGTTTTTCATAATGAATGCCTCCATCTACTTCGATAATTAGTTTTGCTTTGTGGCAATAAAAATCTGCAATAAACCATTTTATTGGATGCTGCCTTCGGAATTTAACTCCTAATTGATTATCTGACAATTTCTTCCACAATAACTTTTCAGCGAAAGTCTCATTTTCTCTTAACTCCTGAGCCTTTTTAAATATATCGCCATTTGCATCAAAGTGCATTCCCATACTTTGAAATTTTGTTCCGAATATATTGAATAGTTGAAATAAAATTTTCCGAGTAACCTCCAAACCTCCTAAAGGAGGCTTACGAGCTGTGATATTGTCATTATTGGGGCACTTAATCGGATGCGAATACTCGGATAGTTCCCTTTAGGGTCAGGGAAATTACGCAAAGTAACCTCCAAACCTCCTAAAGGAGGCTTACGAGCTGTGCTATTGTCATTATTGGGGCACTTAATCGGATGCGAATACTCGGATAGTTCCCTTTAGGGTCAGGGAAATTACGCAAAGTAACCTCCAAACCTCCTAAAGGAGGCTTACGAGCTGTGCTATTGTCATTATTGAGGCACTTAATCGGATGCGAATACTCTGATAGTTCCCTTTAGGGTCAGGGAAATACTCGGAGTAACCTCCAAACCTCCTAAAGGATGCTTACGATGTGAGGAGTTTTCAACCATCGAACAATTAATCCGTAGCAAATAATCAGACAGTTCCCCTGTCTGCAACAGGCAGGCTTTAGGTTCAGGGCGAATCCGTTAAACCTTAAATTTACAGAAATTGAATAAATGGCCAACTTGTGCCAGATATTTGTCCATTCCAATCCCAAATTTCAAATTTCAAATTTCAAGTCTCCACAATTTACCTAATTTCGCAGTTTTGAAAGGAATCCGATTAAATCTATAACGTAATTCTATGACAGATATTGAAATTGCACGCACCGCCAAAATCCAGCCTATTGGTAAAATTGCTGAAAAACTGGGCCTTCCCCCTGATGATCTCAATTTTTACGGAAAGTATAAAGCCAAAATTCCGTTGAAATATATCAATGAAGATAAAATCTCCAACAGCAACCTGATCCTGGTATCGGCCATTTCTCCGACCCCTGCCGGTGAAGGAAAGACTACAACCTCTGTAGGACTTACCGAAGGCCTCAATATCATTGGCAAAAAAGCCATGGTCGTTCTCCGCGAACCATCCCTGGGCCCTGTGTTCGGGATGAAAGGTGGCGCTGCCGGAGGCGGATACAGCCAGGTGATACCGATGGAAGATATCAACCTGCATTTTACAGGTGATTTTTCTGCCGTAGAGAAAGCGCATAACCTGCTGGCCGCATTGATTGACAATAATATCCAGAATAAAAAATACAGCCTGAACCTGGACCCGCGTACCATCACCTTCAAACGTGTGATGGATATGAACGACAGGGCCTTGCGTGACAATGTCATTGGCCTTGGCGGAACAGGCAACGGTGTGCCGCGTGAGAGCGGATTTGATATTACGGCGGCTTCAGAGATCATGGCCATTCTGTGCCTGAGCAAAAACCTGATGCACCTGAAAGAAAAGATCGGCAATATTTTCGTGGGCTTTACCTACGACAAAACCCCTGTATATGCCCGCGACCTGAAAGCCGAAGGCGCCATGGCCATCCTGCTGAAAGATGCCATTATGCCAAACCTGGTACAGACCATGGAAGGCAACCCTGCTATTATTCACGGCGGCCCTTTTGCCAACATTGCTCAGGGTACCAATACCATGATAGCAACCAAAATGGGATTGTCACTTTCTGACTGGGTGGTAACAGAAGCCGGCTTTGGTTTTGACCTGGGTGGCGAGAAATTTCTGGACATCAAATGCAAGTATGCCGACCTGGCACCGAGTGCCGTAGTTCTCGTTGCAACCATTCGTGCCCTTAAATATCATGGCGGTATTGCAGTAGCCGACCTGAAAACACCACATCCGGGCGCTGTAGAAAAAGGACTTGAGAACCTTGAAAAACATGTGGAAAATGCAAGGCAATTTGGTTTGACTCCAATTATCGCACTCAACCATTTTGTATGGGACAGCGATGAAGAGATAAATGTGGTACGACAAAAATGTGCCGATCTGGGTGTTCGTTTTGCGGTATGCGACCATTGGGCAGACGGTGGCAAAGGAGCCATTGACCTGGCCAATATGGTGGTAGATGCCGTAGAAAACAGTCCGTCAGCATTTCAGCCAATCTATGACTGGGACTGGCCGGTACCTATTAAAATAGAAACCATTGCCCGCAAAATATATGGCGCGAGTGGCGTGGAATTTGGTCCTAAAGCCAATGCAGATCTGAAAAAGATCGAAAAACTGGGTTTAACCAATCTGCCGATCTGTATTGCCAAAACACAATATTCATTTACCGATGATCCTACAAAAGTAGGCCGCTCCGAAGATTTCTATTTAACCATAAGGGAAATAGAAATAGCTTCAGGTGCCGGATTCCTGGTTCCGATTGCCGGTGATATGATGCGCATGCCCGGTCTCCCTGCTGTACCTGCCGCCGAAGGTATGGACATCGACGAGAACGGTGTGATCGTGGGATTGTCATAGAAGAAGTTGATGCCCGCCCGAACGTTCCGTTTCGGTACGGGCGGGAGTTGGTGCGTTAGTGATTTAGTGGGTTTGAGCTTTGACAACTTTTAAGAAGTTGTCAGATCAAAAATCCCATTTCATTTTAAGGTATGGATTTTGCAATGCATCCTTAAATTCAAGGTTATATTTTAAGATTAGGCGCTATTTTGAACGTTTCAACGTTAACTTTGAGGCTTGACCATTATGGCTTACGAGGATAACTATACACTTCTGATAACCAAGCTCCGCGATTTTAAGCGGAAATACTACCGCAACCAGATCATGCGTGGTGGTATTTATTTTGTTGCCGTTTTTCTGGTATCTTATCTGCTGGTTACAGCCCTCGAATTCTTTGGCCGTTTTGATACTACGGTGCGGACCCTCATTTTTTATTCTTTCATTGCCGCCAATACGTATATCCTCGGCCGCTATATGGCCATGCCGGCTTTGAGCCTTTTCGGGATGCGCAAAAGCCTGAGCTATACCAAAGCAGCTGCCATTATCGGTAAGCATTTTGGTGAAGTAAAAGACAAACTCCTTAATACGCTGCAACTTAAAGAACAGGCCGGTTTTGCCCAGCTTGATCCTTTAAAACGTGAATTGATTGAAGCCAGTATCAATCAGAAAATCAATGATCTAAAGCCTATTCCTTTTGTAAAAGCCGTAGATTACCGCAAGAACAGGAAATATTTGAAATATGCTTTTATTCCGCTTATTATTATGATGATCATCCTTTGGAGATCCCCGGGCATGCTGGTGCAGGGAACGCAAAGGCTGGTAAACCATAACAAGTATTTTGCGGTGGAAGCCCCATTCAGGTTCATCCTGAAAAATGATTCATTATCAGTAGTAAGGCTTGCTGATTTTCCGGTGAATGTTCAGGTAAAAGGCAGCGAACTGCCGGCAGAGGTGTACCTTGTAGTGGACGGCAATCCTTATAAAATGAACCTGAAATCGAAAGCGGATTTTGGGTACACGCTCCGAAATGTACAGAAAGACATCACCTTCCAGTTCAGTGCCAATGGCTTTGAGTCGGAGCCGTATGTATTGAAAGCATTGCCGAAACCAACATTGCAGAAATTTGAAGTGGCATTAAATTATCCGGCATATATCAACAAGAAAAACGATATCCTTCAGAATACCGGTGATATTACCATACCCGAAGGCACAACTGTGAACTGGAAATTTTATACCGAAAACATTGATAAAATTGAGTTTGCTTTCAATGACAGATCGGGCGAAGCGAAACGGATGGGCGAAAATGAATTCAGTTTCGGGAACCGGTTTCTGCACGACGATTCGTATATCCTGAAAACAGCAAACAAATATCTCCATAACACAGATTCTATTCATTACCAGGTAAATGTAATACCTGATGCCTACCCGGAAATCAAAGTAGAACAGCAGCAGGATTCTAATAATCTTAAGATGTTTTATTTCTCCGGAGAGATCTCAGATGATTATGGCTTGAACAAACTGGAGTTCAGATACAGGTTCACCAAATCGGATGACAGCGGCAGGGTAAACCAGCCCGAAAAAACAATTTATGTACCCATTTCACAGGGCAAACTTCTGCAGCCATTTTATTATCCATGGGATCTGTCACCGCTTCATATAAAGCCGGGCGAAGAGATAGAATATTATTTCCAGGTATGGGATAATGATGGGGTAAACGGGAGCAAGTTTACACGGTCTCAAAAGAACTTTTTCAATGCACCAACCGTGAAGGAACTGGAGCAAAATGCCGAGGCCGAAAACAAAGATCTTGAAAATAAAATGGAATTTGCCATAGACCAGGCAAAGCAGCTTCAGAAAGAAATGAACGACATGAAAATGAAGCTCATGGACAAAAAGAATATCGACTGGCAGGACAAGAAGGCCCTGGAAGATATGATGAAAAAACAGCAGGAACTAAAGAACACCGTAGAGGATATCCAGAAAGAATACAACAAGAATCTGCAGAAGCAGAACGAGTTCAACAAGATGGATGCGCAGATGCTTGAAAAGCACCAGGAACTGCAGAAAATGTTTGAACAGATCATGGACGAAAAGACCAAGAAAATGTTTGAGGAGCTGCAGAAGCTGATGGAGCAGAATGACAAAGACCAGGTGCAGAACCAGCTGGATAAAATGAATTTCAACGATAAGGAACTTCAGAAAGAACTGGACCGGATGGAACAGTTGTACAAGAAACTTGAATTTGAGCAGAAGATGCAACAAACAGAAAACAAGCTTGATACACTGTCTAAAAAGCAGGAAAACCTTGCCAGTGAAACTGAAAAAGCCGATAAGAAAGACGATGCTAAAAAAAGCGAAGCATCTAAGAAGAACGATAGCAAAAGCGACAACAAAAAATCTGACGACGCAAAGAAAAACGACACCAAAAGCGGAGATGATGTAAAGAAAGATGACAATAAAAGTCCGGATGCCAGGAGCGGCGAAAACAAGGAAAATAAGGATTCCAAAGCATCGGATAAAAACAGTAAAGAAAGCAAACAGGAACAACTTGAGAAAAAACAGGAGCAGCTGAATAAAGATTTTGAAGATGTAAAAAAAGATATCGGAGACCTGGAAAAAAAGAATGAGGAACTCGATAAAAAAGAGGCCATGCCCGACAGTAAAGATCAGGAGCAGGATATAAGCAAGGATATGCAGAACAGTGCACAGAGCCTTCAGAAAGAGCAGAACAAAAAGGCATCAAAAAGCCAGAAAAGTGCTGCGGAAAAAATGAAGAAAATGAGCGAGAGCATGAAGAAAATGCAGCTATCTATGGAAGCCCAGGAGCATGAAGAAGACTACCGGGCCATCAGGCAATTGCTGGAAAATCTCCTCTATGTTTCTTTTCAGCAGGAAGATGTGATGAACGGATATAAATCGACACCGCAGTACAATCCACGATATGTGGAACTTGGTGAGAAACAACGACATCTGAAAGATGATTCCAAACTCATTGAAGACAGCCTTAATGCCTTGAGCAAAAGGGAAATGAAGATAAAATCATATGTGAATAAAGAAATGGGGCTGGTGAATTTTAACATGGACCAGTCTATTGCCGATCTGGGATTGCGCAATACCGGGCAGGCCATATCGCATCAGCAGTTTGCCATGACATCTCTTAACAATCTGGCGCTGATGCTGGAGGAAGCCATGAAAGGCATGCAGGAGCAAATGAAGGAAGACCAGCAGATGCAAATGAAACCGGGTGCCGGCAAAAAATCAAAGAAAAAAGGCGATAATTCAGGCCCTTCGATGGAGACAATGAAAGAGTTGCAGAAAGAACTCGGTGAACAGATTCAAAAATATAAAGACGCACATAGCAAGGAAGGCAAAGAAGGAAAACCGGGTTCGGAAGGTGAAGGTAAGAATGGCGACCAGTCCAGCAAAGAACTGGCTGAATATGCTGCAAAGCAGGAAGCTATTCGTCGGCAGATTCAGAAAATGAAGGATGAGTTGGAGAAAAACGGTGCCAAAGCCGGCGATCTGGGTCAGATGCAAAAAGAAATGGACCAGAACGAAAAAGATATCGTAAACCGGAATATAACAGAAGAAACCATAAGGCGTCAGCATGATATTGTAACAAGGATGCTGGAGAGTGACAAGGCAGAAAGAAAACAGGATACAGATCCGCAACGAGAATCGCATACATCCAACGATCTGAAAAATCCGAACCCTCCATTATTGGAAAAATACCTGCAGATGAAGCAGAAGGAAGTGGAACTGTTGCAAACCGTTCCTCCGGGACTTAGCCCCTATTACCGTGAAAAAGTAAAGACTTATTTCCAGGATTTGAATAATTAATGACTGTTACTGGAGCTAAGTTCAATCGTTAAGGTTAGGTTAAATAATAACAGGTTTAAAGTGCTAAGGCAATAGAGGCATTAAATTTGATATGAAATCGGTGTTGAAACATTTTATTTATATATTGATCATATTTTCATCGCTCAGCCTTAGCGCTCAGAATGTTAAACTTGTAAAGTTTGACGATGTAGAAACGTTCATGAACAGGCAAACCGATACCACATATGTCATCAATTTCTGGGCCACCTGGTGCAATCCCTGTGTGCACGAACTGCCTAATTTTGGCAAGCTTGACAGTACATATCATAATCAAAAAATAAAAGTGCTTCTGGTGAGCCTTGATTTCCCAAAAGAATTCAATACCAAGCTGATACCTTTTGTAAGTAAGAAGAAAATTCAAACTGAGGTATGGCTGCTGAATGACCCGGATTACAATGCCTGGATCGACAAAGTAGACCCATCGTGGAGTGGTTCCATCCCTGCTACGCTGGTTCTTAACAACAAATTAAAAATGAAAAAATTTAACGAAAAAGAACTCAACCTGGAGGAATTGAATGCACTGGTAAAACCTTTTATGTCTCAAAATGACCATCAATAATTTATTAACTCATAAAACACAAGAATAATGAAAAACAAATTTAAAAAGACGATATCCCTTGCCGCTATTCCGGTACTGGCATTGCTGGTAATGACAAGCGCTAAAGCGCCATCAGGAGGTTATAAAGTTGGGGATAACGCGCGTGATTTTTCGCTGAAAAACATTGACGGATCAACAGTATCGCTTAGCAGCTTTAACAAGGCAACAAAAGGTGCCATTGTAATTTTTACATGCAACCATTGTCCCGTAGCGCAGGCATACCAGGACCGTATTATTGCACTGAACAACAAATACCAGTCGCAGGGATATCCTGTCATTGCCATCAATTCTAATGATCCGGAGGCAGTAGCTGCAGATTCTTATGAAAACATGAAGATCCGTGCCAAAGAAAAAGGGTTTAACTTTCCTTATCTTTTTGATCAGACACAGGAAATAGCCACTGCATACGGTGCCACAAAAACCCCACATGTATTTGTACTTCAAAAAGAAGGCAATGCTTTTAATGTGAAATATATCGGTGCTATTGACGACAACAAAGACGATGAAACGGCCGTAAAACATAAATATGTGGAAACGGCCGTAAATGAATTGCTTGCCGGCAAAAAGGTAAGCCAGAATTTTACAAAAGCCATTGGCTGCGGTATCAAATGGAAGACAGCAGCAGCTACCAACTGATTTCAGTAATAAATTACACACAGATCACAAAAAAAGCAACTTTATAAGTTGCTTTTTTTGTTTACTATTTTTGATAAACATTACTTTAACAAAACCTGATCGCTAAAGGATTGATTTATATTTCAATCTGCGCTCGTGCCATTCGATCAATTCTGTGAATTGCTCCTGGATAATGGCTTCAGCTTTAGGAATTTCTTTTTTGCGCGAATTGATCGTACTTGTTACTATGTTTGACAGCTGATCTATATTGTACAATTGAACGCCTTCTATATTTCTGATCGACTGCTCTGCATTGTTGGGTACTGACAGGTCAAATACAATTTTTACAGGGCTGTTTTGGATATGTTCTGACAAGAGAATCGGGTTTTCAGCTGCTGTGGCAATAATAACTACATCTGTTTGTTTTAATGTTTTTTCAAGGTCTTCAAATGGCGCAAAATCAGAACCATATTCCTCTGAAGCAGCTTTTGCCTTGTTTTCACTCCTGTTTATAAGTGTTATCCTTGCTTCAGGCAAATAATCATGGAGGTTTTTGAGCGTGTCCATTCCTATTTTCCCCAGACCCACAAGGCAAATTCTCTTTGAAGGGTCGCTTACCTTAAGTTTTTTGAGCATCTGTACCAAAACATATGAGGCGGAGGTTGCCCCGTCGCTAAGCCTGGTTTCGTTTTTTACCCGTTTTGAAATATGCAATGCCATCGTTACCAGTTTTTCGAGGTACCCATCGGCTACATTATGCTGTTTTGCCAAAGCAAAAGCCGATTTCATTTGTCCGGAAACCTCATAGTCACCTGTAATCTGAGAATCCAAACCTCCGGTAACCCTGAAAATATGATCCATTACTTCGGGCCCTTTTTTGATAAAAATGTGCTCGTGCAGTTGTTTTGGCTCCATCTGAGAATGTTGGGCAAGAATGGATGCCAGTTCTTCTGCAGAAGCATTTGTACTGTATATTTCCGTACGGTTGCAGGTAGATAAAATACAGAATGACATGCCATTATTCTGGCTGCTTTGATAGATCGAACTGATCTGGTCTGCTGTAAAGGCAAACCTGCTTCTTATTTCTACAGCAGTTTTATGGTAGTTGATGCCTACTGCCGTTAAATTATTGAAATGATGCTCCATTCTCTATTATACGCAAACAAACCCAATAAGGATTGGTATGATTATTAATCCTTATATAAACCTGTTATGTGACGCCAAAGTTAGGGCAAAAACACATTATAATAGTTCTGTTCAAGATCAGGAATTAACCTGATTTAAATCATGTTTTTCATAATTCCTTAATTATTAGCATTATACAAAAGGACCAAAACAATCTGCACCCATAATTTTATTAAGAATCATCGAATAAAAATCCAAAAAACTTCAAATACCGTACATGGCTTACAAATATCGCAGTCATGAAAAAAACAATAAAATACCTTCTTATTTCTATTGCCACAGGGTTTGTGATACTGGTCATTTATGCAAATGTTCGCCTGATACCTCTTTCAGAATCCGTAAAATCTATTCGCCTTGCCACATTTGATCTTAAAGGGCTGGATGATAAATCTAAAGCAGAAGCCCTTCAGAAAAAGATTGGATCTGCACCGGGCGTTACTGCCTGTACCTTCAATGCCAAAGGCAATATAGCCGCAATAGCTTTCCATCCTGATGAAACCAACCAGGTTCAGCTCATGAATCTTATTGCTGTATCAGGCGCATGCGTTGCAACCCCAAAAATGTTTCTGGACGGGCCCAAATGTCCTGTGGATGGCGTTTTCGGCTTCTGGCATAAACTTCTCAATACACTAAGATTTGTATAGTAAACCTCTAATAAATAACTTTTTAATTAATTATCACAATGAAACTAAAAGCAATTACATTTTCTGTTTTAATGGCAGCAGCCATGACCGTGTTCTACACATCCTGCACCAAAAGCAGTGATACAACACCCACGCAAAATACTACGAATACAGCGGCAAAAACGTTGTATGATAGTCTTGGGGGCATCAATGCCATTTCGGCGGTTACAGATCAGTTCCTTACAAATGTAGTGGCTGATAATGTGATCAACAGCCGATTTGCAGCTACCGTTTCAGATTCATTCCGACTGAGGCTGTTGAGACAAAACCTGATTGAACAGATATGTTCTGCCTCAGGCGGGCCATGCCAATATCTTGGTAAAACAATGATGCAGGCACATAAAGGAATGAATATCTCATCCAAAGAATTTGGAGCACTGGTGGGAGATTTATCAGCAGCTCTGGATAAATTTAATGTATCAGCAGCCAATAAAAACAGCCTATTAACGAAACTGGGTGCGCTCGAATCTCAGATTGTAGGACAATAACCCCCTTTGTTTTTATGTAGCATCGGCCGGTATATATGCCGGCCGTTTTTTTGCCCATTCAAAATATTATAAGTTTTTGCGTATGAAGCCCAATTTCAGGGCTCAGTGTTTATGAACTGATTGGCAAAGTTATCGTTACCATAGTTCCTGTATTTAATTTCGATTCCAGCAGGAATTTGCCCTGATGAAGATGAATGATTTTCCGGGAAAGCGCGAGACCAATGCCATGCCCTGCAATTTTATTAACATTGCCCGCCCTGTAAAATGTTTCAAAAACCCTTTCGATTTCTTTCTCAGGAATCCCTATTCCGGCATCAGAAATTAATATAACAATTACTTTGTCGGTAACATTAATTTCAACCTGTGCTTTATGATCGCCTGAATATTTGCAGGCGTTTTCCACAATATTATAAATGGCAATGTATATGAGTTGTTCATTTACAGATATTAATAATTTGTTTTCATCTTCAGGAAAAACTTTGAATTCAAGATTTACTTCATAGTCTTTATTTGCTTTTAACAAATCTGAAACAATTTGAAGGATGAGTTCGTCGGTCCGGATAATATTTATGGGCAATTGTGAAGGATCCAGATTCGCCTGGGCAATAAACAACAACCCGTTTGTTAATTTATTTATATTCCATATGTCTATTAAAAGTGAAGATAATAACTCTTTTGTTTCCGGTTCAATATCAGGATTCATTAAAGACACTTCTAATTTTGAAATCATTTTGGACAATGGCGTTCTGAACTCATGCGAGGCATTGGACACAAAGTTTTTCTGCATTTCAAATGAGGTTTCAAGCCTGTCTAACATTTGATTGAACTCTGTCGCAATTATGGCCATTTCTTCTGCCCCCCTTTTCGGATTATTGATCCGCGGATTTAAATTGAAACCTGATATCCTTTTTATCTGGTTTACGAGGTTTAGCAAAGGGGCGATGGTTGAATTGGCATAAATTCTACTTAAAATAATTGTGAATAACATGATTGCTGCAAACATTATCATCAGCAAATTCCTTAAAAAAACGAGCCTTTCATATCCGAATTTGTCATAGGCCGATAGTACGATGACAAGATTGTCTGATTTGCTATTATAGCAATAGCCAACACCCTCTCTGCCACTATATTTAAATTTTATTTCTCCTGATTTCCTTATATTGTCTATAAACTGGTTTGTTATTTTGAATGAATCATCATTACTGCTGTACACATTTTTGTTATGACTGTCAAATATGTCAACCCGTTCTTTCGAAAGTATACTGAAGTCGTTTTTTCGGATTGTATTTACAATCGTCGGTGTAATTCCAGGAATATCTTTTGAAAACATTTTTACAGTTGTCATTGCTCTGTTTCTCAAACGACTGTAATGACGAATCTCCCTGTTATTGGCAGAAAAATAATATACCAAAAGCGAAAATACAGCAAGAATACATCCAACATAAATGGAAAATTCCAGGGTTAATTTGGTTTTGAATTTCATTAATCCTTTGTTTCTTTTATAACATATCCCATTCCGTATAATGTATGTATCAGCTTATTGGGATAGTTTTTGTCGATCTTATTTCTTAAGTAATATATATACAGGTCTATAACATTGGTACCCGTATCAAAAGTCAGATCCCATATTTTTTCTGCAATATCCATTCTCGATAATACTTTCCCCTTATTACGCAGCAGATATTCAAGCAGGCTAAACTCTTTGGCGGTAAGTTTAATTTCGTTGCCGGACCTTTTCACTGTTTTGCTGTTCAGGTCTAATTCAAGATCACTTACCGATAAAATATTTTCTGAACCCGAGTCCCTTTTTAACAGCCTTATGAGCGACTTAGACCGAACGAGCAATTCATCAAAATCAAATGGCTTTACCAGATAATCATTGGCACCCAGGTTAAATCCATACACTTTGTCGTAGGTGCTGTTCAGCGCAGTTAACATCAGAATGCCAATATTCTGATTATTTTCTCTTATTTTCCGGCAGACTTCATATCCACTGATGGAAGGCAAATTGATGTCTAAAATAATAAGATCAAAAGGTTTTGAAAAAGCTTTTTCCAATCCGGTTTCCCCATTCTCAGCAACTTCAACTTCATAAGCGTTCAATTCAAGACCTTTTTTAATAAATGAAGCAAGCTCGGGTTCGTCCTCGATAATCAAAATTCTATCCATATATCACAATCTATTGGCTGTTAACAAAAAGCAATATACAAAGGATCAATCCATTTTATCAAAGATAAATGAATTCTAATAAGATTCTAATTTTTGGAAGGGAAGATGCATTTGGTGCAGGAAAATTATACATGAAGATTGCCTCCTTCAAAAAAAACCAGGAAGAGAAACAGAAAGAGAAAGAGTGAGGGCACGCTACTATGCTGGATTTCTGCCTCTTTCTCTTTCTCTTTCAGTTTCTCTTTCAGTTTCTCTTTCTGATTCGCGGTTGGATGATTTTTAGATTTTAACTACTCCAAATTTTTGATCATCACATAAAGCATCTTTGAAATTTCTTCGTATCCTGATTTTATTCCCTCATGAAAATCTGGTGATATGTCATTTTGAGAATAAAGAAAATCCAATATGGCAACACATTAAAATGTGGGACCTCTTGCGTTTATCATGAAGCTTCGACGATCCTTATTTGTAACCCTGCCGCTACCTTCAGCAATATTAAGCATGATGCTCAGACTTGCCCGCCCGTATTGATTTTTTAGGTATCCCGGGATTTTTGTTTCTGATATAAGTAAAACATTTACTTTCTGATGAGAATCAAATGCCTTTTTATAAACTTCTAAATTTTCAAACGGAAACATAAGAGATAAAACAGAAAGAGAAACAGAAAGAGTGAGGGCACGCTACTATGCTGCATTTCTGCCTCTTTCTCTTTCTCTTTCTCTTTCTGACCTGCGGAGAGGGAGGGATTCGAACCCTCGGTACGCTTTAACACGTACAACGGTTTAGCAAACCGGCCCTTTCGGCCACTCAGGCACCTCTCCGTTTTTTTGGAATGGCAAAGGTATCTTAATTTCCGGTTATTAGGTATTACCTGTGAAAAAATCTTGTAAAATAGCAGAACAACAGCTGTTTTCCGTATCCTGCCTTGCAGGAATAAGCCGTCTGTATCCGAATTCTTATTATTTTTGAATCAAACCTTGAGAATATGAAAATACATACAATGTTGAAATATGCCGTTATAGTTGCGGGTTTATGTGTTATTACCGGCTTAGCGGGCTGCAAAAACAGGTCTGGTAATGATAAGAACAATATTGTTGTTACATCATGGCCCTCGCAACCTGCCACACTGAATGCCGTTTGTGGTATTCCTTCTTCAGCTCGGGTACTTGTATTTGAATATACCCAAAAAACACTGACCAGAACAGATCTCAGAACATTGCAGCAGATCCCTATTCTGGTAAAATCATTGGCTGAGGTGTCGCCTGACCAGAAATCCTTCACCTATACCCTTCGGGATGATGTAAAATGGGACGATGGCAGTCCGCTCACCGTAGATGATGTGATTTTTACGATGAAAGCCACCAAATGCCCCATTACCGATGATGCTTTGATACGGTCTACTTATGATAATGTGAAAGATATTGTGAAAGACCCTTCAAATCCATTAAGGTTCACCATGATAGCAAAGGATTTGTATTTCAATAATAAACTCATTTTCAATGAACTATACCTTGTAGAAAAGAAACACTGGGATTCATCAGGGGTGATGGATAAAATCAGCATCCCTGATATGGATGACCCTAAATTTGATGCCAACAAATATGCCGGGCTTGCTGACTGGATGAAGAAATTTAATGATGGTGCCAATGGGCATGATGTTAAAAAATTATGTGGGCTTGGCGCATATGCGGTTTCAGACTGGGCAGCCAACACGGCAATAACATTAACCCGGAAAAATAACTGGTGGGGTGAAAATGACACATGTGCCTATAATAAAGCATACCCTTCAAAAATCATTATCAAAATAATTCCGAACGACCAGTCGCGGTATCTGGCTGTTTTAAACCATAATCTCGATGCGGAAATGTGGCTGTTCACCGATAGCTATCTCAAATTGAAAGAAAATAAGGATTTTAACGATCATTATTATTCCGGTACTACAGATCAGATTACCTGTAACCTCTTATTTATCAATACAAGACCGGATGGTAAAACACACCCGATGTTATTTACCGATAAAATTGTAAGAAGAGCACTGGCTTACCTGACGCCCGTAGACGATATGAACAAAACCATTGTGAAAGGAATGGCCACAAGACAGGCATCCTTTCTTCAACCTTTATTTAAAAAGTTTTATAACGATACATTAAAACTGATCCCGTTTGATGTGGATAAGGCTAAAGATCTCCTTGCCAAAGCCGGATGGGTGGATAGCGATGGCGATAACATCAGGGACAAAAAAATAAATGGCAAAAAAGTGCAGCTTTCTTTTAAACTTACCTATTCGGCCACACCCACCAATAAGGAATATGTACTTATGATGAAAGACGCTATGTATAAAGCAGGTGTAGATCTGGAGCCCGACCCGGTAGACCAGGGTGCATTGCAGACAAAGGCGGCTGCCCACGATTTTGATATGATGCTTACGGCAATCTCTAGCGGGGCTGTGCCTGATGATCCCGGGCAGCTTTTTGACACCAAAAACTGGATGAATAACGGGAGCAATTTCAGTGGTTTTGGCAACGCGGTATCAGACAGTCTTATAGCAAAGTCGAACAGGGAAACAGATGAGGATAAAAGAGCTGTGATGCTGAAAAAACTGCAGGCCATGGTCTATGACGAACAGCCCATTATTTTCCTGTATGGCATCAAAAGAAAAATCGTGATCAGCAAAAAATATGAAACGCCGGGTATGTATGTAGAACGTCCGGGCGTGATGCTTAACAACCTGAAGCTGAAATAATGGCGCACGAAGCAGAAGGTATTATTTTGCAGATGGACAGCAGCGTAAGCTAAAAAATAAAATAATGCTCTTATATATTACCAGGCGCATATTGCTGTTTATACCTGCAATGATTGTAATTACCCTTATTGCATTTATTATCAACGTAGAGGCGCCGGGTGATCCGGCAGAACGGCTGGTAAATGCATCCATCGGAAATTCAGAAACATATAAGGTAAACCGCCAGCAGATTATCAATCAGAAAAGAAAAGAATCCGGCCTGGACCTTCCGGTTTTTTATTTCAGTATAAATACCTTATCATCATCCAATACGGAATCACCCGCATGGTATAAATATGTCCCGGATATTCATTTTTATGGAACTCATAATCAGTATCACAGATGGCTTTCTGCTATTGTATTGCATGGTGATTTCGGAACATCATATGATACACGCATGCCGGTCATTAATGAAATTATAACACATTTACCCTGGACATTAATCCTTTCATTGTTATCAACATTACTGGCTTTTGGCATCAGCATTCCCATCGGTATGTATGCAGCTCAGAAAAGAGGGAAGATGTTTGACAGGATTTCCGCTACCGGACTTTTTATTCTTTTTTCATTGCCTAATTTTTTTGTTGCTTCCATGCTCCTGGTTTTCTTTGCTAATCCCCGGTTTTTCGGCTGGTTTCCGGAATCAGGCGTACAGGATGCCGTACTATTTGATCAAACATGGCCGTTTTGGGTAAAATTAGTCCACTGGGCGCCTTATCTTGTGCTACCCCTGATAACATACACCTACAGTTCTATTGCATTTCTGAGCCGGCAGATGCGCGCCGGCGCCATAGAGATATTTGACCAGGATTATATCACCACAGCCAGAGCCAAAGGACTCGGTGAAACTACTATCTTATGGAAGCATGTTTTCCGTAATTCACTTGCGCCCATAATAACAACTTTCGCGCATGTTTTTCCCATAGCTGTTACAGGTTCTATCATCATAGAATCCCTTTTTTCGATACCGGGAATGGGCCGCGAAATATACCAGGCAGTGCTGAATTATGATTATCCGGTAATCGTGGCCATTTTTACAATTATTGGCTTTTTAACACTTACCGGTTACCTTGTTTCGGATATCCTTTACGCGATGGCTGATCCGCGAATCAGTTATTCAAAAAAATGAATAAAGACCTGCATAAATTATACGCTTTTGTATGGATGCAATTCCGGAAATCGAAGCCGGCATTGTATGCAGTATATTTTCTGGCAGCTATTATTTTTTTGGGCCTGGTATCAAACTTTGTAGCCAACCGGCAGCCGTTGTATGCAAAGTACAGGGGACGTAATTTTTTCCCTGCATTTCAAACACTGTTCCATAAAACGCTGACAGATTCTACGTTAAATCCGGACACACATAAGTATGAGCCCCTGCAGTTTGATATTACAGACTGGCGGCAACTCTCTCTGGATAAAGTTATCTGGGCACCCATCCCCTATTCTGCATCGCAGCACGATAAGTATAATGCCGATTTTGTGGCACCGGGCACCTTGCAACATTATAAAAATCAGGATGGCGCCATGGTAACATCTCCCTATATATTCAGGCATCATCTTGGTACTGATAGAATAGGAGAAGATGTGGCATCCGGGCTTATACATGGTGCCGGTATTGCGCTCTGTGTGGGCCTTTTTTCTATGGCCATTGCAGCTGTTCTGGGAATATTATCAGGAACAACTGCCGGATTTTTCGGTGATTATGGCATCAGGGTTTTGCGGGGTTCCTTTTTATTGGGAATTCCCGGTTTGTTTTTTGGGATATTCTATGGATTTATTGTCAGGGCTGATGTTTTGAAACATGCCTTTGAACAGGATTTGATAACCGGAATATTTCAGGCCACATGCAGTATTATAATGATGATAATGATTACATTATTGTTTGGATATGCAGGCCTTATGTTTAAGAAATCGGGATATCTATCAAAAAAAATATTTATTCCGGTGGATATAATTATTTCAAAACTGATAGAAATATTTGATGCCATCCCGCCATTGATATTTATCATCACCATCTCGGCGCTCTTTATAGACAAGAGTCTTTCTCTGGTGATCGTCATTATCGGAGTTTTGTCTGCACCACAGATAGCAAGACTTACCCGTGCTGAATTTATACGGATCCGTCATCTTGACTATGTACAAAGTGCAAAAGCTCTTGGGATTACAGATCTGCGGATTATATTTGTGCATATTCTCCCGAACGCCCTTGCACCTGTTTTTGTGGCTCTGGCATTTGGAGCCGCATCTGCTATTATTGCAGAATCGAGCCTTTCATTTCTGGGCATAGGTGTGCCGGCTGATACGGTTACATGGGGATCTATGATAAGTGCTACCCGTGACAATTTTGATGCCTGGTGGATGGTTGTTTTTCCGGGAATTGCCATATTTATAACAGTAACAGTTTTTAACCTTATAGGTGAAGGCCTTCGCAAGGCTTTGAACCCCAGGTCAAGGTATTAAAACTTCCTGATTTTTTCTTTTTCTTTAATCCGTACCTTTAGCATACTTCCCATCTGAATTCTACATATAAAAGTTGAAAGACTCATCCCGAAAACAAGGGGAATAATGACTGTATCTGCAGAGCCTTTTTTATTTTCTGCCTCGGATCAATTTTATAATTGAGATAATGACCCAGAAAGCATTGACCAGAATAAATGGATACGAGACATAATAGATGGCATTAACAAGGAGGAATACAGACGCTGCCAGATTTAATAGGGCGCCTTGCTGTGAACTGATTTTATCATTTTTAAAACTGCTTAAAAAATAAGCAGTTACAAGAATAAAAGCACCAACCCATCCGGCTATTTCAAAATACAATGTCATCATTTAATTCCTGGTAAAATTAAAGATTATTCCTGTACTTATCCTTTAATTCCGAATGATCAGATTGTTAAAAACAGTAGTACAATTTCAGGTTCCCGCCGTAAAACATATTGCTGTTGCCTTTATACCAGGCTGCAGCCACCTGTCTGCTTGCAAAAGGACTTAACTGAACACCTAAATGATGCCATTGATACAGCACACCAACAGAACCTACAATATTGTTGAAAAATACTGGTTTGTAATTATTAACCTGGTTATGTGCCTGTGAATGTGCATCGTATGGCCCATAATTATCAGTTGCCACATATTCCAGGCTTTGTGTACAGCTTACATCAAGATCTGTTCCTGCAGAAAAGGTTATAGCCCAGTTGTTTTTTAACTGGAAATCATATTCAAGCGAAATCGGGATCTGCCAGATGGCATAGTCAAATCTAATTTGGGTAACATCACAATTCGGCGACAGATCCGGGGCATATTTCCATTTGAAATCATACCCTGTGTTTTGCTGGTATGTTTCGTCTTCACCAAAATACTGGTGGTTTATATTCAGTTCTTTAGTACCTGCATTTATAGAAAAACGATTGTTCGCAATCAGTTTCAGATAGATGCCTCCGCCATATTGCGTTGTTGCCATTTCCCCGCCAATACCAGCCATAACATTCAGATTAAGAACAGGTTTTGATACATTTGTTTTTTTATGTTCTTCACTGTAATTATGTATCGGCGCTTTTTTTATGGCTGCGGAAGAAGCCTCTTTCTTTTCTTCCGGCACTTCAGCCTTTTTTATGGCTGTCTCATTAGAAGCAGAAGCTGTTTCATTTTGTTTTACTGAACCTGAGGCGTTGTTATTGCTGCTGTTATTCTGGGCTTCGGTTTTAGTATTTGCAGATGTTGTTGCAATCAGCCCTTTTGAATTATTGTTATTCTGATTGTTTTCTTTCAGCACGATATCAGAAGGGGGTGCCAGATACGTTCCGGCGATTTTGTAGGTATCACCGGGCCTGGTATCGGCTCCGGGATTTGAATGAATGGCTGCAAGAACTTTTGATTTTTGACCCTTCTTTGCACTATAAGACATGGGATATTTATTCACATATTTTGTGAGATAAACCGTATCTGCTTTTGCAGTAACTTTTGGTGCTTCGGTTTTCGTTATTTCCGGTATGGTTTTCTGCACTGCAGCCTGCTGAACTACCTGATTATGTTTTTCATACATTGAGGTCAGTTTCCAGGTTACCAATCCGGTAATAAGCATACCTGCTCCCATTACAGACCACAGAAACCTGCTGGATCTGAGTACAGACAGAGGGCCCCTGTTTCGAATGGTATATTGGTGAACGCGCTCAATATCCTTCTCATTAAAAACGGGGTTAATGCTTTCTAATTTTCGCTTGATGGCGTCGTCAAAATCTTCAGTTTTCATGGAATTTGTCAATTTTTAATCCATATGCTAAATGTAAATGTGGATGATAGATTTTTATCAGGTTCTGTAATTTTTTTCGTGCATCCTGCAGGTTCGATTTCGATGTGCCTTCTTTTATACCCAGCATGTCGGCAATTTCCCTGTGGTTGTATCCATCTACAACATAAAGGGTAAACACGGTTCTGTAAGACGGCGGTAATTTTTGTACAAGTGCAAGAATTTCTTCCGCTGATATTTTGCTCAGCACATCCACACTCATATCCGTTATTTCTACATCATCAATATCTGTCTGATGCACATATTTTTGGTTCTTTCTGTAATAGTCAATGGCCGTATTCACAGCAATGGTTCTTAACCAGGCCTGGAAAGCCCGGGAATAATCATATTTTGCCAGGTTGTTGAATATCTTCAGAAAAGTATCGTTTACAATTTCTTCCGATTCCATATTATTGGACGCATACCGTAGGGTAATACTTTTTACAAAACCGTAGTACATCTTTATCAATCTCTTCTCTGCAAGCCTGTTCCCAGCCAGGCATGCGTCTATAATGCTTTTCAGATCGTCCGGTTTAAAAGGTTCTCTGTTCCCCACTTTTTATATTCTTATAAGCATTACAAAATATCATACGTTATTTCTGCCGGTATGGTTGGCTTGTATGAATTATCTTATCAGGGGCTACCGCAAATATCGTGTTTCTAAAGGGAAATTCGCCGGAATCATTGCTTTTGTCAAATATCCCTTAATTTAGCCGATGTAATGGATACCCTCGATGCATCAGCCCCTAAAAGCCGTGTACAATCAATTGATGTACTCCGTGGCATCATTATGGTGATCATGGCACTCGATCATACCCGTGATTTTTTTACGAATCTCCATCATGATCCCCTGGATTTTACGAATGCAAGTGCATTTTATTTCTTCACAAGGTGGATCACGCATTTTTGTGCACCGGTTTTCGTTTTCCTCTCGGGTACCAGCGCTTATTTATCTTTGGCAAGAGGGAAAACGAAAAAACAGGCATCCTGGCTTCTTTTCAGCCGTGGTTTAATGCTTATTATATTCGAAGTAACCATCATACGGCTGGGATGGTCTTTCAATTTCGATTACAGTGCCATTTTTTTGCAGGTCATCTGGGCCCTGGGCTGCTGTATGGTAGTCTTATCGGGTTTAATATTCCTTCCTATACCGGCCATTGCCATATTCGGCCTGGTTTTGGTTTTGGGTCATAATGCATTTGATATGGTAAAAACGGATGGGTTTTCTATGCCTATATTGTGGGATATTCTTCATCAGGCAGGCCGGGTCGGGCTTTTCAATAATTCATTCCAGGTATTTGTTTTATACCCGATCATTCCCTGGGTGGGCGTAATGGCATTAGGTTATTGTATGGGTGTTGTGATAAAAATGGCAGCGATCAAACGCAATAAAATATTATACCGATTGGGTTTATCCTTAATCTCCATTTTTATAATCGTCAGGGGAATAAATATATATGGTGATCCCCATCCATGGCATTATCAGGACACGGTACTTCACACATTACTGGATTTTCTTAAATGTCAGAAATATCCGCCTTCATTGTGTTATCTGCTCATGACCCTTGGCCCGGCCATTACTTTATTACCGGTACTTGAAAACCTCAAAGATGGATTGTCACGGTTTTTTACAGTTTATGGGCGGGTTCCGCTGTTTTATTATGTGCTGCACATCTATCTGATACATGCGCTTGCTTTGGTTATGGCAATTGCTATGGGAATTCCTGCTGATGATTTCACCAGGAACAGCTCCATGTTCAACCATAATGCAAACTGGGGATTTTCTCTTTTTTGGGTATATATAATATGGATATCAGTGGTTCTGATCCTGTATTATCCCTGCCGCTGGTATATGAAAATCAAAATGAAGCACAAAAAATGGTGGCTTAGTTATTTGTAGCTGCCGCCTCTTTTTCGTTTTTTATCTTGCTTTCATGCCTTTGGGCCATCGCACGCAACGATTTTATGCGCTCCTGGGCATCTGAGGCAAGATCTGATATTCTTGATCTGATATCATCTGTTCTTTTGTTTTTGCCACCGGTAACCATAATCCCGGCAATAAACCCTGCTGCTGCACCTATTACAATGCCTATTACCAGATTTCTTCCACTTTTACTCATATTGTCGTCTTTATTTTAACATCGCAAATTTAGAGCTTTCATATGTTTTTATGCATTTTTATCTTCTGATGATTATATTGGGCCTGAAAATCAAAACTTTAATAACAACAGCCTTTTGAGGTCATCCGAATCTGTCATTGCTTCTAATACACATACAATACCGGCTTAGTTCTTTTAACAAAAAAACTTTTGCGATCTCTTATAGTCTCACCAACATTCTCTACCTTTGCCGCCAAATTGATAAATACTTAGATTAAAAACACATCTGAACAATGCAGAATATTGGTAAAGTGGCACAGGTAATCGGTCCCGTTGTGGACGTAAGTTTTGCGGGCGAGGGTTCGCATCTGCCAAAAATTTTAAGCGCCCTTGAAATTGACAGGGGAAATGGCCAGAGGCTTGTCCTTGAAGTACAACAACACCTGGGAGAGGATCTCGTTCGTACGGTTGCGATGGATTCTACCGAAGGGCTGGTTCGTGGTACTGATGTTGTGGATACTGATCAGGCCATTGCCATGACGATAGGAGAAGAAATCCGTGGAAGGCTGTTTAATGTGGTAGGTGATGCCATTGATGGTATTGGCCCGCTGGCTTCTACGCAGAAACGTGCCATCCACCAGGATCCTCCAAAATATGATGAACTTACCACCAATGCGGAACCATTATATACAGGTATTAAAGTTATCGACCTTATTGAGCCATATGCCAAGGGCGGTAAAATTGGATTGTTTGGTGGCGCCGGTGTAGGAAAGACTGTATTGATCATGGAGCTTATCAATAACATTGCAAAGGCTTATGAAGGTATTTCGGTATTTGCAGGGGTAGGAGAAAGAACCCGTGAAGGAAATGACCTTCTGCGTGAAATGATTGAATCAGGCGTTATTAAATATGGTGACGCTTTTAAACATAGTATGGAAGAAGGCGGTTGGGACCTGACCAAGGTTGATAAAACCGAACTGGCAAAATCTCAGGCGACCCTTGTTTTCGGACAGATGAACGAACCGCCGGGAGCACGTGCACGTGTGGCACTTTCCGGTTTGTCTATTGCTGAATATTTCCGTGATGGCGCTGACACAGAAGGCGGACAGGGAAGAGATATTCTTTTCTTTATTGATAATATCTTCCGGTTTACACAGGCAGGCTCGGAAGTATCAGCACTGCTGGGGCGTATGCCTTCAGCCGTAGGATACCAGCCAACCCTTGCTACAGAAATGGGTTTGATGCAGGAAAGAATTACTTCTACCAAAAGAGGTTCTATCACCTCCGTACAGGCAGTATATGTACCTGCTGATGACCTTACTGACCCGGCTCCGGCCACTACCTTTGCACACCTTGACGCAACCACGGTATTGAACCGTAAAATTTCAGAGCTGGGTATCTATCCTGCGGTTGATCCGTTGGATTCTACTTCAAGAATTCTGACGCCGGAAGTTGTGGGCCAGGAACATTATGATACGGCACAACGTGTAAAAGCTATTTTACAGCGATATAAAGAACTTCAGGACATTATTGCCATTCTTGGTATGGATGAGTTGAGTGATGAAGACAAAAAAGTGGTGGAACGTGCACGCCGCGTACAACGCTTCCTGTCTCAGCCATTCTTTGTTGCCGAGCAGTTTACAGGGCTTAAGGGCCAGCTTGTTTCAATAGAAGATACCATCAAAGGTTTCAATATGATAATGGATGGCGAAGTGGATCAATATCCTGAAGCTGCATTCAACCTGGTAGGTACTATTGAGCAGGCCATTGAAAAAGGTGAAAAACTTTTGGCTGAATCCAAATAGTGAAAACAGAGAACCAGAAGGTGAAATGCCTTTTGATTCAAAAAAATTAATTAGAAGACACAGATGCACTTAGAAATATTAACCCCGGAAAAAAGCCTGTTTTCAGGCGAAGTAGTTTCGGTAAAACTGCCGGGAACGGCAGGCGTTTTTGAAGTACTTGACCATCATGCCCCTCTTATCTCCACATTGGATGCGGGAAACATTCGTGTGCGTCCGAAATCAGGTGAGGATGAGAATTTTACCATTGATGCCGGTTTTGTGGAAGTACTGAATAATGTGGTGACCGTAATGGTTTAACTTTTCTAAGCTATTGATCTTAAAATGATCAATCTGAACGTATCATGGTTTGGGTTGATCATTTTTATTTTAGGGCTGCCACATCTTTACTTCCACCCTGATAGCTGGATTAAATATCCCTATGGTCAGACATTTGAAATGCAGAGAGGTGGCGCAGCGGATTCTTTGAAGGCTTCAATCCCGGAATAAAGGCGTTCATCCCCGTTTAATTTTGCTCATTTTCAATTTATTACATCATTCCTGACAAAGTTAATTGTTCGAATAATAGATTTAATTCATTAGAATTCTAATAAGTTTCTAATATTTTTCTAATTAAATTCTAATAATTGTGATTTAATATGTTTTTATAACGAATAATGCATCTCTGGTTTCATGGAAAATGGTTTTAAATGAGATAATCAGGGTAAGCCTTTACCAGATATGGCGTTTTAGCATATACAGTTGCAACATTTATTTTTTTTTAGGTGTAAGAAAACCTGATTTTTATCAGATGCTTACCATTTGTTAATTATTAAAAATCAGATGAATAAGTCAATTATCCTGCTCGATACACCTGTTTGAATGTGTAAGAATTATTAAAAAAATATTTTTAAATTAATTGAATCAATTCCTAAATTTGACTTTTCGATTCAAAAAACATTAATTTTTTTAACATGCAAAACCATTTATGTACCAGAATGAGAGGAAGAAAGTTCTTCTCCGGTTTTCGAGGGGCATTGGCAGCGATGCTGCTGGGAATGCTCCTGTTTGCTACGGGTGCGCGAGCATCCGGTATGTCTGGAACCTACACGATCGACGCGTCGGGTTCGGGCAATTATTCTACGTTCAAGGCAGCCATCGCTGACCTTGCATCAAACGGTGTATCAGGGCCGGTAGTGTTTAACGTAACTGCTACCACCTATACAGAAACCGTAACTGTAGGGGCCATTACAGGTGCCTCCGCCACAAACACGATCACGTTCAGGGGGAAAGGCCGCAGCAGTACAACCCTTACTTCAAGTTCCACAACTGTAAAGGTGAATTCGTACACGATCTTTGATCAGATGACGATCTCTACCTCAGGTTCATCAACCCTGCTGAACGTTTCAGGTTCTTCGTATTGCAGTTTCACAAACTGTAATCTGACAGGTACTGTTAACTCCAGTGCCTATCTGATCAATGCGCAGTCGCAGATCGGCCTTACCATTTACAATTGTGAGTGTTATGGTGGAGAGTACGGAATTTATCTGTACGGTACCAACAACAGTGCAGCTTACGGGCTTGCCCGTTTGTCGCACAACCGTTGGGTAGAACAGTATTACCTGGCTGTAATGTCATATTATGACTACAAAGACAGCTTTGCTTACAATACTGTTGACTCAGCCGGTAGCAGTGGATATGATTATGGTGTGGAAGTATTGTACACCAACGGATTTATTATGTGGGGAAACAAAATATTGGTTTCTGCATATTATTCATACCTGGGTGAATTACAGGATTATTATCCGGTATCCGGAAAACCAGCTCAGACAATGACGGTAAACAACTGGTTTGTTGAAAACAGCGGTAATGGCGGTACTTATTCTGCAGCTTATGATATTCCGGAATATACACCGAATTATCTTGTTGAACATAACACTTTTGTGAACCTGGCAGGTACAAATTATGCCGTGTTCATGGAACCATATCAGGCAACCAATTTTACTTTCAGCAATAATATCATTTATAACTCGGCCAGTACCAGTTATATCATGTACATGTACTGTTATGGTGCTTCTATCGCATCATACGATGGTAATGATTATTATTCTTCGGGTACCTATAACTATTATTTCGTATATGGATCAAGCGGCTATAGCTGGAGTTCTTTTTCAAGTATGGTTTCAGGTATGGGTTCTATCGGTGGATTTGAATCACATGCTACTAATACAGCTCCTCCGTTTGTGAGTCTTACCTATCCTCAGGACCTTCATATGTCTACCACCAAACCGGCACCTAAGGGTATCTCCGGTCTTGGTATCACTACTGATATTGACGGACTTGGCAGGTTCCCAACGCCTACTGTTGGTGCATCTGAATCCTTATATGGTGTTGTAAACAACAATGCCGGTGTAACCGCATTGCTTAGCCCGATCGCTCAGTGCCCCGGTACTGCTACAGTAACAGTTTTGGTTTCAAACCTTGGTTTGAACGCCATCAGTTCAGGTACCATTGCTTGGACCTGGAATGGTACCGCACAAACAAGTGTAAGCTACAGCACTTCTATACCTAAATACGGAACATTGAAAGTGAACCTGGGTACAGTAACCCTCACTTCAGGTGTTACTTACACCATCAAAGCATGGCCTACAGTTACCAACTCTGCTACCAATGCAGGGGGTGCCAACGACACATTAAGTGTTGGAGGTATCATGGCCGCTCTTGGTTCCGGTACTTATACCATTGACGCTTCAAAAGCAGCATCATCTACAAACTTTAAATCATTTACGGCTGCTGTTACAGCGCTTAATGCAGGTGTTTGCGGTCCGGTAGTATTTAACGTTTCGGCTGCTACATACAATGAAGCATTAAAAATCAGTACAACTTTTGGCGCATCCGCTACCAATACTATTACTTTCAATGGTGCCGGCAGAACAAAAACAACACTTACCAATAGTGGTGTTCCTGTTACTTTAGCGGGATCAAGCTATGTTACCTTCCAGAACATGACTATAAGCACGACAGGTAGTTCTTCGAATGTTATATCAGATGGTGGAACAACCAAATGCCGTTTCCTGAGTGATAACCTTATATCTCCTACATATTCAAGCAATAGCGGATATGTTATCAGTTCAGGTGGCAGCACTACCGGTCTTATTGTTAACAATTGCAGGATCGTAGGTGGTTATTATCAATTAAACGTAACCAGCAGCTTCGATAGCTTCACCAACAACAGGTTCATTTACATGGGCTATTATGGCTGGTACGTAACAAATACCAAAGGAAACGTATATCAGCATAACGTAATAGACTCTATGGGATATGCAAGTCCATATTGCGGTGTTTACAGCTACTATGAATCAGGTGCTACCTATGATGGAAACTATTTCAATTTCCGTAATTCATCAGGTGTACCGGTAAACTTCTCAGAATATGGTATGTTTATGTATTATGCGCAGAATTCAGGAACTACCGTGGGATCCAGTTCTGTACCGCTTACCTGGAGTTTTACAAACAATATTGTTCAGCTGAGTTGTTCATATTATGGTTTGTACCAGTATAATTATCAGCCAAAAGGGCCGATAGTGTATGCGTTCAATACATTTGATTTTGTAACAGATGTACCTACACGTACCTTCTATTATCCATTCCTGACATACTACTATTATAACAACTCCAGTTATACAAACCAATGGTATGTATGGGCTGATAATATTGTGGAATCAAATAATGCATATTACTATGATTATTATGATTATGAATACTATCCACAGTGGGCCAATGGCGTTTCCAACTGGGGATATGGCGATACCATGCACGATGGTAACGACTATATATTCAATGACCCTACAGCTCTTTACGGTGCCTATTTCTATGTGAACGGATCGGGCGGTACTTATTCCACAGTTACAGCATTCCTGAAACAGGCAAATGCCAACAACTACGAGCGCCGTGGTCTTAACTCTGTGATTCCGAACTATCTGAATCCTGTAGGCAACCTGTATCTGGATACAACCAAATCTGCACCTGTAGGAATTCCTTTCAGCACACCTGTTTCCAACAGTTATATCAACTACCCAGGTGTTGTATATGACATTACAGGAAGAAAACGCTGCAACCTGTTCCCAACAGTGGGCGCATTTGAAGATCCATATGGCAAAGCACCTAAGGCTACCAAGATATATATACCTGCATCAGGTATCTATCCGGGTTCTCCTGCTACCATCTACCAAAGTCATACTGCAAGCGACCCTGCAATATATACCTGGTATATTGAAAACTCAAATTACAGCAGCTGGCATGCTATCTCAACCAGCGTTGATCTGTATTATGCAGGCTGGACAACAGGTACCAATCAATTGAAACTGGTGACAACATCATGTAATGGTCTCGATTCTGCCCAGGTATCTTTCACAGTTACAGCACCTACTGCAGTTCCTGTTACTGACTTTATTGCGAGTGCAAATACCATTCAGCAAAACACCTCAGTACAGTTTACAGACCTCAGCACCAACGGTCCTACCAAATGGTTGTGGCAGATATCACCTGACTCTACGACCATCGGAAGCACTAAAGTGCCTACTACTACGCAGTATAATGGTAGCCCAGCAACGAATCTGACCCAAAATCCATCTGTTACATTCCTGTATCCTGGATTTTATAATGTATGCCTTACAGCATATAATGGTTTAGGTAAAGGTGCTATTGATTGCAAAACTGCTTATATCAACGTAGTTCCTGCTACAAACATGAGTTCTACCCCACAAACGGTAACCACACCTACGGGATATCTATATGATAATGGTGGCCCGGGTACAGGCGGTGTTGGTAACTATACTACAGTAGCTTCTCCATACATCCAGTCCATATTGATTCAACCATGTGCTGATAGTATTTATTTAACATTCAGCCAGTTTGATACCAAATGCGGTACTGACTTTGTGAAACTTTACAAAGGATCAACTCCTGTTGCTGCAAATCAGTTAGGCTCATGTGGAAGCAGCGGCTCCGGTACCAATGGCCTTGGCCCTGGTTTCAACGGTGGTCCTACCAATCTGGGTTGTTCTTCATATTGTATTCCGAATGTAAACAGACCGGATACGTTCAAAGCCGGTAAAACCATGTTGGTTACAATGGATTGCTACACAGGTGGCGCTCCTGGTTTTGCTGCATACTATTGGGTAAAACCAAGTTCTGATAAGAAAGTGATGCCATCGTTCCAGACTGCAAGCGGAAGCGATTCAGTTTGTGCCGGTCAGATCGTATCATGGGTAAATACCACAACCATCAATCCTGCAGACCCACCATCATTCCAATGGGATTTGAACGGTGACCTTACGGATGGATTTGAGTGTACCGGTACTTGTGCTTCAGCTATATGGCCATATTTCCTTCCAGGAAACGTGAACATTACGCTTATTGCTACCAACTGCGGTGGTGCTGATACTCTGGTGAAAACAATCACCGTTATCAGTCCTCCAAAACCAGTGGCTGCATTCTCAGCAAGC
>Ga0364860_10376_pt1 | contig 30430 bp, 28 predicted proteins | sample ExccelAu500001D4_FD_206916 | JGI IMG/M metagenome (GOLD analysis project Ga0364860, IMG submission 206916) | Enriched cells from Trout Bog Lake Hypolimnion, Wisconsin, USA - BchlTB.Aug20.5000.01 .D4 | ecosystem: Environmental > Aquatic > Freshwater > Lake > Hypolimnion/Profundal zone | place: USA...
ATCATTAACCAATAATTAACAATCTAGTGAATATTCAAAAAGATCGCGGTTAGGCCTAACTAATTAATTTTTAAATAATTTTATTTTTTATAAATAAATGCACTAATTTGGTGCTATTCACTGATAAAAGCCCAGTATCAGGGTATGTATAGGCCCTATGGCGTACATCAATAGTTTATATTTTTATAAATTAGAAATATTTTATAAGAAGTACAAAGAGTTTTCATATAACTATTTTTTTAATGCTGCGCAGAAGGCAAATGTAAGATTTTTGATCATCAATTTACTCACAGAGTTTTAGAGTTATTAGCAAAGTTTTGCTTTGGCTATCCCTTTGTGATGTCTTGGTATTGGATTACCGGGGGAATTTTATATTGGGTGATTCGTGAAAGACATCAGCCCGCTTTTACCCATCCCCCTAAATTAGCGCATACACCACTCGTATCGGTTTTGCTTCCCTGCTTTAACGAATCTGACCAACTGCTTGAAACCATGGCAGTCTTAATGAGCTCTCATTACCCAAACTTCGAAGTCATAGCAATAAATGATGGCTCAAGTGATAACACTGCGGAAATTTTAGAGTCTCTAGCAAAACAATATCCAAGACTTCGATTGGCGCATTTACTAGGAAATCAAGGTAAATCAACTGCCCTCAATACAGGCTTGTTTTTAGCTAAGGGTGATTTGCTTGTATGTATTGATGGTGACGCCTTGCTTGATCCCCATGCAATCAATTGGTTTGTACATCGCTTTTTGGCAAATGAATCTTTGGGCGGAGTTACTGGAAACCCCCGCATCAGAAATAGAACAAGTTTGCTAGGAAAGCTACAGGTTGGTGAATTTTCATCCATTGTGGGAATGATTAAGCGCACCCAATCTATATACGGGAGTCTTTTTACCGTATCTGGTGTTATATGCGCATTTAGAAAGATAGCTGTTATGGAGGCTGGATTATGGGCGCCAGAGGCAATGACAGATGATGTTGATCTAACCCTGAGGGTACAAGTAAGAGGCTGGGCGGTTACTTTTGAGCCTCATGCCCTTTGTTGGATCTTGATGCCAGAAACTTTGAGGGGCCTATGGAAGCAAAGAGTGAGATGGTCGGAAGGTGGGTCTCAAGCCGCGCTTGGTGTAACAAGGGCTATTCTCAAATCACACCCTTTATCTTGGTCGCTTTTATTAATCTGGGTTAACTTTTTTACCAGCACGATTTGGGCTTTTTGTATTGTTATTTGGTTTACCCTGTTAAATGTCACTGATTTTTTAAATCACGGTCCTTATGACCTGTATAGAAACTTTATACCGCAATGGTGGGGAACGATTCTCTGTTGTACCTACCTACTGCAATCAGCCCTAGGAATGGCTCTTGATAGCAGGTATGAAAAGGGAATCTTTAAAGAATATATTTGGATTATTTGGTACCCACTAGCGTATTGGTGTATTCAAACCTGCAGTTGTGTTGTTGGGTTTACAAAAGCGCTTTTCAGGCCCGCAGATATCAAAGGAACCTGGGTTAGCCCTGACAGGGGAATCAAGTGAAGGAAATCATTTCCTGGCCACCGATTATCAATTCCGATGAAAAGCTGCATTTCATTCGATTTAGAGATCTCTTCATTACCGCCATCGCATGGATAGGTTTGGTTTATATCATGCGGGATTTTATAGGTCTTGTTTATGACTATTTTTCAGATCCCATATTTCAATTAACACCAGAACAAACCCCCAACTGGGGTGAGTTATGGAGACGTATTGCTGATTTTATTTATATTGCCCTAGGCTTAATGTCTTGGATTACGGGACTTGCCCTTACCCGCAAAAGAATTATCAAGCAAACTTCTTATATTCACACCCTCCCCGCTTCAATAGAGATGGAAGAGTTAGCGCGTGCGTATGGAATTTCATCCGAGGATATCAGCAATTGGCATGAGATGAGGTCGGTCAATGTCTTCATAGATAGCAATAGCAAAATCGTCAGCATGGAAAGTAATGAAAAGTATTATTAATATTCTTTCGCTAACCCTGACTTTAAGCAGCTTCTTTTATGTGACAGCTTACGGGCAAGATTTATCCAAAGAAGACCGCTACCAAGAAGCACTCAAGTTAAATAAGGAAAAACAATTTGCGCAATCAGCTGCAGAGTTGAAGTCTCTAATGCTGGAGAATCCCAGCATTGAAAGATACAAGTCTGATTACATCGCTGTAGCTAGTAACGCTAATCTTTGCAAGGAAGTTTTAAGCTTTGCAACCTCAAGATATATTAACGATGCTCCAATCTATGTAAAAGATGCAATCTTTTCATGTGCCATTGAAAATCTTCCATTTATTAAAATTGACGCTATTGCTAAGCAAATGATTAATAGCCAAGGCGCCAATGCATCTGTTGAAGAAGCAATGATCAAATTATCTATTAGAAATAAAGATGAAGGTAACGCCTTATATTGGAGCAAAAGATATTTACAGGCCTTTCCTGAAAGTAAAGCGGCATGGTCAGAACGAGCCGCAGTATTAAGACTTTATAACCGTCAATATGAAGTATTGGCCCTATATGAATCTTTAAATAAACAGTACCCCAACAATCCTGATATTCAAAAGGAACTCATTGGGCAGTTGTTAGGCATGGGAGCGCCCCAGCTTGCACTTGATCTTATTAACCAAAAACACTGGAATGCAAGTCAGGAGCAAAAATTAAGAGCACTCAGTAATTCAGGGGCTGTAGATCTTCGCTGGGCCGATTCTGATTCCCCCATTAATCCCGATAGATTTTTATCAGTAGATAGGGGAATTGGAAGATTGTTAGGGGCGTTAAATTATGCAAATTCTATCGATGCTCCGAAATCGCAAATCATTGCAATTCAAAGTGATTTAATCATTGCCTACAAAGAAAAAAAAGAATGGAAAAAATCTGTAGATTTGTATGAAGAGCTAATTGAAAACGATATAGCCGTACCAAGTTACGCATGGCTCGCTGCTGCACATAGCTATGAAGAATTACATCAGTATCTAAAGGCACAAATCATTTTTGATAAATTGCTTGAAATAGAGCCCGAAAATATAGAGGTGGAATATGCGCTTTACTACAATATGGTTGAGCAAGATAAATTTGATGAAGCCCAGAGATTACTTGAAAAACTCGTAGCACAACTAAAGATTAGACCAGCATTTTCACCAAGGCCTAATATTAACTACTCTGAACTCCTAATTGAACAAGCATATCTAGAGGCCTATCAAAATAAATATGACAAGGCTGAAGAAAGAATTGATCAATTACTTGGTGAAATACCAGCAAATACAGACCTCATAAAGGCAGCTGGAAATATTGCTCAATGGCAAGAAAATTATGAAGCATCTGCTGACAATTACAAAATTGCCATAGAGCAAGACCCAAGTGATATCAATGCAAAAATTGGTTATGCAAATGCACGATTGAGCTCGGGGGATATCCCCACATTTATGGAAACAGTTAATAGCCTTAAGGATGGCTATGCTGATATGCAAAGTGTTAAAAAAGCCATGCAACGACAAGAGACTTATCAAGGCGCCTACGTTACCGGTAATTTTGAGTTTGGTAACGGCACCTATTTAGGTCAAACCAATAACAACAGAACCGGGGATTTACGGGCTTATAGCGAGACTTTTGATGATAACTTTCGCGGATTTGCAAGATACAGAGGATTGAATAGTGGGCCAGCCATACCAGCAGATGTTCAGGGATTTGGTGGCGGTCTTCAATACACCGGATACAACCAAAGCGCCGAGGTAGAGCTTGGAAATTTTGGTTACTCTAGGATAGAGGGAGAGCAAATATTTAATGACCATTGGTCAACAAGTGCGTCATATGAGCGCAATGCGTTTTACCTCTTCCCCGGGGCTCTTTATGCCACCACCGCTGGGAATGTAGCGGGATTAAATCTGAACTGGAAAAATAACGACACTACCCTTGCAAAAGTTGGATATCGTTACTGGACCTTAACCGATAATATTAAACAAGAAGTTTTTGGATCGGTTACTCAGCGGCTATTAACAGAATATAACTATAAGCTTGATCTTACTGGGGATATAGCCAATCAACAGAATACCAATTCTAACGTGGACTATTTTTCTCCCATCAATCAAACCGAATACTCTGGTACTTTGAGCTTGAAAGTTTTGCAATGGCGAAATATTGAAACAAAGAAATTTGATTTTTGGCACCGGTTTTACGGATCTTACGGGGTGGTAACCCAGTCAGGATTCACGCCACTACCCATGAATAGTTATGGTTATGGACAAGAGTTTAATATCGGAGATGACCAAACATTAAGCTGGGGCATCGCAAAAACCAGCTTTCCTTTTGATGGTCAAAAAACGAGTTACATAACTGGATACCTGAACTTTGAGGTGCACTTCAAATGAGATATCTTCGATTCATTCTTAGCACCCTTCTTTTAGCTTCTACTTTAGCGTGGGGTGGTCCAAGCTATCAAGTACTGAGCTTTCACGATGTTGTTCCTGAAATAACCGCCACTTCCGAGATAGACGATGTTTCTACCGATAACTTAATCAACTATTTTTCCTGGTTAAAGACCAATAATTATCACGTCGTCTCAATTCAAGATGTCATTAATGAGCAAAATGGTACCGCCTCTCTACCAAAAAAAGCCATTCTTTTAACTTTTGATGATGGCTATAAGAGCTTCTATACCTACGTCTTGCCACTCTTGAGGTCATTTAACTATCCCGCTACCCTTGCAATAGTTGGCTCATGGCTTGAGGTACCGGATAACGGCACAGTACTCTACGGCGATAAAAAAGAGTCTAGATCAAAGTTTTTATCCATCAGCGAGTTAAAAGAAGTAGCAAATAGCAAATTGGTTGAAATTGCCTCCCATACTTATGATTTACATCACGGAGTAATTGGTAATGTACAAGGCAACCTCATGCCCGCTCTCACAACTTTTGAATTCAATCAAACAAATCAGACGTATGAGTCGGAAGATCATTATTTAAAACGTATTCAAACGGATCTCCAAAAAAATAACGATTGGCTTAAAAGGCATATTGGTCACACCCCTCGCATCATTGTCTGGCCATATGGAAGATATAACGGTGTAGCCCAATCTATAGCCAAAAACCAAGGGATGGATGTTGCACTCACATTAGATGACGCTGAAAATATGCAACTTCAGCCCCTGGATAATGTTGGACGTATTTACCTGATGAATAATCCTTCAATCCCACAGTTTGCAGACAATTTAAGACCTCCACCACCGAAAATGGAGCGTGTTATGCATGTAGATCTTGATTACATTTATGATCCCAATCCAATCCAGCAAGAGAAAAATTTAGACGCACTACTTGAGAGAGTGAAGTCTGCTGGAGTTACAACTGTCTATCTACAGGCATTTTCTGATGACACTGCTAGTGGAGTCGCTAAGTCGCTGTACTTTAAAAATGAATATTTGCCAGTAAAGGCAGATATTTTTGGACGGGTTAGTTGGCAACTAGGTACTCGGTTAAATGTCAAAGTCTATGCATGGATGCCGCTTTTAGCCTTTGATCCCGGATTGGAAAAGTTGAGAAATCTCGATCTTGTAACTTCTGAGGATGGTAGTGTTGGCGTTGGGTATCAAAGGTTGAGCCCTTTTTCTGAAAGATCGAGAAAATTTATTGAAGGTATTTATAGTGACTTGGGTAAATATGCAAGTTTTGATGGAATCTTAATTCATGATGATGCCACCCTATCTGATACCGAAGACTCAAGTCCGCCCGCTCTTCATTACTACGCGGAAAAATGGGGGCTCCCCGCCAATATTAGCGAAATTAAATCTAACCCAAGCTATAACGAGAAATGGTACAAGGCAAAAACAGCCTATCTGACTAACTTTGCGCTTCATCTCGAAAACATTACCTCTCAATACAGAAAGCCATTGAGAATTGCCAGAAATTACTACGCTGAAGTCGCTCTGAATCCCCATTCCGAGGAATGGTTTGCGCAGTCCATACCAAATGGCCTAGAAAAACTAGATTGGGTGGCCTTAATGGCGATGCCTTATATGGAGAATTCCCCCAATCCAAAAAAATGGATTCAAAATCTTGTTGATAAAACTCAAATGCTTCCTGGAGCCAAAGAAAAATTACTTTATGAATTTCAATCCAAGGATTGGAAAACTGATAAGCCAATTCCAAGTAAAGAATTAAGCTCTTGGATGAGGATTCTACGCATCAATGGAGCGCTAAATTTTGGATATTACCCAGATGATCCTTATACAAATCAACCTGATATAGAGGTTATCAAACGCGAGTTATCAAGAAAAGTCCTTGTAACCCCGTGAGCAATAATCCGTAGCTAACATTGTCACTCTAGAATCGTTATTTAGTATTAAAGTGATATGCATGAACTCTATTGCTAAATCTCAGCTTGCTCCTAGCGGAACTCTAAAGGTCGCTATATTCACGGGCAATTACCTTCTTGTAACTGGAACCGATGCCAATGGAAGTCCAGAAGGTGTGTCGCCCGATTTAGCTCATGCTTTGGCTCAATCACTTGGAGTTCCAGTATCCCTAACTTCTTATGCCAATCAAGTTGAGGCGGTTGATTCAGTAGCTACTGGAGTTAATGACATTGTTTTAATTGGCTCCGATCCAGTAAGAGCTCAAAAGATTGACTTCTCCCCAGCTTATGTTGAGATTGAAGCTACCTATCTTGTTCCAGCAGACTCCATCCTTCAAGATATCGCCGAGGTCGATTCAAGTGGCATACGTATTTCAGTATGGGGTGTAAGTGCCTACGGCTTGGCCTTAGAGAGAATCATTAAAAACGCGAAAATTGTTAGGGCTGAAAATGAAGCAGAAGCATTTAATACTTTTTTAGAAGGCCATCTTGAGGCACTCGCGGGTCTGCGTTCAGGGCTTTTAAAAGAGCAACTAAGCGTTCCTGGTTCGCGTGTGTTGGATGGTAAGTTTGCAGAAATTCAACAAGCTATTGGTGTCGCAAAAGGCAAACCTGAAGCATTGAAGTATCTTCATCACTTTGTTGAAGTATCGAAAGCCTCTGGCTTTATTGCTAGTCTGATAGCGAAACATCAAGTGCTAGGACTTTCTATTGCAGCACCCGTAGATAGCTAGCATCGATAGATAGTATCAATAGAGTCATGTAATTTAAAAAAACAAAAAACCCCATTCAAGGGGTCTTTTGTTTTGATAGTTTAAATAACGTATGTCTATCGCTGGCTCTTGCTTGGAAAATACCATTGCCCGTTACGAATTGGTAAGAAGCTACCATCATCAACGCCTACTTCTTCAGCAATACGCTCATTCATGACCTGATTCATGGCCATGATTAATGCGGCATATTTTTGAGGATTCATTGCCAAATTATTCATTTCCTCAGGATCATTTTGAAGGTCAAAAAGCTCCAAGTCATTCATGGCTATCAACTCTTCAAATGAAGATGGCGTATTGAAATGCAATGGTGAAAAATAACGTGAGAAGCGATAGCGCCCATCCCACACACTACGAATAGCAATACGATTGTTAAAGTTAGGTTCATTGACTTTTAAAATATCAATCGCTTTTTGCGTGGTGACATGCCCTGCCATGAGCCAAGGGTATGTCTTTTCAGCCCAGCGTTCGCTGGCAAAAGTCAGCATGTTGAAGTTATATAAAGCCGCTGGTCTGGCTGAATTCACCTTTGCATTTTCAGGATCTTTAAAAAGAGGCGTTAGATCTCGACCTTTAAGGCCTTCAGAAACATTTTTTAGGCTAGCCTGATCTTTGCCTGTCATCGCAAGGATGGTTGTTGCCAAATCAATTTGAGATGTAACAGCTTGACACTCTTTTCCGCCTGGGTAAGCTGGATGAATAATCATCAACGGAACATGATTCTGCTCCTTGTAGGCTGTACTACCCTTACCGCGCATCTGATGTGAACCACCTAATTCACCATGGTCAGCTGTAAAGATCACAATAGTATTGTCTTCCATACCGCTATCTTTCAAGCCTTGCATTACTGCTGCTACATTCTCATCACTATCTCGCATGCAGTTGAAGTAGTAGTCCAGCAACATTCTCCAGCGACGATCTTCATTGGGCCACTCGCCCATCAAGATATCCCAAATTTCTTGATATAACTTATGAGCTTTAGGTCTACCAGGTGCATCTAATGCTTGTTTGCGACTCTCAGGTAATGGATAGTTATCCCAAGTTGCTTTATACAAATCCGTTGTTGGTACTGGCAAGATGGTCATAGCATGCTTGGCACCTTGTACTGGTTTGCCAGGCAAATCAGAATTGAGATAAGTAACATCATGTGGATTAACGATATTGACCGCTAAATACCATGGCTGTTTCTTAGCCTTGAGAACTTGCCCTTCATTTCTGAGCCAACCTATGGCAGATGAGACGGTAAGCTTATCGAAGGTATAGCCACCCTGCTGTTCGTCCACAATATCACCGACGCCTAGAAAGTCGTCAAATCCATAAGACTTAATAATCTTTCGATATTTAGCCATGGGAGCGTCATACGCTTTTTTAACCTCATCCATGTTGTAAGACAAATGCCACTTACCTTGATAGGCAGCGTGATAACCCAACTCTGAAAGACGATGTCCAATAGTTTTGATATTGGTCGATAAATCTGGCTGCCATAAAAAATTCAAATTATCAAAAATACCAGAATGCTGAATATGCAGACCCGTATAGATTACCGAGCGCGCTGACGAGCATTGAACCGATGCTGCCTGATGGTTTGTAAAGGTGATCGCTTTTTTCTTGATCGCTTCACGAGCTGGTACTGGCATAGGCCAACTTGGAAAGAAATGCTCTTGATCAACCAACACAAAGAGGATGTTGTAACCAGGTGGCGGTGCGTCTGGTGCAATGGGAGCTTTACCATTAGGGGTTGGTTGTGCTTGCGCATTAACCATGCCAGCTGGCAATAAGGTTGCACCTACGGCTGCAGCTCCAGAAGTAAGCAGAGTGCGACGGGATGGGTTTACTGGTTCATTACTAGAATTTGTTGTCATGATGATTGGCAGATGATTGATCGGGTTGGTCCCGATCCAAGCCAAAGCACTCAAGAGCTTTTAAGTGTGTGGGTCAGACAAGTTAGAGTCACTATAACCACTAAAATGCGATTACGCCATGCTCTTGAGAGAAAAAAGCGATTTGCTTGATTGTTCGACTTAAACCCTAAGGACGAATACCGGGAGATTCCAAAAGCATGCCTCTGGCCCGCCACATTAAAAAGAGCTCGAGTTGAGCCATCTCCAGTGAGCCATATTCAAATTGTTTCGCACGGACTCCACTCATACAATTACGAAGACGTCGTTGTAATGAGCCTAAGGTTTGCCATTCGAGACGATAAATCGGATAAGCGGTTGGATGGGCCTGCGGAATGACGCTACCACCCAACTTCAAGCCCGCTCGATCCTCATGACACTGTGCGCAGGACAAATTGAGCTGCCCCATTCTTTCATAAAACCACTGGCGCCCCTGCTTAAGATCCATTCTATTTTGGGCAGTTTCATGCACTGTAATGGGAAGGCCTTTTGATTGACTAGAAACAAATGCAGTAAGGGCTAATAAATCTTTGTTTTCATAGGCGAGTGCTGGAGCATTTTGCCTGCCAACTCTACATTGATTGATCTGCCCTTCAAGGGTTTGTAGTTTGTTATTCACCATTTTGGGGAATTGTGTCGCAACCCCCCGCATTTTCTTACCGGACTCACCATGACAAGATGCGCAAGCGACACTATTTTGACCAGACTTTAAATTCCAAAGACTTTGACCATCCATCACCCAGAACATTGCTGGGTTTAAGTTTGGATCATCCTGCATTGCTCTATTTTCTAGAGACATCAATTCATAACTAGATATCCTGTCTATAGGAGGGACATCACTGACTGCTAAAGCACTGACAGAGAAAATAGGCAACGAACAAACAATAAGGTAAAGCCAAGACTTCATGAAACGGTAATACTGCTCTGATCAATTGCTTCGTAACCATTATCTCCAGACCACTTAAATTCCAGGGTTCCTGTTTCTGTTGCAACGGTGGTGAACACTATCAAAGGGTTGGCGCCCATTCCAGGATATAAATCCATTTTAAAAACTTCTACACCGTTGTAGCTACAAGAGAAAAAGCGAATAATATCGCGTGGAATCATCTTGCCATCATCACCATAACGAAATCCAGTTTCCATATCGTGCTGGGCTATAGCGCGAATCTCCAAAATTTCACCTTTTTTTGCCATATTAGGCATGGTAATTTTGGTATGAGAAGTTTTACTCATGGCATCTCCGTGCATGCAGATAGCGTTACCATGGTATCGGCATGATCTCGCCAAAAACTGCCATCACTCATTTGCGCAATTGCCCAAACCCGCTGACTGTCAGCCAAACGTACACGGGTTGAGATGTTAGCTGTTCCAGAACGTGCTGTTAAATAAGCGGTAAAGATATTGGGCAAAGGGTTTCCTTCGGCGATAACATAAATCGCGGCGACATAATCAGTAGCGGTCATTGGACTTTGAACGCTTACTTTTAAGGCGACTAAATTTCCATTCTCAATTAAAGGAGGAATTGTTAGCTTGACCTTTCCATCATTCACAGAATTATTGCCGACAATTTTGGCAATTGCCTCCATAGCCTCTGGCTTTTTAGCCAAAGCCAATAATGGATTAAGCCAGGAGTACACACCCAATAGGCCGCAAGCAGTCAACCAATTGCGTCGCGCGTTATTCATATTCTTAGATTCTTCTAACCTGGTATTCATTGCTTATTTAAGCTAAGTAAAAAAGAAATTACATCCTCTATTTCCTGAGCATTCAAGATCGTTTTGCCAATAAATTTGGGGGCAACGCGATTTAAATTATCAGTACGGTAATAGGAAGGCATGATGGTATCTTTATTGAAATAACTAGCATCAACAATATGCGCCCTTAATTGGGCTGCAGATAATCTTGCTGAGCTTAATCCTAAATCTGGGGCAAGATTTCCCTGAAACGCTTCCTCAGGAAATGGTCCGCTATGGCACAAGATGCATAAGCCAGTTTGACGCCCGAGAACAATACTACGACCATGTATTGGATCCCCAGGAGAGCCGGAAAGGGATTGGTTTATTGCATCACCTTCAAAGCTTTGAGCCAAAGCAGTGAGAGGAATTTGGAGTATGGCTAGCAATATAGATATTGCCGACGCATACCCCGCTTTCTTCAACACCATTTAGACCAATTTAATGCCACTATTTTTTAACGGCGCCGTTCTATAACGCTTACCTGTAGCGCGATAAATTGCATTTAATACCGCTGGTGCTGCTACGCAAATGGTGGGCTCACCAACACCACCCCACTCACTACCACCGCCCTGTATGAGGATGGTTTCAACTTTTGGCATTTGAGAAAGGCGAATGGAATTAAAACTGTCAAAATTTCTTTGTACAACAGCGCCATTCTCAATGGTGATCTCTTCTTCAAATAGGGCAGATAAACCATATACAAATGATCCAGCTATTTGGCGCTTAACTTGAGCAGGGTTAACTACGTAACCAGGATCCGTAGCGGCTACCATCCGATGAATCTTTACCTCATTACCATTCGTTACGGAGATTTCGCATGCAGCGCTTACGTAGCTTCCAAATGCTTTCATTTGCGCAACGCCACGATAGATGCCAGCTGGAGCTGGCTTATCCCAACCAATACCTTTTGCAACGGCATTGAGTACTTCTAAAGCACGCGGATTGCTAATGTACTTGCGACGGAACTCTACTGGGTCTGCACCCGCCGCATCAGCCAATTCATCCATAAATGATTCAAGGAAAACCGCATTTTGATTGGCATTCACACCACGCCAAAATCCTGGCGGAACCGAGGTATTGCGCATGGAATGGTCAACCATCAAATTTGGGAAGCTGTAATTTAAACTTGCTTCCCCAGAAGAATCTAACCCTTGAAAAACCAGCGGATCCTTTCCTTTGTTTGCGGCAACCACTGCTGGACGCACCGAAGTCAAGATTGATTGACCTGATAAGCGCATGTTCAAACCGGTCAAATTTTGTTTGTCATCAAAAGTACCCGTAAGCTTACACATCATGATCGGGTGATAACGACCTTGCGTCATATCCTCTTCACGTGTCCAAATTAATTTGATCGGAGTGCCTGGCATTTGCTTCGCAATATTGACAGCCTGCGTTGTGTAGTCCTGGAATGCACCGCGACGTCCAAAACCACCGCCTAGATTGACTTTATAGACATTGCATTTTTCAGCAGGTAATCCAGAAGCTGCAATAACAGCAGCCAATGAAGCTTCACCATCTTGCGTTGGTACCCATGCCTCGCAAAGCTCAGGAGTCCATTTTGCAGATGCATTCATGGGCTCTAAGGTAGCGTGATTTAAGAAAGGGTAAAAGAAAGTAGATTCCACAGTTTTTGAAGACTTGGCAATTGCCTCTTTCATGTCTCCATTGGAGTTCCCTACAAATGCATCATCGGCCGTCAATCCATCCTGCAAATATTTGAGAATAGTGGCGCTAGATACGTTGGCATTGGGGCCGTTATCCCAAACGATATCGACTTGTTCTAAGGCAGTTTTTGCTTGCCAAAAAGTATCAGCAACAACAGCGACCGCAGAGTCGCCAACGGGAACAACTTTTTTAACACCTTTCATCGCCAACGCTTTGGTTGCATCATAGCTTTTAACCTTGCCGCCAAAGACTGGACACTCTTTAATGTTGGCTACCAACATACCGGGTAACTTCAAATCGATTGCATAAACCTGACGACCAGTAACCTTATCAGGTACACCATCAATACGGTTTACTGGTTGACCGATTAACTTCCATTCCTTTGGATCCTTTAAGGGAATTTCACTGGGCAAAGGCAGTTGAGATGCCGCAACGGAAACCTTGCCGAAGGTGACGGTTCGTCCTGTAGGGGTATGGGTGATGACACTATTTAAAGCGATACATTCGTTTGGAGAAACATTCCAACTATTTGCAGCAGCTTGAATTAACATCATTCGCGCCGCAGCTCCGCCCTTGCGAACATATTGTTCTGATGTCCGAATACCACGGCTACCGCCTGTTGAGAAACTACCCCAAACTTGTTTACGAAGCAAACTTTCAGCTGGAGATGGGTATTCATAGCTAACCTTCTTCCAGTCGCACTGGAGCTCTTCTGCAACCATCTGAGCTAATCCAGTAATAGTGCCCTGCCCCATCTCGGAGCGCACAATGCGAACAACCACGTCATCATTGGGTTTGATTACCACCCATACTCCAATTTCGGGAGTAGAGAGCGGCGTCATTGAAGTCGTGCCTGTGCCCATGGCCGCATTTGCTTCAGAAATACCAATAGAAAAGTCAAATCCAATTGCCAAGCCAGCACTGATTGCGGAAGCACCAACGATGAAATGTCTGCGAGAAGTATTTGTAATTGATGTTGTCATTTGTATCCCCTTAAGCCTTGCTAACTGCGTGAATGGCTTCGCGTACTTGCTGGAAGGTTCCGCAACGACAAATATTACTAACAGCTTCATCAATTTGGTTGTCAGTTGGCTTTGGGTTACTGCGTAACAAAGCTGTGGTTGCCATCACCATGCCAGACTGGCAATAGCCACATTGTGGAACTTGATGATCTACCCAAGCTTGCTGAATTTTGGAGAGTTGCCCATTTTTTTCTAGGCTTTCAATGGTTTCGATCTTGTTTCCAGCAACAGCGCTCACAGGAAGTACACAACTACGCATTGCTTTACCATCAAAAAGTACTGTGCAAGCTCCACAAGCACCAATACCGCAGCCATACTTGGTTCCAGTAAGACCTATTTGCTCACGAATAACCCAAAGTAACGGAGTATTTGGATCTACATCCACCTTATATTTTTTTCCATTGACGTTTAGATCAATCATGAATTTTTCTCCGTAGATTTATTTTTTAGTCTTGTTAAATTTGTCGCTTAAAAGGCGTCAATTTATTCAGTGTCATATATTAACGAATAAATGAATAAATGTTTTTGGTGCAGTGCAATAATTATTGAGGTTAAGGTGTTTAATTCATTAGCCCTTTGGTTTAGAGGGCGCCATATTAAATAAAAGCTTAATTAAACGGAAGACATAATGGATTGAGTAATCGATCGCATTGCCAATGAATTAAGTCAGACCTAAGAAAACATCCGCGTTAAAAGAAAAGACCACCCCGAGGAGTGGTCAAAATTGGCCATACACAACCAATTGTCAGGAGACTTCTTAACCAACATTCATACAACCAGTAAAAATGAATTGGTGTCCACATACTATATATATTTTAAATAATTAAATCAATAAATTTAACGAATTATCAAGCCTACTATCGAGCATTAATACAAGACTCTTTAATCGTGATATTACGGATTTGATCAGCGAATTACTGATTATTGATATGACTGTGGATCTAACCTGCGCATTTCAGATTCAATAGCATTTTCCAGCTCTTTCTGTAATTCTTCTTCTGTCTTGCCATGTACATAAATCACTGGACAAATTGATACGGTAATAAGCCCTGGATGCTTAAGAATAGAATTCCTCGCCCATAGCCGACCTGAATTTTGAGCTACAGGAAGAATATTGGTATTGGTTGCCATTGCCAAGCGCACTCCGCCTTTGCGGTATGAGTTAAAAACTCCAACCGCTGTGCGTGTGCCCTCTGGGTAAATTGCTATCCACCTACCATCTTCTAGTTGCTTCTTACCTTGAATGGCGACAGCTTTTCTAGCCTTCTCGCGATCGCCCCGATTAATGTGAATCATTTTTAAAGTGGCCAATGCCCAGCCAAAAAATGGCAGGAACAGTAATTCCCTTTTAAATACAAAACACAGCTGCCTAGGAAAAATCGAGGGGTATGCAATGGTTTCCCATGCAGATTGGTGTTTGCCTAAGATAATCAAAGGCGTTTTTGGATCGGTTGGAATATTCTCAATCCCCTCTAATTGATAATAAATCCCACAAAGCGTAGATAACACCCATAAAGTAGATCTACTCCAAAAACGCCCGATTTCGTAACGTGTACTAGCCTTGGTAAAGGGAGTTACAAAAAGAATCGCAGTCGCGCAGACTGTAATCCAGGCAAAGGAGAATACATAAAAAAGCAAAGAGCGAAGCCAGAGAATCACAATTACAGATAACCTATTAATGTCACGGAAAATTTGTGACCATTCTAGCTGAGCAGCCTTTTCTTCGCGGCATTAAATTCCAATTCAATAACATCGATAATTTCTGCAATGCTAGGAGCATTAGCAATAAGACCAACACCTTGACCTGCACCCCAGATGTCTTTCCATGCCTTGGCACCAGAGCCATCCTTAGCGGCTTGAGATAGCTTGGCAAAAGCCAGCGGGTCACCTGGCGGCAAGTTATCAGGATCTAAACCAGCATTAAGAATACTTTGCTTAATGTAGTTTCCATGTATGCCCGTGAAATGGTCCGTATAAACAATATCTGAAGCCCGGGCGTTCACTATGGCATCTTTGTACTGCTGACTAGCGTGGGCTTCCTTGCTGGCGATAAAACGAGTGCCCATATAGGCAAAATCTGCGCCCATTGCTAAAGAAGCCAAAACCGCATCGCCAGTTGAAATGGCCCCAGATAAGATGATTGGGCCTTTGTAAATTGCCCTAACTTCACCCACCAAAGCAAAGGGAGACAAATTTCCTGCGTGACCCCCTGCTCCAGCCGCAACCAAAATTAAGCCATCAACACCAGCCTCAAGGGCTTTTTCTGCATGGCGAATACTAATAACGTCATGCAAGACGATACCGCCATAACTATGTACCGCATCAATAATCTCTTTTACTGGAGCTCTTAAACTAGTGATGTAGATGGGAACTCGATGCTTTACGCAAGTTGTTACATCTTGCTCTAAGCGGGTATTAGAAATATGAACAATTTGATTAACAGCTATAGGCCCAACCTTACGACTCGGATTTTCTTTTTGGAACTTCTTCAGATCATCCTGCATCATGGTTAGCCATTCATCCAATAACTCGGGCGGCCTAGCATTTAATGCCGGAAAAGAACCCACAATGCCAGCTTTACATTGCGCCAGTACCAACTCTGGATAACTTACCGTAAACATCGGCGCAGCAATAATTGGCAGTCTTAATCCCTGCAAAACTAATGGAATTCGTGAATTACTCATAAGCTTCTCAGCTCCCGACGAAGTATTTTTCCAACATTGGTTTTGGGCAAATCATCTCTAAATTCAATATATTTAGGGCGTTTGTAGTTGGTAAATTCTTTTTTGCAGTAGTTCAAAATATCTTCTTCAGTGAGAGATGGAGAACTTCTGACTATAAAGATCTTTACAGATTCACCAGTCTCCTCGTTAGGAACGCCAATTGCTGCGCATTCCAATACACCTGGCATCATGGAAATAACCTCTTCAAGCTCATTGGGAAATACTTTGAAACCCGAAACTACGATCATATCTTTTTTGCGATCTACTATTTTGATGTAACCCTCTTCATTCATGACGCCAATATCACCTGACTTAAAAAAACCATCAGCAGTAAAAACATTTTTAGTTTCTTCGGCCATATTCCAATAACCTACCATTACCTGTGGCCCGCGTATACAAATTTCACCCGGGGTGCCATATGGGACCTCGAGACCAGAATCATCCAAAATTAGAACTTCTGTCCCCGGCACTGGCAAGCCTATGGTCCCCGTGAAGCTTGGTATCAAGGGTGTATTAACACATGCCACTGGAGAAGTTTCAGAAAGACCGTACCCTTCTGCGATTGGTACTCCAGTGATCTTTTGCCATTGATCGGCCACAACCTTTTGAACCGCCATGCCGCCACCAATAGTCACCAGTAAATTTGGTAGCTTTACTTTTAAAAACTCAGCCCGGTGAACGAGCGCATTGAATAAGGTATTAACCCCAGGAAAAATATTAATGTTGGGATGCTTGTCCAAAAGTTTAATAAAACCATCAATATCACGAGGATTCGGGACGAGAATCAGCAGACCACCTTTGCGCATTCCAAATAAAGCGCAAGCCGTGAGCGCAAAGATGTGATACATGGGTAAGGCGCATAAGAAAATCAATTGCTCAATCGATCTGTGGCGCAACCCAGGCTCTAACCATAATTCCGTTTGTAAAACATTTGAAAGAATGTTTCGATGTAAAAGAATTGCTCCTTTAGATACACCAGTAGTTCCACCCGTGTATTGCAAAAAAGCAATGTCATCTAAAGATATATTGGGTGGCGTTAGGTGCATGCTGGAGCCTTTATGCAAGGCATCCCCGAATTTCTCGTGGACTAGATTCCAGCTAGGGACAGCTTTCTTAACTTTTCGCACCACAAAATCTACTACCGTACCTTTAATCCCAATGAGTTCGCCAAGGCTTGTGACGACAGTTTTTTTAAGAGGAACCGCAGCAACAATTTGCTCGTAAACGTGTGCGAAATTTTCCAAGATAATTAAAGCTGAGGCGCCGCTATCTTTTAACTGATACTCCAACTCTCGGGCCGTATATAAAGGGTTGACATTAACCACCACAAATCCCGCTCGCAAAATTGCCAGCATAGATATTTGAAACTGCAAGATATTGGGAAGCATGATTGCTATACGTGCCCCCGGCTCTAATCCCAAGCCTTGAAGATAGGCACCAAAATTCTTGGAGAGATAGTCCAATTCTCTGTAGGTCATGAACTTACCCATGTATTCACAAGCATTGCGATTTGGGTAGCGAGCAAAAGACTCTTCAAACATTTCCACTAAAGATGAATAAGCAGAAATATTGACCTCATAAGGAACACCTTCAGGATAGTTCTTTAACCAAGGTTTACTAGGATTCATCATAGTTAAGATACTCTGAAATAGACGACAGTGAAATAATTAATTCATGAATCTTTGGAAAGAAAAAGCCCTCAGGGCGAGGGCTTTTCATCACGCAATACCAATATTAAAAACGATAACCTACACCAACCAATACATCCGAACCATTACCGCTAATGGTCATTCCATTGAGGACCGTTCCATTAGTCAATGTTGCTGATAATGATTTGGTTCCGTAAGACGCATAATTAACTTCCCCAAAAGCATATAGGGACTCAGTAAACATCTGCTTATATCCCAGACCAACCGTGTATCCCGATAAGTTCGTTGTTTGATAAGCAAGGGTAGGACCCGATAAACCAATAGTGGTGCCAGAGTAACCTAGCTTTAAGTAGGCCAAACGGTCTTTATCTATAACGTAACCAGGTGTAAAGACAATGCTATAAAGATTTTTTACGTTATATGTAGCGGTTGTACTTCCGCCGGGAACTGTTGCTGGAGATCCTACACGCGCACCCAAGGGGCTTGAAATTGTTGTGGGCGCAACACTCAATTGCCCAGTTGCTGAAGAGCTAGCTCCTGGATAGTAAGTAGCGGCAATACCCAATATATAACTTGAATTAATGCCAAAGTTGTAACCAGCCGCTAAATTGGCCAACCCAGTATTGACATTATTTACATTGCTTGCGGATGCGCTTTGCGACACTGTCGCAGGATATCCATAGGTTGTCGCTGGTACACCATTGGGAGCGTTACCGGTTGGAGATACTGCGGTTCCGTTTCCAATCTTCGGCACAAACATTCCATACCCAACACCTATTTGCCCATAAGCACCTTCCCAAGCATTTGTCTTAGATGATTGAGCCATGGCTGACGTTGTTGCAATGCTTGTTATTGCAAGTGCTAATACGCTAACTTTGAATTGGTTCATGTGTCTTCCTTGTTGAATGTATTTGTTATCAAATCAATTACCGCTTCGAACACTGTATCTATTTTTTCCACCTTATATACCTCGGGTTTTCCCGAAAATTATGTTGTACTGCATCATTTCTAATTCTTGTTGATTTTGTTACTTCCATGACAACCATATAGAACATGACTTAAGTGGTCTTTTTATTTTTTAAATTTTACAATTCTGAAAAATATGTGTTTTAATATAAACGAACGATCGTATTATTTTTACAACAAAAAACATCAGAAAATAACCATGCTTGAACAAAGGATTAATACAAAAGGTGTAGCTGAACCCAAAAAGGGATTACTCACTAAATCGTTAATCCTTCAGGCTGCACTCGATATTGCTAGTAAGTCTGGACTCGAAGGGTTAACCATTGGCAATATTGCAGAGACGGTAAAAATGAGCAAAAGTGGTGTCTTTGCCCACTTTGGATCTCGAGAGGAGCTACAAGTCGAAGTGGTTCGCGAGTACTACCAACGTTTTGAAGATCAAGTGTTTGCTCCTGCTCTTTTAAAACCTAAAGGCCTTCCCCGCTTACGTCAAATGATTCATTCCTGGCTCAAGATGAGCGTTGGCGATGAAACCTCTAGTTGTTTTTTTATTTCAGGGGCAGCTGAATTTGATGATCGCCCAGGAATTGTTCGAGATGCACTGATTCAGAGTGTTGAGGATTGGCGGGCTGCCTTACGGAGAGCCATTAAAGAATCTGTTGTTGCTGGTGATTTCAAAAAGAATATTGATATCGACGTTCTTTTGTTTCAACTCTACAGCATTGTTCTTGGTGTTCATCATGATTCACGATTTCTGCAAAACCCAAAAAGCCTGACGCTTGCAAACAAACTGATCAAAGACATATTTACAAGAAATCAAAAGACTCAGTAAAGAAAACTTTCACCCCCATTATTTTCAGGAAATAGCATGCCTAAATATAGCCCTCCCCTACGTGATATTCAATTTGTCCTACATGAGCTGTTGAGTGCTGAGAAGAATTTTTCAGAGTTGCCAGCATATCAAGATGAAATTTGCCAGTGAAGTCGCCTTCCCTCTCAATCAAGTGGGCGATAAAGAAGGTTGTACACGTCATGAAGATGGATCCATTACGACACCAACTGGATTTAAAGCAGCCTACGATCAATACGTCACAGGCGGTTGGCCAGCCCTCTCCTGTGATCCGAAATACGGTGGCCAAGGCCTGCCGCAACTCTTAAATACCGTTCTTTATGAAGTTTTAAACTCCGCCAATCAAGCGTGGACCATGTATCCCGGTCTTTCGCACGGAGCCTATGAATGTCTTCATGCACATGGAACCCCTGAGCAAAAGAGTATTTATCTTGAGAAGCTTGTATCTGGTAAGTGGACTGGAACTATGTGCCTTACAGAACCTCAGTGCGGCACTGATCTGGGAATTTTAAAAACAAAGGCTGAGCCATTATCGGATGGAACGTATTCCATCAATGGCACCAAAATATTTATTTCTAGCGGTGATCATGATCTTGCTGAAAATATCGTTCACTTGGTATTGGCACGTTTACCAGATGCCCCTAAGGGAACCAAAGGAATCTCCTTATTTGCAGTTCCAAAATACATTGTCAAAGCGGATGGTTCTATTGGTGAAAATAATCAAGTTAGTTGCGGCTCCTTGGAACACAAAATGGGGATTCATGGAAATGCAACTTGTGTGATGAATTTCGATGGTGCTATCGGCACTCTAGTAGGAGAACCCAATAAGGGCCTTAATGCCATGTTTGTCATGATGAATGCAGCCCGTCTTGGGGTTGGGCTACAAAGTCTTGGACTTACGGAGGTGGCATACCAAAACTCTGCTAGTTATGCAAAAGAACGCCTCCAAATGCGCAGCTTAACTGGGGCCAAGGAACCAGATAAAGTGGCCGACCCGATTATTGTTCATCCAGATGTACGCAGAATGCTGCTGACTCAAAGAGCTTACGCTGAAGGCGCGCGCGCCTTTGCTTATTGGACTGCTTTGATGATTGATATTGAACTCAACCACCCAGATGAAAGTGTGCGCAAAGATACTAGCGATATGGTCACCCTCCTTACGCCGATCATCAAAGCCTTTTTAACCGATAACGCATTTACTGCAACTAATGAAGGAATGCAGGTATTTGGCGGTCATGGTTACATTACCGAATGGGCTATGGAGCAGTATGTACGCGATGCTCGCATTAATATGATTTATGAAGGTACAAACACCATTCAATCATTAGATTTATTGGGTCGAAAAGTTCTTGGCGACATGGGAGCAAAACTTCGCAAGTTTGGCAAACTTGTTGAAAACTTCATTGATGAAGAAGGGGTACGCAAAGAAATGCAAGAGTTTATAGATCCCTTAGCAGATATCGCCTCTAAAGTCGAAAAGCTGACTAAAGAAATCGGTATGAAAGCCATGATGAACCATGATGAAGTGGGGGCTGCAGCTGTGCCCTACCTTCGCACCGTTGGTCACTTGGTTTATGCCTATCTATTTGCTCGCATGGCGAAAATTGCCCTGGCCAATAAAGCTAGTGGAGATTCATTTTACGAAGCAAAATTGGCTACTGCCCGTTTCTATTTTGCGAAATTACTCCCCGAAACCGCTTACCTCATTCGTAGCGCACGCGCAGGATCTAATTCATTAATGGCAATGCCTGCAGACTTTTTCTGAAAGACTCAAAATGACTGATAACCAACTCATTAAAAAAGTAGCCGTACTTGGCGCAGGGGTCATGGGCGCTCAAATTGCCGCCCAATGTATCAATGTGGGCCTTCCAGTGATTTTGTTTGATTTACCAACATCCACTGTTGAGGGCAAACCAGCAAATAAAAATGCTATCGCCCAAAAATCAATTGAAAATCTCAAGAAGCTCAAGCCCGCTCCATTAGGATTGTCAGCGAGCGCCAATCTCATTGAGGCCGCTAATTATGAAGATGACTTAGGCCTACTGGCAGATTGCGATTTAATCATCGAAGCTATTGCCGAACGCCTAGATTGGAAACATGCTCTGTATGAAAAAGTAGCGCCTTATATTCCCGAACATGCCATCTTCGCAACAAATACTTCTGGTTTATCAATTGGAGAGTTGGCAAAAGGATTTTCAGGAGATCTGAAAAAGCGTTTCTGTGGGGTGCATTTCTTTAACCCGCCACGATACATGCACTTGCTTGAACTGATTCCAGCAAGTGATACGGATCCTCAAGTTCTCGATGCCCTAGAAACCTTTATGACTTCAACCATGGGTAAAGGAGTTGTAAGAGCGAAAGACACCCCTAACTTTATAGGCAATCGGGTAGGTGTATTTTCTATCCTAGCTGTCTTTGAAGAGGCTAAGAAGTTTGGTCTTGGATTTGATGCAGTGGACGCTATTACAGGTAGTAAATTAGGACGCGCTAAATCAGCCACATTCAGAACAAGCGATGTTGTAGGTATAGATACGTTGGCGCATGTCATTAAAACGATGGAAAACTCCCTTCAGGACGATCCCTTCTCCTATTTATTTAAAGTTCCCGAGGTTGTAAATCAGCTCATTGCTAAGGGTGCATTAGGTCAGAAGACTAAGGCTGGCTTCTATCGCAAAGAAGGAAAAACTGTGCTGGTTTTAGATCCTTCTACAGGTGAATACAAACCATCAACCGCAACTATCGACCCACTCATCGAGCGCATACTGAAGAAACCTATTGCAGAGCGTCTAGGGCTACTTAGAGAGACTAATGATCCTCAAGCGCAATTTCTATGGGCAATTTATCGGGATATATTTCATTATTGCGCAGTCCAGCTTGGAAATATTGCGCAATCCGCTAGAGAGATCGATTTTGCAATGCGCTGGGGTTATGGCTGGGATAAAGGTCCATTTGAAGACTGGCAGGCCGCAGGATGGACTCAGGTGGCTAATTGGATTAAAGAAGATATTGAACAAGATAAAACGCTCAGCAAAGAACCACTTCCTGCTTGGGTATTTACTGGCCCTGTAGTAGACAAACAAGCTATTCATACGCCTGAAGGCTCCTGGTCACCTTCAGCCAATCGCTTCATTCCCCGCTCCGCTTTACCGGTTTATCAAAAGCAAGTCTTTAGAGCGTCTTTACTGGGGGATGGATCTCCAGACCCTAAAACCTCAGGCACAACAATTTATGAGAATCCAGATTTACGTGCATGGGTAGATGAAAGTCAGCCTGATGTTCTGATCGCCTCATTTAAATCCAAAATGAATACCATTAGCCCAGATGTGCTTAATGGTATTCAGAAGTCGGTCGAGCTGGCGGAGGCAAATTATGAAGGGCTGGTCATATGGCAACCCACCTCATTAAAACTCGGCACACCTGGCGGCCCATTTTCCGCAGGCGCCAATTTAGAAGCTGCCCTTCCCATGGTCATTAAAGGTGGTCCAGCTGGCGTGGAGCCTTTTGTCAAACTCTTCCAAGACACTATGATGAAAGTGAAGTACTCACAAGTTCCTATTGTTTGCGCCGTTTCAGGTATTGCCTTGGGCGGGGGCTGCGAACTCGTCATGCAATCTTCGCGCAGAGTAGCTGCGATGGAAAGTTATATCGGATTAGTTGAGGTTGGCGTTGGCCTTCTTCCCGCTGGTGGCGGACTGAAAGAAGCGGCTATTCGTGCAGCCCAAGGTGTGAGTCTGGCTGGTAATGCCAATTACCTAGATTTCATTAAAGGGTCCTTTGAAAATGCTGCCATGGCCAAAGTATCTTCATCAGCCCAAGAGGCCATGAAGATGGCCTATCTTCAAAAAGGCGACATCATTGTCCCCAACGTTTATGAATTACTTGCGCTGGCACAAAGCCAAGTTAAAGCAATGCGTTATGCAGGATATCGACCTCCTATTCCTGCCTTAATCCCCGTTGGTGGGCGCTCCATCATTTCCACTGTCATGGGTCAGGTTATCAATATGCGCGATGGCGGCTTTATCTCAGAACATGATGCTTATATCGCTGAAAAAATTATTCACGTTATCGCTGGTGGAGCTGTAGATGCAGGAACCCTAGTAAGTGAGGAGTGGTTGCTTAAATTAGAAAGACAGGCCTTTGTAAATTTGATTGCCCATCCAAAAACGATGGAGCGAATTATGGGTCTCCTCCAAAATGGCAAGCCCGTTCGCAATTAAATCTTTTAGAAAAATTTCATCATGAAAAATATTCAAGACGCATACATCGTAGCTGCTACTCGAAGCGCTGTTGGTAAATCTGGCAGAGGTTCTTTAAAAAATACCCGGCCCGATGAACTTCTGGGTAACGCACTTGCACATATCCTTACGCAAGTGCCAACCCTTGATCCTAAGGCCATTGAAGATGCCATCATCGGCTGCGCCATGCCGGAGGCTCAACAAGGATTAAATATTGCACGCATAGGCCTGCTGCTTGGCGGATTGCCCTACACCGTTGGCGGCATTACCGTTAATCGCTTTTGTTCTTCCGGTTTAAATGCGATTGCTATGGCTGCCGACCGTATTCGCGTGGGCGAAGCAGACGTCATGATCGCAGGCGGCGTGGAATCCATGAGTATGGTTCCCATGGGAGGCAATAACCCCTCCCTATCACCAGAAATTTATATTGGCGATGAAAATATTGGCATTGCCTACGGCATGGGGCTGACGGCCGAGAAAGTGGCTCAGCAATGGAAAATAAGTCGCGAAGATCAGGATGCCTTTGCATTAGCTTCACATCAAAAAGCCATTGCCGCTCAAAAATCAGGTGAATTTAATTCTGAGATTTTTCCTGTAAATATTGCTGATCGCACTATGAATTTAGATCAAGGTCAGGTTGATATTCAATGGCGAGAATTTTCAAAAGATGAAGGCCCAAGAATCGACACCACACTTGAAGGCTTGGCCAAATTAAAATCTCCCTTTGCCGCCAGGGGAAGTGTTACAGCTGGAAACAGCTCACAAACCTCCGATGGCGTTGGCGCCCTAATCTTGGCAAGTGAAAAGGCCATCAAAACTTTCGGCCTTACCCCATTGGCGCGTTTTGTCAGTTTTGCCGTTAAAGGAGTTCAGCCAGAAATCATGGGGATCGGCCCTAAGGAGGCTATTCCTGCGGCTTTAAAACTGGCAGGTCTTCATCAACAAGATATTGACTGGATTGAACTCAATGAAGCATTTGCAGCTCAGTCATTGGCCGTAATACGAGACCTGCAGTTAGATCCAAGTAAAGTTAACCCACTCGGAAGCGCAATTGCACTAGGTCATCCTTTGGGTGCTACTGGTGCCATCAGAGCCGCTACTGCCATTCATGCGCTACAAAGAAGAAACCTCAAATACGGCATGGTCACAATGTGCGTCGGAACTGGCATGGGCGCTGCTGGTATTTTTGAGCGTTGCTAGAGGAAAATGCAATAGGCAGATTATTTTCGATAATGCAATTAATCAGTTTTATCGGCACCCTTTGAGATGATTCGCGTAATTGTTCTGATGCTTACTTCGGGATGGGTGATCGTTAAATATTCTCGAATGAGAGTAGATCGCCTAGTGGCTGAAGCAATGTGATCACCAATAAGTTTATTGGCCTCAAGCACATCTTCTTTTAATGTTGTCTCTGAATATTTACTTATTTCAGAATTCTTGCGAGCCGTCTTATCTAGGCTTTCTGGTGATACATCAAACCTGTTTGACGTTAACTCGGCAGCATCACTGATGACTTGGGACTTCATCTGCTTTTTCATTTAATACCCCAATCCATTGAATGAATAATTCTCTGCGCTCTTCCACAAGATCAACATGTTCATACGCTTATGCAGAACTGTTTTTACATACTATTGACCCAGTAAAGGAGTCAGTAAAACCTATTTATCTGAGGACGGAACTTTGGCCAAGACCGTATTCCAGACTTTAGTTTAATTTCCTAGATCACATATAGAAAAAGCCCGATTTCTCGGGCTTTTTAGTCACTTATTCTGGCGGAGCGGACGGGACTCGAACCCGCGACCCTCGGCGTGACAAGCCGATATTCTAACCAACTGAACTACCGCTCCAAATTACTTCGAGTAAAACAACTTGCTACTTACTTCCAATTCAAGCCAAAAATCTTGGCGTCCCCAGGGGGATTCGAACCCCCGTACTCACCGTGAAAGGGTGATGTCCTAGGCCTCTAGACGATGGGGACCTGGACTACTACATTTACTACCTTGTAAAGCTTGGTGGAGATAAGCGGGATCGAACCGCTGACCTCTTGCATGCCATGCAAGCGCTCTCCCAGCTGAGCTATACCCCCTTAATCTCGCGATAAAACTACAAGACATTCACAATAGACCAAGATTTTATACTATTTTTCTGGCGTGGGGAAAAATGCTTAAATAAGCGCTGCTGAAAGGCGTTTTAATACTTCTTCTTTACCCAACACAACCAAGACAGAATCAATGGCTGGTGTCTGTGTAGTAGCAAATAAGGCATAACGTACAGGCATCGCTAAAGCCGGCATCTTGATTTGATGATTAGCTAAAACTTGCTTAAAAACTGCACCATACGCCTCTTTGCTTGGGTCGGTAATTTTGATCGTTTCAATCAATTCTTTCAAAGCCGGAACAATAGCTTGAGGAATATTTTCCGCAATCTGTGCCGCACTGTGAGCTGGAGCTGGCAGATAAAATAATTTAGATCCTTGGGCAATCTCAATCAAAGTATTTGCTCTATCTTTCAGCAAAGCTACTACCTGGGTGAAATCGGGTCCTTTTTCGGTATCAATTCCCAATTCATGTGCGAAAGGTTTTGTAGCTTTTGCTAATTCTTCCGCATTGGCATTTTGAATATATTGATGATTCAACCAGAGGAGTTTTTCTGGATTGTGCTGTGCTGGTGAACGGCCTAAGTTATCCAAGTCAAACCAATTTACAAACTGTTCCTTGGTAAACACTTCCGCATCACCGTGCGACCAACCTAAGCGTGCAAGATAGTTCAGAATGGCCTCGGGCAAGTACCCTGCCTTCTGATAATCGCGCACACTCATAGCACCATTACGCTTGCTCATTTTTTCACCAGTGTCATTGAGTACAGTTGGTAAATGCGCATATACAGGTGGCGTACCTCCAAGAGCCCTCATGATGTTGATTTGTCTTGGGGTGTTGTTAACGTGATCATCGCCACGAATAACGTGAGTGATATTCATATCCAAGTCATCAATGACAACACAGAAATTATAGGTAGGCGTGCCATCTGGTCGAGCAATTACTAGATCATCTAGTTCGTCATTGCTAATCTCAATTTGCCCCTTTACTGCGTCTTGCCAAATGACCGAGCCACCAATTGGATTCTTAAACCGAATGACTGGCTCTACACCCTCGGGTATTGCCGGCAAGATTTTGCCTTCCTCAGGACGCCATAAACCGTTGTAACGTGGTTTTTCTTTATTGGCCATCTGTTCATCGCGTAATTTATTGAGCGCATCCTCGCTCATATAGCAGGGATAGGCCAGTCCCGAGTCAAGCATTTGCTTAACGACTTCGCGGTAGCGATCAATACGTTGCATTTGATAGATCGGACCTTCGTCCAGATCAAGGCCAAGCCAGGCCATACCTTCAATAATGACGTCTACCGCCTCCTGGGTGGAGCGCTCAAGGTCGGTATCTTCGATTCGCAGAATGAAGTCGCCATTATTGTGACGCGCAAATGCCCATGGATATAGAGCGCTGCGAAGATTTCCCAGATGTATAAAGCCCGTGGGACTAGGGGCGAATCGTGTACGAATATGCATAAATTGCATTATCTCAGGTCAAGCAATTTAAGACGAATTTCTGAAAAAAGTGGATACTTTCGGTTATGAATCAATTACTCGTATTTATGTGTGATGGCGCCCCGGTTCGCGGGGAAATTGTCTCTATCGGCACCGCTTGGGAGGCTGTTTTAGAGCATCGCAATGACCCTCCCGTAATTAAGAAGATCCTAGGTGACTTTGTTGGAGCGGCAACCCTATTAAGCGCCAGCTTAAAGTTCGATGGAACTTTAATTATTCAGGCCCAAAGCAAAGGACCCATTCAGTTACTGGTCGTTGAGTGCAAGTCCGACCTTTCTATGAGAGCTACCGTCAAACTCTCCGTGGATGCCTCTGAAATTGACCCCGATGCTACTTTAAATGCGCTTTTAGATGCTGACCACTCTGGTCGCCTTGTCATTACCTTAGATCCAGCTGATCGCGAGCCTGGACAACCCCCATATCAAGGCATCGTTGCGCTACAGGACTTTCAAGGCTCGATCATTAAGCCCATAAATAGCGCAGCTGACGCAATTTCACTCTATATGAAGAATTCTGAGCAGCTAGATACTCGCATCTGGTTAACTTCTAATGAAAAGCACATAGGAGGCTTGCTACTGCAACGTCTTCCAGATTCCGGGGGTCACGCTCATCTCGATCCTCAAACGGCTGCAGAGGGCTGGAATCGCATTCAAACGCTTGGTGAAACTATCACCAACGAAGAATTGCTCACCCTAACCCCAGAAACTATTCTTAGAAGGTTATTTCTAGAGGAATCCTCTGAGTTTGGCGTAAGAAGCTTCCCGACTAGACCCATTCATTTTGCCTGCAGTTGCTCGCGCAAGAAGGTTGCTGATGTCTTGCGTATGCTCGGAGAAGAAGAGATTAAAAGTATTTTGGCCGAAGAAGGCTCTGTGGATACAGCTTGTGATTTTTGCGGTAAAAATTACCATTTTGATGCGGTCGACTGTTTACAAGTCTTTAAAACTGATCTACTGACTGATGCCACTAGACCTCCCTCCAAGGGGCATTAATACCTAATACTCAAAAACTCAGCATTTACAGTATTAGGGTTTAGTTCCAACAGCTGGCTTTACTCCGTCGGAAACATTTGAGCTTGCTGCATTAGTAGTGGCGGCAGCTTTTTCTGATGGCAAGATTTGTACATAAAACTCGCCCTCTTTGATCATTCCCTGCTCAACTCTGGCACGCTCCTCAATTGCACGCGTACCATCTTTTAAATCTACGACATCACCCGATAACTTAGCGTTGCGTAAGTTTAAAAGGCTATTTTTTGCTTGATGCAACTCTAACTGCTTTTCCATTTCATAAACCTTGAGCCATCCACCCTTCCCTAGCCATAAGGGATACTGGATTGCAATCAGCAATACCAGCATAGAGTAGATGACAAGACGCATAATTTATAAAATATCTATTGGACTTAAGCTGGACGCTTGAGGTTATAGAAAACAGACTTGCCAGGATAAGTAGCTACATCACCCAAATCTTCCTCAATACGCAAGAGTTGGTTGTATTTAGCAATACGGTCAGAACGTGAGAGCGAACCTGTTTTGATTTGGCCAGCATTGGTACCCACGGCGATATCGGCAATAGTGTTGTCCTCAGTTTCACCTGAACGATGCGAAATGACTGAAGTGTAGTTAGCACGCTTAGCCATTTCAATCGCAGCAAAAGTTTCGGTCAATGTACCAATTTGATTAATTTTGATCAAAATCGAATTCGCAATTCCTTTATCAATACCCTCTTGCAGAATACGAGTGTTGGTTACAAAGAGATCATCACCAACCAATTGGATTTTTTTGCCCAATTTCTGAGTGATATCAGCCCATCCATCCCAATCCCCTTCGTGCATGCCATCCTCAATGGAAACAATTGGAAATTGATCGGCCAATTGACCCAAGTAATCTGAGAATTCACTAGAAGACAATTGCAAACCTTCACCGGATAAATGATATTTGCCGTCTTTGTAGAACTCGCTAGCAGCGCAATCTAAGGCCAAGAGAACATCTTCACCAGCTTGATAGCCTGCGCCTTCAATGGCCTTCATTACAGTTTGCAAGCATTCTTGGTTACTTTTGAAGTTAGGTGCAAATCCACCCTCATCACCAACTGTTGTTGGCATGCCTTGGGCACCGATAATTTTCTTCAGTTCATGGAAAATTTCAGCGCCACAACAGTTGGTGACGAGGGTGGATTTGCACCTAACTTCAAAAGTAACCAAGAATGCTTGCAAACTGTAATGAAGGCTATTGAAGGCGCAGCACCATTGACAATGTTCATCATTGGAACTGGTAATTGCATGCCGCCTGAACCACCAAAGTAGCGATACAAAGGCAAGCCAGCTTCTTCTGCCGCTGCTCTAGCAACCGCCATCGAAACAGCTAAAGTCGCATTCGCACCTAAACGGGCTTTATTGTGGGTGCCATCTAATTCAATTAATGTGTGATCCAAGAAAGCTTGTTCACTTGCATCAAGACCTAAGATAGATTCAGCGATTTCGATATTAATATTCTGAACGGCTTTGAGAACGCCCTTACCTAAATAACGGGCCTTATCGCCATCACGCAATTCAATAGCCTCGCGTGAACCTGTAGATGCGCCTGAAGGTACCGCAGCACGTCCCATAACGCCTGATTCAAGTAATACATCGCACTCTACGGTTGGGTTACCGCGTGAATCTAAAACTTCTCTACCGATGATGTCAACAATGGCGCTCATGCACCTCTCCTTAAAACAATAATGAAATCGTGTTTATTAAATTGGCTTTATTTAAAACTGTCTTCTAAAAACGAACCGCTTTTTTTAACTACTGAATCGATTGCTAGCAAAGACTCCAACAACTCGCGCATACGATGCAAAGGCACCGCATTTGGACCGTCGGAAAGTGCTTTAGCTGGATCTGGATGGGTTTCCATAAACAAACCGCTTATGCCCACCGCTACTGCAGCGCGCGCTAATACCGGAAT
>Ga0364860_10293_pt1 | contig 30382 bp, 32 predicted proteins | sample ExccelAu500001D4_FD_206916 | JGI IMG/M metagenome (GOLD analysis project Ga0364860, IMG submission 206916) | Enriched cells from Trout Bog Lake Hypolimnion, Wisconsin, USA - BchlTB.Aug20.5000.01 .D4 | ecosystem: Environmental > Aquatic > Freshwater > Lake > Hypolimnion/Profundal zone | place: USA...
TTCAGTAAGGTAGTGCGTATCCCAGTTCTGCCTGGGGATAACATTATTGTTGATGGCGATAGCAATTCCCTTCTGAGATGGAATATGGAGGACATTAAGTGTCTCAGAAAGCGTGGCTGATTCCTTTAGATCCTGTCGTTTGTTGTTGATATATATATGCATCCACCTTAAATTGTAAAATGTAAACTGCCAACTACTAACTGTCAACTTTGAGGCGGGGGAGATATGAACTATCTGCTTTTTCCATACGCAGGCATTATCCTGATCTGGTCCGAGGGTATGATCTCAGCCGCCATGACGCGGCACCCCTAAAGTCGATGTAAAGATAGGCGAAATTAATGAATCGGCGATTGTCCGATTTATTGTGAAATTTCAATCAAAAAGGAAATTTAAATTATGACGCTGGGAATGCGTAATTCAGAGATAATAATCGTCTTGCTATAAAAACCTTAATTTAGCAATAATTAAACCGGGCTAGTAAAGATAGTGCGGTAATCCAATCTGATACTTTTTTATGCGGGGAAATAGTAATGTTTTCAATTGCAATGTTGTTTATTTACCAGGCCAAATCAGCCAGGGCGATACTACACTTCCCGATGAGAATACAAGGGAAATACCCTTTGAATCCATCAGGATGACATACTATTACAAGGCCCACAATGAGGGCGTCGAAAAAATAAATACCGATTGTATACTCATCGCCGTGCATGGGAGTTTTGATGTGGTACTGGATGATGGTTCGAACAAAAAAACGGTTCATCTGAACAAGGCCAGTTTTGGCGTATTTCTGAAAGAGGGGATTGGTAGGCGGCTTGTCCGTATTTCGACAGATGCTGTCCTGCTGGTGATTGTCCCGGAGCTGCTTCCCCTGGTTTCGGTTGCGGCTATCAACTACAATAACTCCCGCACAGTAGTAGAGACCCTTGAGAGTATCAGGAATCAGAGTTACAACAACATTGAGTTGATTGTGATCGATGACTGCTCCACTGAAAATGATGTGGAGGTGATACAAGGCTGGCTGGAAACCTATGAGCGACCCTACAAATTTATTAAGCACGCTGTAAACAGGGGTATCAGCGCCACCTATAATTCAGGTTTGTATGCAGCGTCGGGCAAGTATTTTACTACGATCGATACCGACGATGCTATGCTGCCCGGGCGCATCACCGCGCAGGTACAGATTTTGGAGGCCACTGACGAACGAGTTGCGGCGGTCTATTCTGATGCATATGTAATGGATAGCAACAGCAATGCAATCGACGGGTTATTTATTGAGCGGCACAGGCGATTTAAAGAAATTCCATCCGGAAACATCTACGGTGCATTACTGCAGGGAAATTATATTCCAGTCATGTCCGTCCTCATCAAACGGTCGGTTTTCAGCGATATAGGGCCGTATGACGAAGAGCTCTATGACAACGACTTTGACATGTGGCTGAGAATCTCGCGGAAGTATGATCTGATCTATTCCAATACTGTATCGTCTCGCTACCGGATCAGGCCCGGAAGTTTATCATTTTCCATCACGCCCCAGCAATGGAATTACACGGATGCGCGGATATTCCTGAAGCACGTTGGCGCCGATTTGCCTATGGAAAGGATCAGGAAGATCGCCTCCGATGTGTATAAATCTGCTGATGAAAAGACGATACCCTTCGTATTTGAACTGGCCATCAGGCTTAAGGACAGGTATATACTGGCAGCATGGGTGCTCCACAAACTAGCTATACCCGCTCATACCGGCGACGAGATACTCAACAGGATCAAGGCCAGCGGGAATTTATGCCTGTCATCAGAGGGGATCACCGAAAGCAGCAATGCATTTATGTTATTTCTGGAAGAAGTCCAGCCGTCTCTGACCATTGATTTTTTATACAGGGTTACGTCCTTCGTGTACCCCGGCATGAGCCGTGAAAATCTGGGAATCATCCGGCAATCTGCTTTTGTGCAGAAAGATATCTACCTCTATACCGTGTACCTTTTTGGTGTATACGGATTGACCGACGAACATGCGAAAAGACTGCTGCAGGCCATTGCGGTGAGTGAAAACCCAGGTTGGACCAGGGCGCAACTCCAGGTAGCCCGGGAGATCGACGATCTTCGGCTGTTCCGGATTATTGCCCCTATTCTTCCGGTTGACCTGCTCAAATCCGTTATTTTTGCCGCTTATGCTGCCGGCAGGGCAGATTTGTTTCCAGCCATGTTTAAATTGGCTGCTCGAACGGGAGACCAGTACTTCAAGTCAGTATGGTTGTTCTGTACATTCAGGATCAATGTGGTTGCTGGTAAAATAATTTCAGATCGTATCAATAGTTATATGCAAAAAAAGAAAAACGGGCTCTACATTGAGCTCTGCATGTACAAAGATGTTCTGGAGGCTGTCGTCAGGTACAACCGGGTTCGGAAAATAAAGAATTAAAATAAACTTAAACTTAATTAGCCCAAAAAAAATTAAGTTTACAGATTTTTGCCCGTTGTTATGGATATATTTATCGCTGAAGGGACGTTTGGAAACCGGAATGACCTATCCCGCTCAATTAAGGAGTACAATGCCAAAGCCGCTCAGTTTCTGTCGGGTCTGAATCAAATCAAAGCAAAATATGTAGCCACACTCTTGGAGCATAATCTAAAGCTGGGCGTGGAAACCGTTGATAATATTGAGAACTGCACGATCGGGCTAAAGCCGCTGCCCGTCAATCTTCCTGACGACATTAAAAACGAATTGATGGCCCTTTTTAACACCACCTGGTCTCGATAACGGCTGGTTCGAGTGCCCAGATTTCCGGTACGCCTCTTGTTTCAAGTAGTTTTTCAATGGCTTCTTCATTAGTTTCCGCTTCTGCGGTAACTGTGTCGCCCGGGTTTTTTCCTGTGTGTGTAATGGTAACCATATTCATGTGGCCGAGACAATACCCGTTAAAAGATACTGCTGTTTGATGCAATAATCAACCGAAAGTTTAATCGTGGATGCATTAAATGAGCAGCAAAAGCTGAGTTGTTCAGAGCGGAATTGTTGTACTCGTGCCAGTACACCGTGCACACAACGTGCAACCAGGATGGTGCACAGTCAACGACCGGTTGGGCGATGACCGGTTAGAGCTGCAGGTATCGGCCTGCCGGTGATCAGGCCACCGCCTCGCCATTCAGGAAAGAAAGCAGCTTCGACCGGGTCAGGGGCTTGGAAATGTATCCCATCACCAGGGGGTGTTTGTCGGCTTTTTCCCGGTCCTGGTGGTCTACCGAAGAGGATAGCATGTATATCTTCAAGGTGCTTTTGATCGTTTCGTTCAAGTCGTTTACTTTGTCGAGCACATCCCAACCAGAGAGGGAAGGCATATTGATATCGAGGAAGAGAACCGTAAAGGCTGATTGGCCGGCAGGGTGCAGGGCGCGCATGTGGTCGACACCTTTCTCCGGACTGGTAAACGTCCGTATATCGGTGCCAGGTACGGTCAGTCCGATTATCTTGCTGCAAATCATATTGTTAATCGGGTCATCATCAATTACGATGAAGTCTTGTTTGGTTTCCTGGATCATGTATATGGCGGTTTACTTACTCTTTGCTGCTTCAAACTCTATTAAAAATCTGGTCCCTTTATTCACCTCACTCTCAATCGATATCTTGCCTCCCAGCGATTCTACCTGTGTCTTTACCATAAAAAGTCCCATTCCCTTTCCTTCTACATGGTCGTGGAATCTTTTGTACAAACCGAATACCTGCGAGCCGCGTTTGGCCAGATCTATACCCATACCATTGTCTTTATAAGATATGGCTACCGTGTTGTTCTTATAGGCCGTTGTAATGGCAATGATAGGGTTAATATCGGGTTGCCGGTACTTGATACTATTAGAGATCAGGTTGTAAAAGATGCTATGAATATAACTCTTTACTGTGTAGATTTCATCGATTTCGTTAAAATTGGTCAGTAATTGTACATTTTCACTTTTGATCTGTGGGTCAATACTGATTTTAATATCTTTCAGGATTCGCGACAATCTGATTTTTTCCTTTTTTTGTCCCTGCTTGGTTTTGATCTGCAGCACATAATTCAGGTCAATAATCACTTCGTCCAGTTTTCCGACGCACACGGCCATATCGGCGATTAGCTTTTCTGAGTCAATTTTATCAAGTTCCGGAATCTGCAGAATCTCGGTCAGGCCTATGATATTGGCGACCGGGGCGCGCAGATTATGAGAAACAATATACGAAAACTGTTCCAGGTCTTTATTCCGTTGAATAATATCAGCTATCATGCGGGTGCGCTCCAGCTCAATCTGTTTTTGTTCGGTTATTTCATTGGCGATACCGAGCGATGCAATTTCGTTTGGCCCGGCTACAGCAAAAGGTATTTTCAGTGTGTTGAAAACCCGGATGTTGCCCTGGTAGTCTGTGAAAGTAACTTCTGGCAGTACTACCGATTGGCCGGACAGGATTACGTCCTGATCCTGCTGCTGGAAGAGGGCAGATTCGCTTGAACGGGGGATGGCATCCTGTATACGCTTGCCAACCAGTTCCTCCGGCGTCATACCATATAGCGCAGCAAAAGATTTATTGACAAACAGGTAGCGCCCGTCCGGGGCTTTTGCGAAGATCGACTGGGGAATCAGGTCCATAATAATCCTCAGATTTGTTTCCGTTCTGGCCAGTGCTATCTCAGCTATCCGGGTATCGGTAATATCATGTACGGCACCAACCATACCAACCGGTATTCCCGCTGCATCGGTATCTATGCTTGCCTGCGAATAGACGTGCCTGATGTCTCCGTTTCTCCTGACGATTCGGTGGTGAAACGCCGTGCTTCCTTTAACGGCCAATTCTTCCGTAGAAATTTTTTGTACGTATTCCAGCTCGTCCGGGTGTATGAAACTTTCCCAGTCGGCTTGGCTGAAGCTATTTTCGCCTAATGGCACACCATAAATCCTGCACGTTTCGTCAGACCACAATCCCTGGCCGGATGCAAAATCCAACTCCCAGCTACCGATATGTGCCATCGATTGCGCCTGATTGAGCCTGAATTCAGAGTGAATCAGATTCTGTTCAGACTGCTTGCGTAATTTATCTTTTTCAAAAACGTCAAGGGCAAATGAAATGTCACTTGCTGCTTCCTCGAGCAGGTTGATCTCATCGCTGTCAAAGAAATTTATTTCATCTGATACCAGGTAAAACGTCCCTGTTACCACTCCCGACTTTCTGATGGGGAGTGTCATACACGACCGCCAGAGACGTAACCTGGCAAACGCATGCCAGGTGATCGACAGCGGGTCACGCTGTATGTTGTTGCAGGTATAACTCATCCCTGTGCGGATAACGTGATCTGTGATGCTGTTAGGCTCGATCTCATACTCGGTAAAGAGGGAAAGGTCTGGCTGTGTCATGCCACTCTGGCCGGCAAGTTTCAGCCGTTTCCCGGTTTTATCTATGAGCGCTATCCATGCTACCTGGAACTTGCCAAATTCGATGGCGATGCGGCACGCTTCTGCAAACACGGTTCGTTCATCACCCAGGCGCACAATGGCCTGGTTGATCTGGCTGATAAATGCATAAAGGCGGTTTACGTGCACCAGGTTCTCCTCCGCTTCCTTCCTGGACGATTCTTTTTCAAATACATCAAGCGCAAATGAGAGGTCGTTGGCTGTACGAGTCAGCAACTCAATCTCCTGCCGGTCAAAAAAGTTTTTCTGGTTCGAATAAATGTAAAATATGTAAGAGACCTGCTTGTTCTTCTTGAGGGGCAACCCTATACACGACCCCAAACCCCGCGTTTTTGCATATTCGATGGCGTCATTGTGATTATGGACAGTTTCAAAATTGTTGATGATAGCATAGTCGCCGAAGTGGATCACACTGTCTGTCAGTCCGCCTACCGCGAACGATTGATTATCAAACCTAAGAAGGTCCTCAGTGCTCGCGTTATTATGCGCTCTCACTTGGGCCAGCTGGTTTGCGCGGTCAATGGAGTTGATATAGGCGAGCTCAAATTTGCCTGTCTCCACAGCTATTTTACATGCGTGATCAAATAGTTCCTGCTCATTGCTCACGTGCACAATGGCCTGGTTGATCTGGCTAATAAATGCGTAGAGCCTGTTGGCATGGATCTGCTTTCTTTCAGCTTCTTTTCTGTTGTTTTCTTTATCGAAAACATCCAACGCAAAGGAGAGATCACTTGCCGTTTGCTGCAATAGTTCTATCTCGTGTTGGTCAAATAAGTTTTTGTGGGTCGAAAATATAAAAAACAAATAGCAGGTTACTGCCGCTTTCTTAATGGGTAAACTGATTACCGATCTGAATCCCCGTGATAGCGCATAATCGATAATACTGCTTTTTGTGGATGTATTTTCAAAATCGTTAATTACGCTGAACCGGCCGTTCCTTAATACAGTGTCGGCAAGCCCTCCCTCGCGGAAAGGTTTGTTATTGAGAAATGCAACATCTGATTCGCTGGCATTATTGTGCGCAACCATCAAAACGGTCTTCGTTTTAGTGTCGGGAACTAAGATGTATGCCAACTCAAATTTGCCAGTTTCCACGGCTATCCTGCACGCCTCGTTGAACAAATCCAGTTCGTTGTCTATGTGAACAATGGAATGATTGACCTGGCTGATAAATGCATACAACCGGTTTGCGTGAATCAGTTTTTCGTCAGCCTCCCGGCGCCTTTTTTCCTTTTCAAAGATATCCATCGCGAAAGACAAGTCTTCAGCTACCTCTTCCAGTAAGCTGATTTCCTGGCTATCGAATAGATTCTGTTTACGGGAGAAGATATGCATTGAAAACGCAATTCGTCCGTCTTTATATATTGATAGGATAATATTGGAGTTAAATCCTCTTTGATATACATAGTCACCGGTTTTCAAGGTGCGCTTCAGTCGGCTATAATCATTGATGTGGGTAGATCTCCCGTTCTTAACCAGGTCATAAATCAGCCCCGTTTCCTCAAAATAGTAATCGCCAAATACATCTATGTCCGCCTGGGTCGTATTGTACCCGGCAATCATTTTCAGGTTCATTCGGCTGAAATCGAGTCTGCCGATAAAGGCCATATCAAAGCCCCCCGTTTCCACAGCAATCTTGCACGCTTCGTTAAACAATTCAAGCTCGTCTGTGTGATGGGCAATGGCCTTGTTGATGGCGCTGATAAATGCATATAAGCGGTTGGCTTGTATCTTCCTGTCTTCCGCTTCACGCCGCAGTATTTCCTTCTCAAATATACTGAGGGCAAACGAGAGGTCATCGGTAATTTCCTCCAGTAATTTTACCTCCTGTGCATCAAACAGGTTCTTATTTTTAGAGAACAGGTGGAAGGAATAGGCGGTCACTCCACCTTGTTTGATGGCGAGCGCTATACCCGATTTTAATCCCCTTTCAACTATATATTTTCCCGTCTGTTTCCTGAAGGGTGTCGTTTCAAAATCGTTTACGACTGCCGACTTACCATTCATGATCAACTGGTGTATCAGCCCGTTCGCTTCAAATGAATAGTCGCCAAATGTTCTGAGATCGTCTTTTGTAGCATTATACTGTGCCTGAAGTTCCAGCTGAAAAGTGCTGTAATCGAGTCGAGCTATGAACGCCATTTCAAACTGTCCGATCTCAACTGCTATTCGGCATGCTTCATAAAATAAAGTCTGCTCATCGCTCTTATACGCGATAGCCTGGTTGATGGCGCTGATAAACGCATACAGCCTGTTGGCCTGGTTCTTTTTTTCCTCAGCTTCTCTCCGTAATTTTTCTTTCTCCTGTACACCAAGGGCAAACGCCAGGTCCTGGGTTACCTCCTCTAGTATCCCTATTTCCTGCGTGTCAAATAAGTTGGGCCTTGCCGACATCAGGCACATCAGGTAAACGACCTTGCCACCGTTGGTCAATGGGAGTACAATGCCCGATCGCATGCCTCGTTTCAACGCATAAATTACTACGGCATTTGTCTGAGGACCCTTCTTGTAATCATCGATATAAGCATACTTGCCAGTTTGTAAAACAGTGGCAATCGCACCATTGGCTTCATAGTTAAAATTTCCGAACATCTCTAGGTCGCTGGGAGTGGCGTTTGCCTGGGCTACGAGTTCGGCAGTGTGTTTCTCCGGAAATGGCCTGACAATGAGTGCAAGATCGAAATGGCCGATGGTTGCGGCTATATGGCAGGTTTGCTCAAAGAGTTCCTGCTCATCAGCTACATGAACGATGGTTTGGTTAATGGCGCTGATGAACGCATAAAGGCGGTTGGCCTTCTTTGTTCTCTCTTCGGCTTCTGTACGTAATCGTTCTTTTTCAAAAACACTGAGGGCAAACGACAGATCGTCCGCAATCTCCTGCAGCAATTTTACTTCCTTTGAATCGAACAGGTCCTTCCGCTTTGAGAAAATATGAAAGGAGTAGCTAATTTGCCCGCCAAGCCTGATGGCCAGGGCAATGCTGGATTTGAATCCTCTTTTCGAAATATACGCTCCGGTCTGCTTGCGAAATGGAGTTGAATCATAATCATTCACAAACGACGACTTACCATTCGTGACCAGATCCCCGATCAGGCCCTGCTCACCAAAAGTATAACAACCAAATTGCTTATGGTCTTCTTCGATGGTATTATAATGGGCAACCATCTCTAAATGGTTTTGGCTGAAGTCGAGCCGCGCAATGAATGCCAGGTCGAATTTGCCAATCTCGATAGCTATCCGGCATGCCTCATTAAACAAGGTTGGCTGGTCACTGTTGTGCGCTATTGCCTGGTTTATGGCACTGATAAACGCATAGATCCGGTTGGCAGTTACCAGCTTCTCTTCTGCGGCTTTCCGGTCCGTAATGTCTCTGAAGTTTCCTACAAATGCCTTGATATTCTTATCTTCCAGGAAATTGGTAGTTGTTCCCTCAGTGTCAATATAATGGCCGTTCTTGTGCCGCACCCTGTTTTGCGTATAGATAGCCTTTCCCGGATGCTCGGTCGCAGCCTTCATTCGCCCGGCAACAATATCCATTTCGTCCGGGTGGAAGTAGTCGCTTCCGTTTTTGCCCAGCATCTCTTCCTGGCTGAATCCCATGATCCGCTCTATAGCCGGAGAAACATAGGTAATACATCCATTCTGGTCGAGCAGAACTATAGCATCAATATTGTGCTGAAACAACGCGTTAAGACGGGCTTCTATTTTTTTCCGCTTTCTCAGATCCGTGAGTGTTAGCAAGTCATAGCTGACGCCGCTAATGGTCACTGATTTGTATTTTATTTCTACCGGAATGCTTGTACCATCTTTTTGCCTGGCCGTGGTATCGGCTGATGTACTAAAATCTTTGTTTTCTGTTGCAAATAAAAAATTCCGGGCAAGGGCCAGGAGCTGATCTTTGTAATTTCCAGGCAGTATCAGATCAACAGGCGACTCAATGAGCTCAGTTCGGTTATAATGCAGCAGTTCTTCCAGGAAATTGTTGACCAACTTAATTTTTCCCTGCCCATCAACCAGCAGCATGGCCAGCGGTGCAGATTCCACTATCTGATGAAACAACTCCCCACGCTCCTCTGAAATATCTGACATAACCGCTGGTACCCTTTTTGCAAAAATAGCCGAACCCGAATGTGCTTTTGCAAGTAGTTATTTTATATTAGTTAATCACTTGCAAAAGTAAAAAATAATTATTAAAGACTAGGTAATAATATTGTAAAACGTTACTTTGAATTGACAAATACTGTAGAAACTTTTACGCATTAAGTATATCGTCATCCATATTAATTGGAGATTTTAATGAAAGTGTAATTGCGAGCATGTATGGTCCCGCGATATCTTTATACCGGAAACCGGTAGGTTATCCCGGTCATCAGCGCAAACGACCGGATGTCCACGTGGCAGCCCAAATCCGGGTATAGTACATCGGATGCGTCAACCAGCACATCATACTTCTTTGCTTCTTTCAAGCCACCTGCGACTTGGGTTTCGTCACTTGCCTCCTCCGAAAAAGCAAGGTTAGTCTGAACTGGTTGAATGCGGATGCCGGTGATCTGCCAGGATACACCATCTTTGCGGAAAGTTGTGTCAACAAGGTCGCTGAAGTCATCAACAATTTCCATCGCTTCCTCTTTGGTATACAGCTGGCCACTCATAGCCGCAAGATATTTTGTATTTCCCCGGTATCGTGTTAACTCTGAGTTAACCGGCGCGCCTAGCAGGCACCGCTGGAATCATAAATTAATCTTAAACACGTTTGGTCTGGATCAATTTCTTTTACTTTACTCTGTGAATAAAATCTTACTGGCATTGCTGGTCATATATACGTTCCACCTGCCGGCTGCTAGCGGTCAGACAGAGCGCTGGGATACCTACATGGCAAAAATGGGCAATATGCCGGCCTCTGTGCTGGTAAACCTTGGACTGATCGAAATTGCGCCCGACAGAAGATTTCCGTTCCTGGTGATCACCGGGCCCAAAACCAAAAATTGCACTACAATGGGCTTACCCGATAAGGAAGAGATCGGTGTCCTCGAGGAGATTCTCACGGCCACCGGCAACTTTATCACCGGTGTCACACCCAAAGTTCTTGCCGGTACTGTAACCCGCAATTGCGAACGGCTTAACTATTACTACGTAAAAGATACAACGGGCATCCGGACAGCTCTGAACAGAATGTATACCCGGAGTTTCAAAAACTATGCATACGTTATAGGTGTAAAGGCAGATCCGGATTGGAACAGCTACCGGAATTTCCTTTTCCCGGACGAGGAAACCCGCAACTGGATGGAAAATGACCGCATCCTGACAGCCATGCTGCAGGCGGGCGATAGCCTGAAAGGTGAGCGGCAAATAGATTTTCTGCTGAGCTTCAGATCAGACTCCGATCGGTCGGGACTTGGAAAGTTTGCCATATCACGGGGGTATACCGTAACCAACTCAACTGGCAATACCGTGCCGGGAGCGCCTTTTGAGGTAGTTGTCGCTGAGCGGTCGGTATTGAAAACCGACAGCATCAACCGAAGGTCGATGGAGCTGAAAATGTCCGCAAGGAATCACAATGGCTACTATGATGGTTGGAGTGCCAAAGCGCCTGCCGTGCGCTGAAAAAGATGTATCGCACTGTCGATTTCTAAAAAACTAAAGGGAACAAACGCGATCGAAGTTCTCAATGCCAGGCCCGCGATTGGCTTCCCCGTATGAAGACCAGGTGAAAACACTACCCGCAAGGGTGGTAATTTTTGATGCCGTTAGCTTATAAATCAGTATTTTTGAGAAATTCACGGGTGGTAAAATGAAATATTGCTTCCTTATTATATTTCTATTGAGTAGTTTTTGCAGGTCTGCTGCCCAGGACCGCGTGCTTGATCGCTATATATATACGGATATGGTTTTTGATGCCGAGTCGATACCCAATATAGGTTACGAACATTTTTTTATGCCGGATGCCAGGCTGAAAAGCTGGCGCATAGATGTGGCATACCAGGCTCATTACAGCAACCAGTTCGGCATTGTTACTTCTCATGGCGACCGCATCAGCGCCGGTGTTTACCAGGGGCCGGCTGCAAAATTCGGGTACACACTCTACAACTTGAAACGCCACAAAAACTGGCACAATTATTTCACGTTCGGATTGGGATTGAAATACCTTTGGTACGACAGTATACAGGTTAACACAGGGCGGAGAACCACTACCGATGCGTACCGGATACAGTCTGAAAAATGTGTGGATGCGGTGCCGCAATTTGCCCTCGGGTCAAAGCACACCCGGAATAATTTTTGCGCCGATTTCTTTATTGGCCTGCAGTTTCCCGTAAAAGACCGTTTCAAGACCATCTACTGGGACCAGGAAAATGCTACAACGGTCAATCCTTATGTCCCTTACAAAACTTCGCAGTTCATGATTGAACCAGCCCTGCTGGTTGGGATCGATCTGGGCTTTGTAAAGCTGAAGAATAAAGCCCATCCTGCAAGTCAGCCGGGTGCCCCGGGTCAATAAGTTAGTCAGCTCTACTTTTTTGAATGGTTTTCGATGGTAAAAGAGTCAAACGTTATGTTTTCCATCTTCTTACGCCTGGGAACAAATTTGTTGCGTCCCAATCCCAGGTAGACCGAGCCGAGCAAAAACACGAAAACAGAAGAGATGAACGGCAACCAAAACAAGCACGCCAATGCAAGTACCGGCAAAAACAGGAAACTGAAACCCCACGCCAGTTTTACTTTCCTGCGCACCTGCAAAGAAGAAAGTATTTCCACCATCGCTAGAATAAAGAACGTAGTCTCAAGAACCAGGCCGCAAACAAGCTGCAGATTACCCCCTCCCCAATGCATGATTTTGAATAGTGCACCCATCAATAGCAGCGACATTCCAAAATAAAACGGAACATGCAGATATCTGAATTTCATGGATCAGGTTTTATTCAAGGGCCATAGTGTAACGAATGAAGTTTCTGACCAGGAACTCTGCTACCTTGTCCTGGTTGGTTGGCAAATAAAAGGAAGCCTCCGTATAAAAGGGATCCCCTTCATCCGAGTAGTAAGCTACTCCTTTACGCAGGAGCCCGTTGGTGTCGGGCAGCGACCACACAACCAGGCGAGGCGACAATTGTGTCATAGTGATACCGGCAGGCGGGTTGATGTCGGAAGAATGATCATTATTAAACTCCTCGTCATAGTCTTTACGGGCATTCGCAAAATATTGGGCAGCCGACCATAATATGCATCCCTGGCAGGCAGGTATAGCATAGTAGGTTATGTGTGGCCCGACCGAATCGTTGCCATTTGCCGGGTGCAGGTGTGCCACGGTGTTGCCATCAGCCCCTTTATCACCCAGGCCGGTCCATCCTTTAGGCGCTACCCACACTTCGTAGGCGGCGCCATACGCAGCCAGTTGATCCCGGAAACTGTCTGCTCCGGGAACGGCCACATTTGCGGGATATTCATAATCGGTTATCAGGGAATCCGATTCAGAGGCGCCATCACTGGTCGGTAGCGATACGACGGGCAAGCTATCCACTTTTTCCGGTTTCCTGGCGGCCACGGTATCTCGCGTTTGCGGCGGTGTGCCCATATCCTGTTTCTGCCCTGGGGCCGTATTGCCGGAATGGCAGGAACCAAAAAGCATGGCAAAAAAAGCCGTGAGCCAAACGGCCAGGTGCAGGTGTTTCATAAGTTTATGGTTTTCAAGCAATAATTATTCAAGTTCCCTTTTACCCGAAAGCAGGTAGATCACCGCCATTCTGATCGCAACGCCATTCTCCACCTGGTTGAGTATGATAGATTGTTTCGAATCTGCCACATCTGAATTGATTTCCACGCCGCGGTTAATGGGCCCCGGGTGCATGATGATCACTTCCTTATCAAGGCTGTCCAGCATCTGGCGATTGATGCCGTAATACAGCGCGTATTCGCGGAGCGTGCTGAACAAGGGCTTGTGCTGGCGTTCGAGCTGTATGCGCAGCACATTGGCCACATCACACCACTCCAGCGCTTTTTTTACATTGTATTCCACTTTTACACCCAGGGAGGCAATGTGTTTCGGGATAAGCGTAGGCGGTCCCGCCACCATGACCTCGGCTCCCAGTTTCTCCAGGCAGAATATGTTGCTAAGGGCCACGCGGCTGTGCATGATATCTCCGATAATCGCGACTTTTTTACCTTTCAGGCTGCCGGCTTTCTCCCTGATCGAATACGCATCCAGAAGAGCCTGGGTGGGGTGCTCGTTGGTGCCGTCGCCGGCATTGATGATACTGGCGTTGATGTGCTGCGAAAGAAACCAGGGCGCACCGCTGGCAGCATGCCGCATCACCACCATATCCACCTTCATGGCAAGAATATTATTGACCGTATCGATCAGGGTTTCGCCTTTGGAGACCGAGGATCCCGAGGCCGAAAAATTAACTACATCTGCTCCTAGCCGTTTTTCGGCCAGCTCAAAGGAAAGGCGTGTGCGGGTAGAGTTTTCAAAAAAGATGTTGGCCACTGTAGTGTCCCGGAGCGTCGGAACCTTCTTGATAGGCCGTTGCAATACCTGCTTGAATTCATCGGCCGTCTGAAATATCTGTTCAATATCCTGTGTTGTCAGTTCTTTAATTCCAAGCAGATGTTTTACAGATAAAGGCATATTTCAAAAGCAAAAATAAAAAATTAAAACTAAAATTCATCTTCTGCCGTCTAAAAGGAGCGGCCCGAATCAGTGCAGGCCTTCGGCTATCCGGTTTTGAGCCTACACTTTGTCAATCAGTATCACTTCATCTTTCCCGTCTTTTTCCATCCAGCACACTTTCACTTTCTGCGTCAGGATGGTATCCACCGTGTGGCCCACATAGTCGGGCTGAATAGGCAGCTCCCGGCTGAACCTGCGGTCCACTAGCACCAGCAGCTCCACCGTCCGCGGACGGCCATAATCTATAAGTGCATCCAGAGCCGAGCGGATAGTGCGGCCCGTATGCAGCACATCATCTATGAGAATGACACTCTTGTTTTCAATGGTGAACGGTATGTCGGTATCGTCGGGCACCTTGATGTCGCGCGTCTGTACATCGTCGCGGTAGAAGGTGATGTCGAGGCGGCCATAGTCGATTTTTTTCTTGCCGATGATCTCCCGAACCATTTTGGCAATGCGGTCGCTCAGGTAAATGCCGCGGGGCTGTATGCCGATGATGGCGGTATCTTTGAACGACAAATGATTCTCCACCAACTGATGGGCCAGGCGCTGCAAGGTAATCTGTAGTTGGTCATTATTCAGGAGGGTCTTCACGAGCAAAGCATTTGGAATCAAAATTAACCATAGCCGGCGTATTATTCGAATTACTATGGGAAAAATGTTTTTTATATAATTTTCAGATTACAGGAATGTGGTACATTCGCAGGCCTGAATGAATGAGTTATGACCAATGCCCCCCATCCCCTGCAGCAGATAAACAACTTCTTCGATTCCTATGCCGTTGCCCTCGAGCATTATGATACCAAGGGCATGGCCTTTCTCTACAATATACCCTGTACGCTGATCTCCGACGATACCACTACCTTGTTTAATGACAGTACCAAGCTGGAAGGATTTTTCAATATGGGCGCGGCATTTTACAAGCAATTTGGTATCGCCAAAGTGCGCCCGGAAGTGTGGAACCGCCGGGAATGGACCGGAAGGATCATCAACGTGAAAGTAAACTGGGAGTACTTTGATGTGCTGAACCAGCCCATCTACAAATGCGATTACCAGTATGTGCTCAAACTCGATAAGAACAACCACTGGAAAATCATTCTCTCAGTATCCGTAAACGAAAAAGAACGCATGGAAGAATGGAAAGTGAAGGGTAACGGGTAATTCTTAATTGTAGGTGGCTGGATATAATTTCAGGTTAGTGGAGAGACGGTATTGCACGACTTGAGCGCAATTATTTCGTAAGTTATGGATCAAAAGAAATTGTCGGGATATGAGAAGCTGGTGCTGGTGGCCTATGGCTATTTTATGCTGATTGCTTTGGTTTTTCTCTTACTCCGGCTCTATGTCGCAGGAGATATCAGCTATGTAGCGCTGGTTGTGATGGCTGTTTTTGCCATGCAGTTTTGGCATAGGCACAGACTGGCCAATCTTATTATCGGTGTTCTGACCCTTGGTAGTTCGATTTTTGCTTTACTCGAGTTTCTCGCTGCCGGCATGAAATCAAGCTTCAATTCCTTCTATATTACGATGACAAGTGTGTTTGTCGCCGCCATCGTGTTTTCGGGTATCCTGGTATTCAGCTATGCACGTCTTAGCTTCCACGACCACCAGCAATAACAGCAGGCTGCAGCTCACAACCGGTTCATTTTTATCTCCTTCATTTTTAACATCTTGTTGAATTTTTTACGGTCCGGTTTAGTTAACTTTATTTAAACTATGCATAAGATGAAGCGTTCAGTTTTTTGCTCTTGCGGATTGATTCTGCTGATATTGCTCACGCTGTTTGCCTGCAAGAAAAGCAGCAACAGCAATCCCTTTGCAGATGCGATCATTGCTACAGCCAGCGTTTCGAGCGGCGGTGTAACCGAGCAATACACTTTCTTCTACGACATGTATCATAACCTCGATTCTGTGAGTATTTCCAGCAATGCATCGTCCGGAGGCCAGATTGGGTATTTGAAATACACCTATATAGGTTCGTCTTGGTCTGTGACCGACGAAAATGGCAATAGCTTTATGGTGTACGCCAATACCAACGACCAGGTACTGAAAGTGCTGATACCGGACACGTTGTATTACAATTACAGCAATAATCTCCTGGCATCCCTGACCCAATACCTGACTATCACGACACCGCCTTATTATGTCGACAATGTAACCAATTATACCTGGAAAGACGGTGATTTGGCCAGCACACAATCTGGTGCTCAAACCTCGACTTATACCTACAATACGGGTAAAAACGGGCAGCCGGGCGATGCCATCCGGATCAAGGGCTTGCTCTATGACGGAGTATCGCCCATCAAGACAACCCACCTCCCCACAGCTCTCGCAATCAGCGCCACGCAGGGCATCAATTATGCCTACACTTTCGACAGCAGGGGCAGGATCAGCACCCTGGTCGAAGATACCTACGATCATACGCTCAACACCCACGACACGACAACCTATGCCTATACTTACGATAATTAAAATTTTTACCGGCTGCTAATGCCGTGTTCATGGGGCTGGTTTTTCACAATAAGCACTCGATAGTAACTAAAAATGATTGATTACCATGCCTTTGAGTTTCTGTTGTGAGCGTTTTGGGCAGTGGCATAGCGACCCCGATTCGTACGATGATAGCGGCAAATTGACTTCGGAGCGATACCCATCGCTTAAAATCACAAAATCAAAACCAGGGGAGTTTCCCGGAGGTAAGTTGGTGTACCGTTTTTTTTCGTATGCGGTTTCACGCACGCACCCGGAGATCCTTCGGTCTTGAACATTCCTCCCAGGATATACATCAGCCACTGCCCGTTTTGCGGCATAAATTTATTTGATCGCTACAAGACTGATGACTATATCAATGCAAGGGATGATTACTGAAAGGGCCGGCATGTTTTTCCACCGGGTCGGTGCAGCTTATGTGACTAATATCATTTTATAAGCTAACGTTAGTCAAAGGTACGCACACGGTTCTGTCAGACCTTTGGGTCGTGAAGGTGTATAAGGTCATATTCGAAAACAACAACGCCATTGCGGCCCTCCCGGTTAGCAATCTGCGGCACAATGATATTGGCTTCAAGCCGGATCATGAAACCGTGGCATGGCTGGCGCTGGAGTGCCCGGATGAAAAAACTGCCCTTGAGGTAGCCGACAAGGTGGTGCACATGGTATGGGTGTACGCTGCAGCGTGAAAAACCATGTGGCAAAGTTGTATCAATGAGCAAAGGCTTCGTCGTAATTCTTCATTCGTTCAGCCGGAGGGTTAAAATAACCAAATTTCACATCCGGGAATTCTTCGTGAATCAGTTCCATCATTTGTTTTATGCCCAGGCATTCGCCCGTGTCGCCAATATTCATTTTACCCAGGTACCAGTCTGGGTCTATATTGAAACTGCGCCACTGTATCATGTTCAGGCCGGTGGTAAGGATCAGCTCGCGTAACGCTTCATACTCAGCTACACTGTCGGTCATCCCCGGGAAAACGAAGTAGTTGATCGATGCCCAGCCACCATATCTGCGCACTATGCGCAGGCTTTCCACGATGTCTTCAAACGAATAATTGTTCGGCTGGTAGTATTTGGTGTAGATATCAGCGCGCGCAGCGTTCAGGCTCACGCGTATGCTGTTGAGGCCGGCTTTCATCAGTTCTTCTACGGCTTCGGGCTTGCTGCCATTGGTATTAATGTTGATGCTGCCTTTCTGGGTGTGTTTGCGTGTTTCTATGATGGCTTCTTTGATGGTTTCCCACATCAGCAGGGGTTCGCCCTCGCAGCCCTGTCCATAACTCACAATCGGGTAGGGGGCAGTCTCGAGGTGCGGTACCGTGAACTCCACAATTTCTTCAGCGGTGGGCCTGAATTGCAGCCTGTCTTGCGGCGACACAATCGATTCTTCCTCGGGCTGGAAAGAGATGCAACCGATACAATTGGCATTACAGGCGGGCGATGTAGGTACCGGGCACTCCCACCTGCCCAGGAAATAATTGCGGGCAGCAGGGCAGTTATATCGTATGGTGCAATTCTCGGCCAGGTGCGTCACGAGGCGGTTGTTTGGGTAGGCATGAGTAAGTCGTTCCACTCCCTCCATGATCTTTTCATCGTCATAACCGCTGCATTCCTGCCGGATGTCGCGCTCTATGCGTACCGCAGGTACATAAAATTTTTCGCCGAGCCAGCCCGCAGCAGTGTAGCAAAACAACGGCAGGGTAGGTGCATCTTCCAGCGTTTCGTAGGCGGCCAGGTAAAACCCGGTATGCGCGGGCGGAAGAAAGGCCGCCACAGCCCATCCTTTTTCGCACAGCCGCATCTCACCCGTTTCCACATCTATGCCTATGCCCCTGCGGCCCGGCAGCTCATAGAGGTTCCCGCCGTCTGGCAGCTCTATCCAGTCTTCCTCCGGGATGGGCAGTGCGTCCCAGCCACTGCGGCCAGCTGTGTACAATGTCAGATCCTCAAATATGTTTCCTTCCCCATCCGAATAGAGCAGGTAGGGGGATTGCTGCAGTCCCTGGCTACCCGCAGGGAAAGCAGGCAAGGGGTTTTGTTCAGGATATGGAGCTGTGTGCATCATACAAAATTGAAATATAGAAAACGTATCGATTTGGCAGAAAATGATTCTAAAAAAATACAAGCTAAAGACAGGGGCAGCGCAACCCGGTATTTCTGGCTTACTGCCGGAAACTTATCGGAAGTATTCGTCTATCACCAGTCGTCAATAACCCGCTTGTCGATGCTATCCTCAATCCGGGCTGCGCAGAACGCAGCAAACAATTCATCATCTATCTCGGCATCGGCCAGCGCCCATTGAAACAAATGATTATCTAAGCAATTGATTGTCAATGTTCCATACTTCAATACTACCAGTTCCACTTCATGCCACGGTATAAATCGCCGCCTTACTACCGGTAGCCGTAAGCCGTCGTCATCTACCGAAATATATAATTTATTGTCCGATTGACGTTCCCAGTACAGTGCAAAAAGCAGTGCAGCAGACAGTCCCCCAAAAATAATGATTGGAAACTGCCATTTCATTGATAGAGAATATATTGCGAATGTTATCGAAACAATGAGTTCTGCTATTCTGATTATAGGATTGATTTTTTTGCCGGTTAACCACCTGTTTCTGAACAGGGTGCCGCCTAGCAGCGCCAGGCCCAAAATCAGCAGGGCTGTTCCCCACGCAGGAATGGTATAATTGTAAACAGCAATGATCGCTCCCGCACCTATGAACGCAAAAGCGCAAACCAGGTGCAGGGTAGTAACCTGGTGTGGTTTCACTTTTTCATCGGCCAGTTGCAGCATATATTTCATGGTTGCAAAGGTAAGGAAAAGGCCCAACCCTAAATCCGTGAACGGAATTTACAAGGGAATATGTTTCCGCTTTTAGCTGCCGATTGGCAGAGCTGCCAGTGCCAGGCATTTCTTGTTATCATATAAACGCCTGCCAAAACTCCATAACTCAGTTAGGAACCCTGGGAAGCCAATTAATGCGTTGATCTGCCAAAATAGGACCGGCACAAATTTTACCACCGGCGCCTGATAGGAAAATTCAGTCAAAGAGGCTCAAAGCGGTAAACTAAACTGTGCGTTTGTACCATCGCCCGGCAGTTTTACTTCAAAATCTTTGAGCGCCTTTGTTACGTCGCCCTGTAACTCCAGTTTGCCGGCTTCAGCCATGCGCCGCAGGCGCCAGCCCAGGTACAAGTCGCCGGTAGGCATCCCGAATTTACCCAAGGCTTGCGCTACAATGCGGGATGCCTTCTGGTATTGGTGCGATATGAAACTCCCCAGTTGACCGTCGTAGTAGTCTTCACCGTGGCCGACCAGCCTTTTGCCTCCTTCCAGCGTGCGTATGCCAGCATTCGCAGCTTCCACTTTGCGCCATTCATCGGTATCCACTTCCAGTTCACCGGGTGTCACCAGCCGGGCCAGTTTCCTGGCCTTCACAAGCTCCCTGGGTTGTAGGTCGCCTATGCTTTTCGGGAAAAACAGCTTACCATCCTCATCCAGGAATGGCAGGCCCGCTATATTGACCACATAAATACGCGAAAGATATTTGCCCAGGTATTTCAGCACCCAGTAATACATACATACATCGGCAGGCAGCGGAGCCATCCAGATCCAGATCACGGCCTGCTCATTTTTCGATAATTCATTGCCCGTCTGCAGCAATCGCTCCAGGTCGTCTACCTGTATCGGGTTTTTTTCGCTGATCACTACCTGCTGCCAGAAAAGCGAACGCAGTTCTGAGAACTTCTGGCCTTCACCCTTCAGCAGTGGTCCCACACTCAGCACGTCTTTTACGACGATCAGTTCGCCGGCCATAGAAGTATCCGTGGTGATGGCCACTTTCAGTGGCTCCGCAGCCATATCGCCGGTTATAATGTGATATATCATTCAGGAGATGATTAAAATGGGCAAAAATAGTCCGGTTAACGGATTTTTTGAAATGAATGACCCAAAAGATGAATGAAAATGCAAACGCAACGCCTTCCGTTTCGGGCGCTGCGTTTCACGCAAAGCTATCACGATCGGCTACTGGGCCTGGATCTTACGCTGGGCTTTCTTCAGTTTGCTTTCATATTTGTATCCTACCTTCAGCGAGAGCTGCATAATGACCGATGTAGCATCGGCCTGCCCGTTATACTGGTTAATATAGCTGTAGCCCAGTCCGAAATCAGCGCCCAGGTAGGTGTGCTCGGTCGGAAACAGGTTGGTACCTATCACCGCCAGCGCGCCCATCATCGTGTGGCTCTGGTGATTCGTAGGGTCTACATAGTAGCCGTTGTTCTGGCTCGGTGTACCCGTACCCACCGCAAATACCAGCGATGGACCTATGGAAAACTTGCCTTTGTTGGAGCTGTTCAGGTTAGGATATATTTTGATGCCCGGCATCAGGTAAAACAGCGGGTCCTTCGATACACCGGGATCGGGGCTGAAATTCCAGGTAAGTTCGGCTGGTATGTTAATGGTTACCCAGCCTGCTTTGTCGAGGCTATGCTCCCAGTTGATACCCACGCCATAGCCGTGTTCGGTAAACACCAGGGGGGCAAAGCCGATGATATTCTTATTGCGCGCTGCTTCGTTGTAGGATCTCAACTTTTCCTTTCCTTTGGCTACACCTATACGGTCATTGTTTTCTTCAAATATATCCTGGGAGCCATTGGCATATTTTATCCGGGCCACATCTCCCTTGGGTATGGAGTATTCAGGACCGTCCAGGTTGTCGAAGCGTTTAAAAACAACAATTTCTGAGCTGATGAGAGATATTTTTGCTTCAATGGTCTCGCCATTCTTCTTGATTATTTTATCCTGCGCTGATGCTGAAACAGATATAAGCAGGCAGGTCACCACGGTTATCATCTTCTTGATGCTCATAAAGTGTGTTTTTACAGTTAATTTATATGTATAATGTCTGTTCAACGAATTCAATGATGGTTGTATGCTGCCAGCAACAAACCAAATCCCACAACATAAATACCCAATATAATACCGCAGCCGTTCCAGTATCCCTTCCAGGTCTGTTTCTTTTTGATGTGATATGCTTCTTCTTCGTAGGCATTCCTGTATTCCGGCTTCAGCATCAGGTCAGGAAAGGGGTACTGCAGATTGTTTTCCTTGGGTGGCGTGGTAGCCACAATAGCCGTCGAAATCAAAGAGTAAGGAAAAAGGATGGCTGAAATGGCCATTTTGCGTTTTACGCTTCTGTATCCCTTATAATACATATGTGCATCCTGGGTGCCATTATCGCTTAGTCGCGTACTCGCATAAAAACTGCCTTTATAAATGTGAGATCCCGCTTCATCCCGGTTGTTTGTTGCGCCCGGGTCTGGCTGCACATCCGACACCTTAAAGGTATCCGATGTGCCATTTTTATAAAGGATATACCGGATGTACGATTTGTTCAGCGATCTTACAGACGTGTCGGCACCGCCAATGAGTTTGTAGTCTACAGAATAGGGTTGAACCCGCAGCACTTTGGAAATAATTGAATCACCGCTTTTCTTGAAAATCACGTCCTGGCACCGCGCAGGCACCTGGCCCGACAGACAACCAATAAATAATAATAACAGGGGTAGTCTGCTCATAATTATTATCTTAACTCAGCCAAGTTAATCATTTTTATTGAATGTTCTTCTTCGCCCTTCGTCTGCCGACTAAAAGAGCTGCACATTTCGTGCCAGATTTCGCTGAATTGGTTATTTTTCAGAGCGCAGTTTCTATTAATTTGTGAAAAATAGGATAGGCAAATTCCACGTTATTAACACTAACTGAAAAAACGGCATAAAAATTGTAACTTATACGCTTTTAGGCGTTCATGGCAGTTCAGCAATTTTATGAAAAAAATATGCGTATTTGCAACTTGCATTTTCTGTGCGTGCATCCCGGCACGAGCACAACGGCTTGCATGGTCCGATATCCCGGCCAACTATGCATTGCAGCCATTCTCCAGTCCCGTCTATCAGCCATATGGGCAGCACAGGCATATGTGCACCGTATTCAAAATGGGTGCTATAGGATGTGCAGTCTCCGGGGTTGCCCTGATTTATGGCGTTGGCCTCGCATGTACGTCACAGAGCCCTTCCAATAGCAACCTGGCGCTCGGTCTGATAGCCTGTTCACTGGTTGCCGACCCTGTCTTCGCAGGTATGATGCTGGGCGGCTATTTGCACGACCGCAAAATGGCGCGGAAAGGATTAAGTATTATTGCACCCAAAGCGAATCAAATCGGAATTGCTTATGATTTCTGATTGCACCCTCCAGGCCCTTATCAGGACCCGATATTTCGGTTTACTATACCTTGTTGCCATCTTTTTTTCCGGTTGCGGTGCAGCGCCATCCCGCAAGACGGTGCAGGAGCAGTCGGGACGGCTGATTGACTCGCTTGCCCGGGCCCGGGCAGCGCTTGGCGCGGCTCAGCCAGACAGGATTGTTATTTCCTATGTTGATCCCGGTATTGAGACGGTGGTGAGCGTGGATTGCGATCACTTTTTCAGCAGTTTTGCGCCCATCGTTAACACGCTCGAGATAAAAAAGGGCGATAAAGACCTCGCGGTCATCGATAGCCTGTACGGGCTGTTTAAGAACGCATCCGGCAGCGTTTCGCATATGGATGCCCGTATACACATTGAAAACTATGTAGGCGCCAACCTGGAAAGCACCCTGTGCTGCAATGATTTCTGGATTTTTTACCTTGCCGAAAGCGGGGCATACAAAATCAACAAGCCGCTGCAGGAGTTCTTAGAGAAGAAAATTTACGCCGCAGGGTTCAGATAATCTGCTGGCTCCTAGCAACAGAGTTTTTGATTTCCACCTTCCTGTTCGTTACTTTTGAGCATCACTGAATGCATATGACCAACTACGAAATTGCCGACCAGTTTGCGCTGTTGTCCAAACTGATGGACATTCACGGCGAAAACAGTTTTAAGTCCAAATCCTATAGCAACGCAGCTTTCAACATAGAGCGGCTGCCGTCTGAGATTGCTGCTATGGATGATGCCGAACTGTTTAACGTCCGCGGGATAGGGGAGGCAACCGGGAAGAAGATCAGGGTGTTGCTGGCTACCGGCAAGCTGCCCCAGCTGGAAGAACTGATAGCCGCCACGCCGCCAGGCATCCTGGACATGCTCCAGATAAAAGGCCTCGGTCCGAAGAAGATATCCGTGATCTGGCAGGAGCTCGGTATTGAGTCGCTGGGCGAACTGGAATATGCCTGCAATGAAAACCGCCTGGTGACGCTCAAGGGCTTCGGTGCCAAGACCCAGGAGAGCGTACTCCAAAACATCGTTTACTTCAAGCAGAACCTGGGTTTCCACCTCTGGGCTGAAGTGGAAACGTTCAGTATTGCACTTGTCGATGAGCTTCGGAAAAAATACCCCGACAACCTTTTTTCACTGACCGGGGCTATCAGGAGACAACTGGAAACACTGGAATTTGTAGAGCTCGTATGCGACCTCGATAAAGAAGAGGTCTTCGCTGAGTTCAGCGAATCGGAAGGTGCAGATGTAGTGTATCATACCGATACCTGCCTGCAAATTTCCCTGCCCGGCCAGCCAGTACTCCGGGTGCATATCGCAGATAAGTCTCATTTTTACCAGGCACTGTTTAAGACCACCGGGAGCGAGGAGTTCCTGGATGCATATGCACAGAGATTCCCGATACCGGAAGCGCCGGCCTCGGAAGAGGCAATATTCAGTGCCGGACGACTCCCCTATATTCCGCCTATGCTGCGGGAAGCGGGGGGTATACTGGACAAGGCTGTTGCAGGCAATTTGCCGGTTTTGATCCAGCCGGCCGACATTCGGGGCATCATTCACGCACACTCTACCTGGAGCGACGGCGTGCACACGATCGAGCAGATGGCCAGGGCCGCCATAGCGCAGGGCCTGGAATACCTGGTGCTCAGCGACCACTCGCAGTCAGCCTTTTATGCCGGTGGCTTGAAGCCTGACAGAATTGCTGCGCAACACCAGGAAATAGATGCACTCAACGCCAGGCTGGCTCCCTTCAGGATATTCAAGAGTATAGAGTCAGATATACTCAGTGATGGGAGCCTCGACTATAGCGACCAGGTCCTCGCCACCTTCGACCTCGTGATCGCCTCCGTTCACAGCAACCTGAAAATGAGCCAGGAGAAGGCCATGGAGCGGGTGCTTACCGCAGTGCGCAATCCATATACCCGTATCCTCGGACATCCCACGGGCAGGCTCCTGCTGTCGCGTAAGGGCTACCCGCTCGATTTCAAGACACTGATAGATACCTGTGCGGCCCACGGGGTCGTGATTGAGATCAACGCCCACCCCCGCCGCCTCGACCTCGACTGGCGTTGGATTGAATATGCTTTGGAGCGCGGTGTGCTGCTGTCCATAGATCCGGATGCGCATGCGGTCGAGGGTTATCACGATACCTATTATGGCGTGATGGTGGCACAGAAGGGCGGGTTGACGAAGGAGCGTAACCTCAGCAGCTTTACAAGAGCACAATTGGAGCAGTTCATAAACAGATCCTGAAACCACCGTCCCTTGAAGAGGCATCAACTGCTTAGCTTCGAATTCTTTTAGTATAGGCACGGATTTCTATTCAACCCTTAATGCTGGCAATATAACAATGAAGCATTTCGGGAGCTGATAAAAAGCCCCACAAAGACAAAATCCTGGCCGCATATGCACGTATGAAGCCCCTTCAGGGGTTTGGAGTGCGCCGGCGTTATATCTGCGTTCTTACGTAGCTGTCTATATTTCCAAACAGGAAATCAGGGTATTCATTGCTGAACTTCATTTTCACAAAGCCGCCCAGCAACGGCCTGGCTGCAGGCTGCTTCATTTCCGCCGTGCTGATGGGCAGCAGGTCATACGCAGCATCTGGGAAATAGCTGAGTACCCGCAATGCCAGTTCCACGCGGTTCATGTAGTCGGTGCCGCCAATGTTGTACACGCCGGTCTTGCCATCGCGCAGCAACACAAACATGGCCCGGGCAATATCCCATGCGTTGGCTGGCGATGCATATTGGTCATAAGGCAGTTTCAGCGTCAGCTTCTGGTTTTTCTTGCACTGGTCTATTATCCGGGCTACAAAGTTCTTACCCCGCAGTTCATTGCCATATACATTCGTTACTCGCAGCACCAGGGAGTCGGGAATATTTTTCAGTACCAGCTGTTCCGCTTCCAGTTTGTGCCGCGCATAGATACAGAGCGGATTGAAAGTGGCATCTTCGCGGTAGGGGCCATCTGTTCCATCAAAAACATAGTCGGTCGAGATATATACCATACGGGCTTTGCACGCCTGCGCAAGCTGCACCAGGTTGATGGTGCTCTGTACAGTTTGCTCATAGCTCTCTTCCTCATGCGTTTCGCAATAGTCGACATGTGTAAGCGCGCCGCAATGCACAATTACATCAGGCGCAAAGGCCGCTACATCGAAATTCTCGGGATGGTCCGGTATCAGCGTGTTATAAAACACCGTGTCATCCGTCTGGAAGGAGAAATAAGAGCCTACTACATGCCACCCCTGTTCTGTAAAATGCCGGAGGCAATTGCTGCCCACGAGGCCCGATGCACCGGAGATAAATACTTTCATATTGGAACTTGTAACCGTAAAAATACAAAAGCGGGGCTACAATTTCTGTATGGCTCGCTTACAAATCGCCTTCCTCTCTGCACAAACCTTCCCGAAAATACTTGCCCTAAAACGCCTCGGTTACCTTGACGATCTCCGTTCCATCAGATTCCACCCTTCGGGCTTCTGGCGTGCCATCTGTATTTTACTTTTGCATAACCAGTTCAGAACGATTTTATAAAGTGTTCGGTCTGGAATCAGCTGTAGAATAGGCCCTGATATTTTGGGCGAATTTTATATGTTTGTGCGGATTATTTCAACGACTTTAATTTCATCAGGCATGAAACGGATGAACTGGGTTTTTTTACATGAATATTTGATTTATCGAATTTACTTATTTTATGCTAGGTTTGAAGACTCGGATAGTGGTGCGATGCTTCGCACAGGTCTTGTATTTTTTACCATTGTTGCTTTTGAATTTTTTATTTTTGAAAATACGGTATTAGCATTGGTGAAAGCTCTAAATTTAGTAAAATTAAGTTCAAGTCTATATATCAAAATTAGTTTAGCCGTTTGGGCGGCAAGCTTTATTTTTCCATACAGGTATTTCGTGTATAACAGTAGGTTCGAAAAAAACATTGAAATATTTGACAACCTGCCAAAGGCAAGCAGAAGGAAAAACAGTCTGGCAGTATTCCTGTATTTTGTTCTTTTATTTTTCTATTCCATTATTTTACTTATACTATTTGCTAATATACACAATTAGAGCCGCATTCTAGGTCCATTGGGTGTAAATGATACCGCCTAAGCCAAGCATTGTAATTTTTTTATTACAATATTTTTTAAAAAATAATTTTATGTAGTTCATTTTCCTAATACATGAAAAATAACTGGTAAGTTTTTTTCTTCTATAATTGGTTGCTCAATTCTAAAAAAAGTACCCCCTGATTTCATTTTTGATACATCCATGAAAATATTCAGTTCTCCTTTTGCTCCTTTTACGAATCCTCCAGAAGGCCAATCTATCAATCCCTTTGTCATAAGTTGCCATCATTTTCTACTAAGATTTTTTTATTTCATACTTGTATCAATCTTATATCCGTAGCAAATATATTAAATATAAGTATATAAACATTTATTTACTTTAAATTTTTTTTCATATGGAAAATAAAATTGACCGAAAGGGTTCATGCAAACCACGCTCGATATACTTTCTTTGTCAATAAAATCAATGTGCACTGAAACATCAAATGAATTATCAAATAAACTATCAGATGAATCGACAACAAAAAAAGCACGCAAGCTATCTATAATGTTTAATTCTATCGAGCCGTAGGGCAAGGTGATAATTTTGTTTAATGTACTGGTATCATTACATGATACGACAGATGGAATTCTTTCATCGAAAACATTTCTGTGTCTAAGAATGACATAATTTTTTGAAGAACATAAAGTTCCATGAGAAATTAAAGTACTAGGTTTAATGTACTTACAGCAGAGTACGGGAATTAACATACATAAATAATATATGTGAAAATTATTTATTGGCTTCATAATCATGTTTCATTTGCTCCCTATGTGTGGATCACGCAACTTATTTTAGGCTACCTAACTTCAAAACTCCTTCCTACCTTATCAAATATAGGTTCATATTTGATGTAGGCTTCTTCAGTTGCCGTGCATGTAATACTATATACTTGGCTATTTATCATATGCTGATATAATGCAGCCTTTACTTGAAAGCCATCCTTTGAATAATTGTAAACCGTCTCTGAGCATTTATATTGTCTTATGATAATAATTTCATCCCTTACTTTTACAAAATGCTCTATGTAGCCCTTTAGTTTTTCTGGAAGTGCGTTGGCATACCCCTCTATAGTTTTATACCCCATCGCTCCCCCCGATGGTGAGATTGAAGTTTTCTTTAAAGACCGTATCACCAGTAGACTCCTGCGGCCGCAAAAAAACCAATTCCATATTATCATGATCCCTTGCGATCCAATCTACTGGATATGAGATCGATGCGATTTCGGTGTTGTTATTAATATACTTCCTGAACTTATTCATTGATTGAGCTTCACACAACGTACACGTAAGGAGCATTAAAGCTATCGAAATGTTATTTCGCATTTGCAGTGTCATTTATCGGTTTATCTAAATGTAATACTACTCTATTAATATCCTTTGCCCAGTATTCTATAATAAATTGTTGGCCGTCTTGAAGATTGGGGTGTATTTGCTTATAATTAGGACATAAATAAACCCACTTTTTATATGTTGTCCCATTTACTTGAAATGAATATCTAACAACTGCCTTAGGATGAAAGGTGCTTATTCCTTTTACTTTTGTTATTGTTGCATGGGAAAAATATGTTTTCTCTCCTATCTCAAAAACCGGATTCCAATAATCAATTTCTATTTCAGTAGGTTTATTGACATTATAACGCATGGTATATCTCTCGCCTGACACGGCATCAACATTTTTAAATTTGAAAGGACCTCTATATAAAGTGGTGTCCACTAAATAATAGATAGTCCCTTCGTGGTAACCTCGGGCATCTAATTGCCCTATTACCTCTTTCCAAATAATAGGTTTCATGTTTTTTTGGCTTGAGCAAAAACTTAACATCAATATTAAAACCATTGAACAAAATAAGTGACTGCGACGATTCATTTCTGATTTTTATAGTGTCTATCAATAAAATTATTTTTATTTTTTCTCAATTTTATATGGCGGACTTGCGCCATCAAACATAACTTCTTCTGGCTCAATATGAGGTCCAATAGACACATTAGTATATATTGCATTATCAAAGCCGCCATAAAGGGAAGTCATAATATCCAGCCCTGCTTTTTGCATACAAAAACGTAGTACATTACCCGCTGTTTGTTTGGTGGGACCGTTCCAGCTTCTATTCTCTTGCCGTGCTCAATTATCGCCCCAATTACCTTCTGCATCCTTCTAATCTCATTATTGAGTGTTTCAGGCTGGCCGAACTCAATAGGCAGCATCTATGTCGCTTGCTGGTATTGAAAACAGCAAGTTGGAACACTACCGGTTAATGATGTTGCTTATAATAATTTAATAACCAGTTAGGGGCTTCTCCACAACTCAACACAAATTCGTGATCATTAAAACACATTAGATAATCCATTTCATTATTAGTGACGTAAAATACATATGTAAAAGTGTCCTCTAGTAATTTAAAAAGCAAATCTCCGCTTGGTATTCTTACTCCAAATCGCTTATCTTTTTCTAATAGCATGATACATTCTTTATCGCCAACAATTTTTGGAATAGTTTCCCAACCTCGTGCATCCCTAAAGCTCACATAATCTATCAGTCGTTCCCAAAATGCATAATAAGATAATTTTTCATCTGCATATTTTTTTGATAAAACGTCAAACATATTTTTACACTCTACTTCTGAGAGCGCAACAATGTTACTCCAGTCGTTTTCTTTAATGCTGCGCAGTATATCTTTAACGTATACGTCCATAAACTATTCCTTTTTATAAGTTCTGCCAGCTGGTACGTTATCAACAATAAAGTGTCCTACTTTTCCAGCTCCTGCCTTCTTTTTCCCAGCTTGCTTCCATCCAATATGCGGTGCATCTGGGCCTTCGTTTTTGTGTGCGTAATCTATACTTACTCCGGCCCCACTTTCAGCAGTATATTCTACGGGGACTGATTTTCCATACCAATTTTTCCCCGACTTTGTCACTTTGAATTCCCCTTTATCCACTTCTGTATTTTTGAACGCTTCATCCAGCGTCTGGAAACTTAATTGCAGCTTTTATTGCGGCTAAAAATAAGCATAAAATAAGAGTTGTATTTATGGTGCAACTCTTTGGTAACCAACTTTTCGGTTGCTCTCCCTTCTGGACTTGAACCAGAGACCCTCTGATTAACACTGATCACTTTCCTGAAATGAGTATTTCCTGAATGCAAAAAACCACAACGTAAAGTTGTGGTTTTAGTGCTCTCCCTTCTGGACTTGAACCAGAGACACTCTGATTAACACTGATCACTTTCCTTTTCTTAGGTTGTAAAAGCAAAAAACCACAACGTAAAGTTGTGGTTTTAATGCTCTCCCTTCTGGACTTGAACCAGAGACCCTCTGATTAACACTGATCACTTTCCTTTTTTTACTAAAATCAAAAATGGTGCCAAAATTGGCACCATTTAAGCTCTCCCTTCTGGACTTGAACCAGAGACACTCTGATTAACACTGATCACTTTTCT
>Ga0364860_10379_pt1 | contig 30299 bp, 29 predicted proteins | sample ExccelAu500001D4_FD_206916 | JGI IMG/M metagenome (GOLD analysis project Ga0364860, IMG submission 206916) | Enriched cells from Trout Bog Lake Hypolimnion, Wisconsin, USA - BchlTB.Aug20.5000.01 .D4 | ecosystem: Environmental > Aquatic > Freshwater > Lake > Hypolimnion/Profundal zone | place: USA...
TCTATGATCGTTGACGGCCAGACAATCACTCCGGCTGATTACATGATCTACATGGAGTTCAACCCGCGCGATTTCGAAACGCACTGGTACTCAGAAGAAATGAAGCCTGCCCTGCTGGATGCCCAGCTCCCTTACAATGCATCAAGCGTTGTGGTAATGGGTGTTATGCAGCGCCACGCAAAATATTTCAATAACGCCATCTGGAACAGTTCCATTGCTGCTCCACCGGCAATTACAAATGCCAACGGTGATTACATTTTTGGCTATTTCAACGGATGGCTGCAGAAGTTGTATAACGGTTCGGGAACAAACCTTGTTGCGGGTACGACGTTAACCGCAACAAATATTCAGGCTCAGCTGCTGTTGTGTTACAACGCCATCCCGCTGGCGCTCCGTTACGATCCGGCAATGAAGTTCTTTGTTTCCTACAACACCTTCGACCTGTGGGGACAATGGCAGATCGCCCAGCCATACAAGGGCATAGACTCCACTAAAGAAACCAGTGATGAGTTTAAGGGCCGCAAAATGGTGAAGATTGCCGACTTCCCTGACAATACAATAGTTGTAGCGAAAGGCCTGGCAACTACAGAATCAAACCTGTGGGTTGGTATCAACAGTGTATCTGATGAAGGTTTGAAATTCGCTCCATTACAGGCGAACTCTGAAAACTGGTTTGTGAAGATGCTGATGAAAGCTGACGTAAACAACTCCTGGTACAATGAGGCCGTGTACTACGGACCTGCAGTGAGCTAAGGTAGTATTACCGGGATTTAAAATAATAAGTAAATCAATCATTCAAAAACTTCAATTAATACAATATGAAAAAGTATCTTTTCCTCGCGTTGATCAGCCTAATAACCATCAGCGCGCATGCACAATACAATTCCAGCGCCAACGGTCCGCGATACGGTACGGCCATAAACCAGGATAACACTTTTCGCAAACTGACTTGCGGCCAGATGTTCAAAACAGACGTTGCCAGCTCTACGCTTGACACTGTATTGACCGACTTGATCATACCGCCCGGGACAAATGCAAATGGCTTCCACAATATCACGGGCACAGCTTATGATATGACGTGTTATCTCACGGTGCATGATAGCTGTGTATATGCCTTTAAAAGCGTATCAAATGCGCAGATCGGCGACCGGCTAACGCTCATTATAAGTAATACCCAGTCATTTAATCCAGTGGTGTATTTCTACGGTTACAGCCTGCTTGCTTCACAATGGCAAATGGTTGCATCCGGAACGAAAGTCACGTGTAATGCAGGTAAAAATGCTGTATTCAAATTCTTCTATGACGGCACCTATTGGGAGGAAGAAAGCCGATGTATTCACTAAAGTATTTAAAGGGTAAAAATATTTTATCAAAACGTTTAATAAGTCTGTGAAGATGCAGGCAACCCAATTATGAATAATGTAACTTTTAATAAACAACAGGGCGGATTAGGCCGTGCACTACCAGGGAGTGACTACCTGTCCGGCCTGTTGATTTATACCAATACTTTACCTGCCGGCTTTACGACATCTGCTAATAAGGAGCAGATATTTGCCGTTTCTGATGCTGAGGCCTTGGGAATCGTCAATACGTATTCGGATGAAACCGCCGCAACAGCTACTTATGTGATCAGCACTAAAGGCAATACCGGTGATGCGGTTACCTTTAATATTACTGAGCCGCAGATTGCAGGTGTAACCACCCCGGTGGTTATAACTCTCGGTACATATACTGTAGGGTCTGCTGATTCATCTATTGCGCTTCAAGGTGCTGCACTGGCAGCCGTAATCAATGCAAATACGTTTTTGACAGGGTACTCTGCTTCTTTTACTACTGCTACATTAACAATAACGGCGCGTAAAGGATTAGGTATAGCCTTGAACAGCGGAACGCCTGTAGCTATTGTACTAAGCTCAGGAGCAGCTTTCGCAGGAACGCTGACTCAGTTTGCAGGTGGCGTATACTCGCAATTGGCTTTATGGCATTACCATATTTCTGAATATTTCCGAGAACAACCACAAGGCAACCTTTGGATAAGATTTTATCCGGTGCCTGGCTCCTATACTTTCGTTGAGCTTCAGGATCTCCAGCAATATGCAAAAGGCACATTGCGCCAAGTGTTGATATATCATCTTGTGGCAAGAACAGCTGCACAGGTGGCCAGTGATTGCACGGCAATACAGGCATCGGAAGTAGTATTGGAAGGGCTGAAGATGCCGTTATCGGTGGTTTATGCTCCAAACATTGCAGCGATCACTTCACTTTCTACGCTTACAAATCTCGGTTTGCTCTTTGCAAATAAAGTTTCCGTTTGTATTGCTCAGGACGGTGGCGGGTTAGGCGCTTTACTGTTCCTGACCTCCGGAGTGAGTATTACAACCGGCGGCGCACTCCTCGGGGCTATCTCTTTGGCGTCAGTGGATGAAGATATCGCCTGGGTAGAAAAATTCAACATCAGCAATGGTGTTGAGTGCAATACAATTGCATTATCGAACGGATATCTGCTCAGCAATCCGGCCATCACTCCAAACTTGCTTAACCAACTGGACGGATACCGTTACATATTCCTTCGTTCATTCGTAGATTTCTCGGGCAGCTACTTTAACGATAGCCATTGCGCGATCGCATTAAGTTCTGATTATGCTTATATCGAGAATAACAGAACGATCGACAAGTCTATCAGGGTTGGCCGCGCTGCTTTGTTGCCATATCTGAACAGCCCGACATCGTTCAATGCAGATGGTACGCTGACAAATACTACCATTGCCGGTTTCAGGGGTGCACTGATCACAGCATCGGGCCCAATGATCCGTGCGGGCGAAATAAGCGATGAAGGTATTGTTATTAACCCATCACAACCGGCACTGACAACAAGCAGTGTAATTATCGGTGTCCAGATCATCCCGAACGGTGTTGCGCGAAACATAATTGTCAATATTGGCTACACAACTTCTTTAAGCACTTCATAAGATGCAAGGTACTGTAATGATAAATGGCGTCAACTACTCTGCTTCAAACGTGTCAGTGATCATGTTTGGGCAGCCTATCGTTGGCATTACTAAGCTTGATTACAAAGCAAAACAGGAAAAGGTAAACAACAAAGCCTTCCAGACCGAACCGGTAAGCCGTGGGTATGGTTCCAAGGATTATGAATGCGGTATAGAAATTTACAAAGATGAGTGGGTAGGCATTATCGCTTCGGCTCCAAGTAAAGACCCAACGCAAATACCACCGTTCACATTCCAGGTTATCTATTCCGGTGATTCGGTGAATTACCAGGAGGATCAGATCCTTTTCGCTGAATTCTTAGAGGACCCAATGAGCGTAGGCGCAGGAGACACTTCAATAAAATTATCAATTCCGATGATCATCGGTGGCATAAAACACGTTTAATCTATGGATGGCGAAAGTGTAGAGTTGTCGGAAGAGCAACTTAAAGAGCAAAAGAGGGATGAGTTCGAACAGGCGCTGAAAGACAGGGCTGCGGAATTAAGTTCCAAAAACGGCGGTGCGAAGGTTATACCCTTGTGGTATTTAGACCCTGTTGACCCTGAAAATGGTAAGCCAGTTATCGGCTTCCTTAAGGAACCAAACCGTGCCACTAAAGGAGGCATTATGGATACTTTGTTGGTGAGCAGATCTCGAGCCGCAAGGGTGGCTTTAGAAGCTTCCATAATGAAAGAAGAATCTGATCCGCGCATTATAGATGCATCCCAAATTTATGATGCTATCAATACCGCTGCTGGACTGGAAGCGCTTGACCTGATAAAAATCGCAAACCAACAATTTAAAAAAAAATAAGTGACGGTCTGTTTTTGGATGAAATAGACGAAGTGTCACATTGTGGGGCGATTATTTTTTATCACACAGGCATCGATCCAGATACTTTAACTGATGATGAATTCATTAAAGCATATTCAAGAGTAGATTATACGATGAGAAAACTTTATAAAAAATAGCAGCTTAACGGCTGCTATAATTTTTTAAGCCATGCCAAAAAATGTTGAATACCAAATATCGCTAAAGGATCTACTTTCCGGCAAAATAAAACATGCTGAGGAAGGGGTAAACCATTTTGAGAGAACGCTCGAACATTCCCAAGATCTTATAAAGGAAATGGCTGGAGCAGCAGCAGGTTTTTTTGGCATTTTCCAAGTTGTAGAATTTGCTAAGTCGTCAGTGGAAGCCTACAACTCAGTTGAAAAATCACTTTCCCAGCTCCGGGCAGGTCTCGAAAGTACGCATGGTGCAGCCGGGGTAACATATGATGAACTTACAGAAGGCGCTGAAAAGTTTGCAACATCTACCATATACAATAAAGAATCCATTCTCGACATGCAGGCCCAGTTACTTTCTTTTCCTGAAGTAACTAAACGGAATTTTGAGGCGGCTGAAACTGCAATAATGGATTTAGCTACTCGTACCGGGCATTCTTTACACGACGTTAGCATCATGGTCGGTAAAGCTTTGGGAGACCCGACTAAAGGCATCACGGCATTGCGTCGTGTCGGCGTAGAGTTCAGCGAGTCACAGACAGAGCTTATAAAGAAACTTGCTGAGACTGGACACGTTGCCAAAGCTCAGCAAATGATATTAAAGGAACTGGGCAGGGAATATGCCGGTAGTACCGCTGCCGCTTCAGCTACTGCAGGCGGCCAGATGGAAATCCTTAAACATCAGTTCGATGAGGTACGCGAAGAGATTGGCAAAGACATAATGACTGGCATTGTTGCTCATAAGGGGGATATTAAAGAGTTAATAGAAGATGCCAAGAGTCTTGTTAAATGGTTTGAAGATAACAAAAGAGGTCTCGAATCTACATTAAAACTTATTGCAGAAATAACGGTTGAATTTTGGGCTTTCTCCAAAGTAAAATCAGGTATAGATTTAGTAACCGGTGCATGGAAATCCTTGAATGAAATAGTTAAAACGACCGCAATATCGGAGATAGAAGCATCGGAAGCAAGCAATTTAAAAAGCCCAGTCGGGGGAAAAGCGAATATTGCGGAAAGGGGTATTGTCGATATTGCCGAAGTGGCAGCGGTAGAAGAAGGCGTTGAAAAAGGCGTTGAAAATGGTGAAAAAAGAGCCACTAAAATTGCTATAGAAAAAGGATTAATAGCAGGGGGATCTGAAATATCTATCGGTTCTATAGTGAGTGCGACTGTTCCGGTTGCAATGGCTATGATAATGGCAGGTACATTCGTTAACTGGATAGGAGATCAAATAAACCGCCATACTGAAGGCCGTGATCCAGACTGGAAAAGAGTAAACGATCAAGAAAGAGATCTACATGAACAAGGATATTTGACGCACGATGAAATGGTTTTGTTTAAGCAGAGGCAAACGACTGCCGAAGCAACTTCGCCATTGGTACATCCAGCTTTTGAGAGTAAATGGGGCAAACCTCATATTAAGCCAGAGTCAGGGCTTAACACTGAAAAATCAAAATTAACCGATAATATATCATCAATGCCTGATCAAAAAGTGAAAAATACCTACATCACCATTAACGGCGGATTAGTTCACAGCTTCAAAGTGACTACGCAAACATTAAAAGATTCAACACCCGACATAAAAAGACTTGTTACACAGGCATTGACAGATGCACTAAATGATTCTGAAATAAACAACTAAATTTTAGGACTGAGGAATGTAATAAGTAAACCTATTGGGCCAAGACACATGCAAAGCAAGCCCCCACCATTTTCGCCTATTTTCCTTTCCTTGCCAAGTTTACAACCGAATATGTTTATTGCAATCATTATATACATATAGTAAACCAAAAATGTTTCCATACAATAATTTTCACCAAATATAGCAAAAAAATAGAGCCGGTAATTACCTTATAAAATTTTGCTACCATTATCACTGGCAAAATCAGGAAAAAGTGTTATTACTTGCCGAAATGGAACGTAATCTTGTAATGCCAGTCACCTTTTTAACCCCCTCGCCGGATAATTTCAACGGTGCAGGTGGTCCATGGCCTGCTGCCGTTGGCAAGGTGTACCCAGGTAAACATGCTGCAACGGGTCCGTCCGATATAATCGATAAATATCTTAACGGCATTCCAGGATCACTACCGAGACCAAAAGAGAAGTTTTTACTTATATCCCCGGTGGGATCGCTTGGAGACATACCCTCATTCTTGCCGAAGATCACACCTTCGGCATTACCTAACGGTATGCCTCAGGTTGGAGGGGTTACATTGAATAATAAACCACTACTTTCTAACCTCGAGATAAATCCACTAACCTACACCGACAATAACGGCGTTACAAAAGGCTATCCCTTTATGGTATTTGATACTGTATTGATAACGTGCCGGCAGCAAAAGAACATCGTTGAAACGAACATACAAGGTAGTGATGACGGAGCCATCTTTGAATATTCCGGCCTAGCCAACTACGACCTTACCATCAACATTATCATTGCCAGTGGTCAAAACGGCGTTTATCCTCAAAAAAGTACTACTGGCGTAGAAAATGGCGTAGAAGATGTAATAAAAGCTTTGGTTTCTCCCTACCCAATTTCCATAAACAGCTGGTATCTGCAAATGATGGATATAAACCAGATTGTGGTTACTGGTTACGATTTGAGTATGACTGAAGGTGGCATCAGCCAACAGGCGATAACGATTACAGCAAAATCAAATAAAAATACGGTACTTATTATACAACAGCCAACAGCCAATCCAACATCATAAATGTTTTTACGTTGCATAAATACTGTCCTAATTACCCAAGTTCCTACGGCTACATTCCCCGATAGAAATAATACCATATTTCTTGATTTTTTGAGTAAATACGAGATAGCGTCTACATGGGAGACAATCACGGACACAGCTAAAGTCATAATTCCTAAGAACGTGCCCACGAGCAATGCGACCGGAAACATGACCGCAACATTAATAGATTCAGAGGGGAACTCCACTATTATTACTATGCAAGGCCAAGATATTAACATCGGAGGCAAAACGAGCCCGTTATTCCTTCGTGGCGATCAAATATCAATTACTGCAGGGTATATATATTTAGACACTAACTATTCTGAACAAATCTATCAAAAGCTTTTGTTTCAAGGTTACCTAACAAAAGTATTCAGTGATCTTGCTATTACTCTTGAATGCGAGGACAATGGGTATTTATTAAAACAAATACCGGTAAAAAATCAATCTTGGGCTGGATATTCTATGCAGGATATGTTAGTTAAGAGTATTTCAGGCACGGCGGCAGCGGCAGCAGGAATTACAGTTAATACTCAGTCAAGTTCGAAATTTTCCTTCAACGTAGGCACATTCACCACAAGTAACGAAACTGTCGCTCAGGTATTAGCGCGTCTTAGAAGGGATATAGGTATGGTGTCATATATGAAAGGAACCGAATTACGCATCTGGTATCCTGTTTATTATGATGCAGATATTCAAAATCCACTATCGCCTTATACTTTCGTTTTTCAAAAAAATATTATTTCAAATAACCTGCAATATCAACGTAAAGACGATGTTGTTATGAGTGCTATAGCCATTAATAATTATAGCACAACAGTTGATGTTATGACAAAAGACGGGCAGATGAAGACCAGACAAAAACAGATGAAAGTTTTTGTCTGGTCTGACCCTAAAACGCAAACGATAAAAAGCAAAGTGATCACCAATGATTCCCAGATACCAGTTAATAACCAAGGCCAACGGTTTGATTTCAAGTTTGTGGATTGCCCTACAATAACAGAACTCACTAATCGAGCTGTAGATATGCTTTCCAAGGCATACTATACCGGCTTCAGGGGAAGTTTCGTCACATTTGGTATGCCGCTTATTCCATATGGCGACAACATTCAATTGGTCGATAACGTACTGAGGGATCGTTCGGGGATATATAAGGTAAAAAAGGTGCTTTATAGCGGTGGTTTCGGTCTTGGGATTAGACAGGAAATATTTTTGGACTATCTAATTCAAACATCGTGAGCGAAATCAAAACTATAATTCAAAAACTTGCCGGAACCTATGGCACAGATGTAGGGATAATCCTCACATGCTCTGTAGATTCTTGCAGCGCTGATGATCTGCTCTTCCGGCAATGTATGGTGTCGCCTGTCAATAACAACCTGGCTTCCTTTCCTGCTCAACTAATGTCTGAGATAGACGACGGCATATTGATTCAACCAACGGTAGGATCTACCGTAAAAGTATTGCTGAGCGGTTTAAATGCCCCTACGGTTATTCAATTCTCTCAGATAGATAAAATGCTTTACATCGTTGGCGATACGCAGCTGGTGATGTTCCAGGGAAATGTGGCACTATCGCAGGGATCATCAGAGACAGAAGAAGGGGTTTCGCTTACGTTGGCTAATCAGATGGCCAGCATCAAGAATGACCAATATAGCTTCGCGCCGATACTGCAAGATATACTGTCACAACTGAATGCATTGATCGGGCAGCTAAACATGGCCACTAACATTGATACAGTGGTCGGCGGCCCTAACTCAGCACAATTTTCAGCACCCATACTGGCGCAATTTGTAATTATTAAAGAGAACCTGCTAACAGACGCAAATAAATTATCTCAACTTTTATTCTGATGAAAAACCTGATTTTATCCATATTGTTTCTATTACCGATTTTTGCTAACGCGCAAATCGCGCCATTGCCGCAACGACATACCTACGTGAACGGACAAGATCTTGAATTGTGGCATGATCACAGCATTTGGGTTTCAGGACTTGATTCGTTTTACCTGACAACAATTGGTACAGGCGGCCCTGCAACATGGAATGGCGATACGCTCAATATACCGATATACGGCGATGTCTCCACGGTGATGCTCAATGACACGGCACATGCCATCAGGATGAGTGCATTAGCTACTTACACAACGTATGGTGATACTTCAACCTTTATGATAACTGTTGCCGCCTTAAATAACAGGGGATATATAACATCTTCAGCGCTGGTCGGATACGCGACGACCATAGCTTTAGCAGATACTGCTGCCGCGATCAGGTTGAATGAGTTACTGAGCTTTCTGACTTATAGTGATACCTCCACTTTCTTAGTGACTAATGCGACACTGAATAGCCGATTGACGAGCTATGCGACCACGGTGGCCGTGGGAGACACAGCGGCGGCGATTCGGGCCAATGCTTTACTTAATTTTCTGGTTTACGGGGATACTTCTATATTTCTTGTGACCGATGCTGCCTTGAACGCTAAGGGGTACATAACAGGTGTTACAAATACATGGGGTACATTAATCACTTCAAATTACCATATTGCGGTGGACAGTACTTTATTGGAAACGAAGCTTTATGCCCTGAAGCAGGTGGACAGTATTGCCGCACTGATACCTCCGACGCCAACACCTTACAGCCTGACGACAACGGGCAGCAGCGGGGCGGCTACACTAACCGGTCACACATTTAATATTCCTAATTACACGCTTGCGGGCCTAGGGGGTATTGGTTTGACTGCCTTGTCAGCGACAAGCCCTCTGAGCTATAATAATGCGACAGGGGTATTTGGTATAACGCAAGCGTCGACTTCTACGAATGGGTATTTATCATCTACAGACTGGAATACATTTAATAATAAAGGTGGTGGTACAGTTACAAGTATAGCCACATCAACTGGCATAACAGGCGGCACTATCACATCTACAGGAACATTGCAGATTGATAGCACTGTTGTGCCAAAATGGGATGATACATTAAGCACCAACAGGTGGTTGGTTACGCCCAAATATCTTTCAAGCCTGGGATATGGAACAGGTACAGTTACATCAATAACAGCAGGCACAGGCTTATCCGGTGGCACAATTACAGGTTCAGGCACTATCAGTATGCCCAATGTGGGAACTGCTGCAACTTACGGTTCTGCTACACAGGTGCCCGTGTTCACCACCGATGCTGAGGGACGTGTAACTAGTGTTACCAATACTACGATCAGCGCAGGGGGAACTGGCACCGTTACAACAGTTAATACAACACCCGGACAATTGACAGGCGGCCCCATCACTACTACGGGTACATTGGGCCTTGCGACAGCGGGTACTGCCGGAACTTACGGATCAGCAACGCAAGTCCCGGTATTTACTACCGATGCTTATGGCCGGGTAACCTCGGTAACCAATACCACCATTACCGGCCCGACTTATTCAGGAGGTACAGGAATCAATATTACCGGCGCTACGATAAGCGCACAAAATACCACCGCATTATGGAACGCAAATGAGTTACAGGGAAATAGTATAAGCGCCGCCTCACCCTCAAGCGGGGAGGTGCTCTCATGGAACGGTCTCGCCTGGACGCCAACCGTAGTTTCAGGCGGTGGTACAGTTACATCAATAGCCACTTCTGCACCATTAACGGGCGGAACTATAACAGCAAGTGGTACAATAGGCATAACACAAGCTACAACGAGTACAAACGGTTATTTATCTTCCACTGACTGGAATACATTTAACAATAAAGGCAGCGGTACTGTAACTAGCATAAATGTAGTATCTAATGTGGCAGCTTATTCTGTGACACCAACGAGTGCTGTCACAAGCACCGGTGTGTATAGCTTTATGGCGACGGGAGCGATCACGCAGCTTGTGCGTGGTGATGGAAGCCTTTTTAATATTGGCTCTAATGGCTATGTCCTCGGTGTTGTATCCGGCGCTTTGTCGTGGGTATTAGCGCCGTCGAGTGGTGGTGTGACTGTTGGAGGCACACAGGGAGCGATACAATTTGATAATGCCGGATCATTGGGGGGAGCTGCCTATTGCTTTATAGCGACAGATGGCAACTTTATATTTTCCAGTCAAAACACGGTGCCTGCTACGCCATCTTCAGGGTATCTGAAAATATACAGTAATAACGGCAATGGAATAGATGAGCTTCATGCAATACCGTCACTTGGGAATGAATATATTTTGCAGGCATCGCTTAGCCAACACAGAGTAAGTAAGCTATACCCGCAGGATGGAAGTGCCTCATTGTTACCGGAAGGAACAGACTTTATGTATTCGGGAGGTTCGATATACGCATCTATAGGTAGTGCCTCTATAGTGAATTCTACTTATGACGCTACCAATGCACTCCCGAATGTATTTACTGTGAAAGCCGCATCTCTTGCCAACGCCAACGCCTCAGCAGGTTGGTATTATGCCTCAGCGACATCTACTAATCCTGTGCTGATACAAAATACTGCATATTCCGGGGCAACGAGGTTAACTATTGAATTTGGATTGAGTGTTTACGCTTCGACTCAGCGAATATTCATTGGTTATAATACCAATAGTAATGCTGCGCCTACGGCATCTGCTGATCCTTCAGCCAGTTTAAATGTTATCGGGCTTAGTAAGGATGTCGCTGATGGCACATTTCAGTTTTTAACTAATGGGGCATCGGGCACCGGTGCGAAGATAAATACCGGCATTACACCTAATCAGAATAACTGGTACAGGCTTACGATATTTCTGACACCGGCAGCGGGAGCATCTATTTCAACGGGAGTATATGAGGAGCTTGATGTAATGACAAAATCGGCAAGCCCTACTGTAGTGTATAGCGGTGCAATTACAACAAAGATACCGGCAGCGGGTACACTAATGGAGCCGGTGATATGGGTGAATACAGGGACGGCTGCAGCTACAGTGGGTATTAATTTTATGCAAATGGTGCAAGAAAGATTTTGGTAGTTATGAGACAGATACAACCGATAGTTTGGACAAATGGAGGACTGACAGCTACGCAACTGCTGGTGACAGGAGGGGCGGATGATTATGCTACTCAGCGAACTTATGTGTGGGTTTTACTGACGGCGGAAGGCGCGCCGGTGGATGCCGGCGCTATTGAAGAAAGCGGAGCTACATATACACCGGTAATAGCCAGTGTGGATTATGCCTACAATTATGTTGCCGCTAATTTATCGCAACCCCTGACTCTTACAGGGAGGTAGAACAATATTTTGCTAACCATAGCACCATTAGTAAAATACATATGTTTTCTACTTTTCCATTATGGCTGCGTTGTTTGACTGGGGATTAGATGAAAATGGCGATTTAGACATTGAGGAAAATGATTTCACCTATGTCTTGTCGGATCAGCAGCATATCCAGGATACAATAGAGGCAGCGCCATTGTGGTGGAAACAGTTCCCGGGAGATGGAGTGGCAATAAGGCGCTACGAGGGTTCAAGTGGGAAGATACAGAAGCTCATGGGTTCAATGAAACAACAGTTGCAGAATGATGGATATAGTTGCAATAATCCAGATATAGTTCAAGCGCCTAACGGCACATTCACGTACAACCCTAACGCTACTCGACTATGAACACATATACAGCAGTTGCCGGCCAGTCATTGTATGATGTGTGTCTCATAATTTATGGGACTTTGGATTTTTTAGTACAGCTGGCTATGACTAACGGAATAACTGATCTTAACAATGTGAACCTTTCAGGAATTGCCTTCAGTTACAACAATGCCCAGATCGCAAACCCTGTTTTGCACCAACAGTTAAATCAAAGCTACGGAACAGCGTATGTACCAGGTGCCGGATTATCAATCGGAGTAACAGTATATGGCGGCGAAGACGGTGGCAGTATTTACGGGACAGAATAAATATAAATTATGAAAAAAAGACTCTTAATAATTCTCCTGATTTTGCCATTGATATTGTTCGGGCAAACCATTATAAAGCACTTCAATGTATTACCCTCATCGACCCCGGATGTTAATACTTCCGTAGTAGGAGTTAAAACAACAGGCGGGATCAGCACCGATTATATATTTCCTTACAGCTCTTTTGTAGCCAATGATTCAATACGGCTCGCAGATAGCATGCAGGTTGCACGGTCATTAAGCGGATCTACATATCCGTCACGAGACACTTTCAATGTTTATAGCACGGGTGCGTCAGTAACAATCTATACGGCAACACCAACGGCAAATACCTCTTATGATATTACCGGATACATGAATGCTATTTCTTTTTTAGGAAATAAAGCCGTCTTAACTGTAACATTTCAGGCCCCGGCGACAGGGAGTACCACGTATAGAATAGATTCTGTAAACAGCCAGCCAATACCTATCAATTGCGCCTTATACTGTAAGGGCATTAGGTGGCACTATGTTTACGCTCGCTGTGGTGTTTTCGGGTCCGCCTGAACCCTATATGGTGGGCGGTAAAATAATAATATACTAGTCATGAAGAAACTCTTTATACTCATTTGGATTTTGATCAACGCTTGCAGCGGTCCGGCGTTTGCTCAGTGCCCTATTGGTGGCAAGCCAGCGAACCATGATGACAGCATGAAGAACCGGAGCGCGATCGGTGTTGCATACGCGCCTATATCGTTTGCAAGTCTGCTAAAAATAGGAAAGAATGACACAGTACCGGCAGGTTATTATACCATCACCGGTTATTGTGTATTGGTAAAAGAAGGTGGTGCTGAAACCTGCAACTGCAAAACTACCGATAAGACAAAGTGGGATACCCATATAGAAATATCGCAGGATAGTAAGCACACAAAGGGAACTGATGTAGTGATCGTGGAGGTAAACCAATATGTATGAGAGGAAATGGCGGCCAGGGGGATTGACTGGAGTACGGCGACACTTAAACGGGAAATGGTGGGGCATGAGGTAACGGTTGGCGGCTTGCTATTCGCAGACGATCACCACTGGCAGAATAGCGAAGTAGACAATCCGGGCGGAACAGATTTATGGAGGGCTACCGACATCGAAATACACCCAATGACTTACCTAAAAATTGAAGACGAATGAATCACAGAATCTGGCTTACTATAGATAGTATGGCGACAATATTTACGGTAGCAGCATGGGAGGTAAATATCCATATAATATTCAAGATATTATTCACAATAGTATCTGGCGCGACTATCATTTTAAGTTTTGTGAATCAATACCAGACATTCAAGAAGAATAATGGGCACTCTCGTTGGGTGGCTATACTCGAAGGGGCAGTATTATTTATGGTGCCAAAATGGAAGCGTAATAAATTAAAAAACAAATCTGGAGGTCGAATATGAAAACATTAGTAACAATATTATTCATTGCACCGATCGCGATCATATCGGGTTGCGCTTCCATTAAAGGCAGCATTTCGAATGCCCATAAATCGGATATAACGGCAACGGTTGAAAGCAGCAGCATAAAAAAAGCTGATTCACTGAAGTCGGAGAATGCGAGCCTGAAAACTCAATTGGACCAGGAGAAACAACTGAATGAACAAAAGGACGTCCAGTTAAAGACGATAGAGGAAAACGCGGATTATACTATCGCCGGTGGCACGAGCTCGGAAGGTGCAAAGGGCGATGGCGCCAGCTCCATTAGTCAAATGGTAGTGAGAGGCCGGATAACGGCTATAAGCACTTACTTCTATAAAAATGACAGTATCAGCACGCGGTTAATAGTTGGCGATACGGTTATAAATATCCACCGGAAGGTGACCATCAGTGACGATAAAAGTAAGATTCAATCGGAGAGTGATGTGCATGCCAATTCTCAAAGTTCAGTTAGTAATTCATCATCTGTGGCCACTGAAAGCAAAACAACTGCCAGCAGCTCCCGGGATAAAAAGACAGCCGATACGGTAAAGCTTTCTTTTGGCGCATCCATCGGGATCAGCAACTGGTGGCCGGTGATCATTGCGCTGATCCTGGGGCTGAGTATAGGTATTGGTTTGGGCAGGAAGAGTAAAAAGTAAGCATGAGATTGACTGAAATAACGCCGATATATGTAGAACAGGTTCCCGAGGAGCTCGAGGAAGGAGTACTGTATATATCTGACAAATATGATGTAGCTGTCCATTTATGCGCATGTGGGTGTAAAGTAAAAACTGTTACACCTTTAGCCGATGTTGCCGGTGTTCCAGGATGGAAACTAACAGGAACGTCCAATGTGGTTACACTCCGGCCCTCAATCGGCAATTTCAGCGGAGAAAAGCCAACTTATCATGCTCACTACTTTATTACTAACAATAAAATTCAATGGTGTTAATATGAAACAAAATATCTCATTCACTTCGGACAATTTCAACCAGCAGACCCCGGGATTTATCAAAGTGATATACCGGTCACTAATGTTCGTAACACTGATGTGGGCCATGGCCATAGAGCCACGCATGACGATACCTGTGAACATCGCACATGATATTGACGCATGGGCTATCATCGCAAATTTCGGCATCTATTATTTCTGTCAATGTTTCGGATTTAAACAACCGGAAGATCCGACAAAGCAAACGGCAGACCCAAAAAACAACTGAAATGCCGATAGTATCTCTGATAGCGGTCTGGTTCATATTTTGGGCGTGGTCGGAGCTACAGGAATGGCACTTCAACAGGAAACACAACAAACGCAATTAATTTTTAATCATAAAAAACAAAATCAAATGAGATTTACAGATTTCCTTGACAAGATCGCAACTGCTTCTGAAGCAGAAGTAGAGCACATTATGGGGCTGATACAAAAAGCAACCCCAAAGGCCGTTAACCTGCTCAATATGGGGTATAACGCCATGCAGGCGCTTATAAAAGATGTGCAATCGCCTACCGGTAAGGGTGTAGAGGCCTTGATAGACTCAGCCATTCCACAGGCAGCACCGTACATGGCAGATATAGTGCCGCTGGCAGAAAAAGCAGCCACAGCGATGCATGCGGTAGCTACAGACCTTCCAGCTGTTGAAGGCATTGCGTTAATATATGGTGCTAAGATCATGTCGGCCATTGACGGCGGTAAGAAAACACTTGCAGAGTATATTATGGACCTGCAAACATCATTCATCCCGGCACCAGCTCCAGCAGCAGCGGCTTAACCAAAGCGCCAGGTTGATCAAGTAATTATTTAACTGGAAAGCTCGGAAACGGGCTTTCCTTAATAAGTTTTAAAGATGGCAGAATTCAAACCAGCACAACCGTATATCCTCAAAAACGAAGGCGGCTATGCAAACGTTCCCGGCGATAAGGGCGGACGTACTTATCGTGGCATATCAGAAGTATTCTATCCAAAGTGGGCAGGCTGGGCTATCATAGATACTTATGAGCCGCTGAAATGGAATCAGATCATAGATGATGACAACCTGAACGCCCTGGTAGATGAGTTCTATAAATCGGAACAATGGGATAAATTTATGGGTGATAAGATCACTTCACAACCAGTGGCCACATACTTCTATGATTTCTATGTTAACGCTAAAGGAAACGCCGCCAAATGCTTACAAAGATTGGTTGGTGTAACAGCCGATGGATGTATCGGAAGTGGCAGTGTAGGAGCTATAAATGCTTATTCCGGTGATTTATTGAGTGATTTGCATGATGCTCGAGTAAAATACTATAATGCGATCGGGGTTGGTAGCAATGCAAAATTCTTAGATGGTTGGCTTAATAGGGCCAATGAAATGTATAGCGCTTTGGCCGCATAATTTTTTAGGGGATAGTATTTCATATACGGGCTGGCCTGTTCTCAGGCTGGCTTTTTTATTTCAACCTATCGTATTCATGCCTGAGCTTTACAGCCGTCAGCTTGGCATATGTATCTACCTGCTTTACAGTTATCCCCATGGCCATTGCCAGACCTTCACGGGAAACGCCTCTTGTTAGTTCCTGTGTGGCGAAAGTGTGCCGGGCAACATGGGTACCTACCAACTTACTTATTCCGGTCAAGGCCTTTATAACTTTCATTGTCTCCCGGGCATAGTCCGGTGTATCGGTCCATTTCAATTTGTGGTAGTGTCTCAGTTTGAAATTTATTTATCCTCCCTATCCAATTCTATTACCGATTTGAATTCTAAGTTTATCATATCCTTGTGTTTGACAACACAAGGATAGTAGTTAAATACACCAAAACAAATAATTTGGTGTATTTTTAGAAATATTTATTTTAATTATTTTTAGATGGTTTTTTCTTCGACGACTTCTTTGGTTTGTCTATTTCTTTAAGTTTCTTGTTCGCGCCCTTAATGCTCTTTTTCACCTCTTTAATATCTTCATGCACTTTGAATTGCTCCGGCTTTTCGCCACTTATTTTAATCATTGTGGCGCGCACTTCTTTACCTACAGATTCTGCGGCATTTTCTAATCTTGATTGTCCACGTACATTCTCATTCTTTATTTTCAATTCTGTTTGAGAAATTCTAAATAGATTCGCCGCAAGTTCATCTTTTCCCATAAAGTCAAGGGGGCTTCTATTGCTCGGAATACCTCTCATGGATTTAAGTGTCGCAATATTTTTATTATATAATCCCCTATATCCTGCGTTTTGGAAAAAGCCGTATCCGTCAATATTTAAACCATGACTAAAAGCGATACCAGACAATGACTTTTCTTTTTCTGTTACTTCGGAGCGTACTGCAATTCGCTCTACTTTTCCAGCCTCTATTTGATAACTATAAACTGCGCCAGCAATCGAAGCAAAATAAGCCTGAGCCTTCGCCACATGGGGCATTCCTACATTTCCATTCATTGCAATTAGATAGCAAGCAAACCTCGATAATTTAAAATCGATAATAAACTTGCCATCTACTTCTTTTTGTATCTGGTCAAAGTTTCCCATGATAGGTATTCCAAGCGTATTGCATGTTGTCATGGCTTTACTGATAACTTGATTGAACGTCGTCCAATTAGTATATCCTAAGCAGTCCATCATATAGCGGGCACTCCAAAATGTATAACCGTTTTCGTTTGAGTGATTTTCATAGCCATCATCGTGGTCGTCAAAGGGGGATAGACTTAAATCCATACAAAATAGTTTCTACAAAAATACTCTTTTTACCTATAATAACATAAATTATTTTCTGATATTTACTTAGTGTAAACTGGTATATAGTTACCAATTTATTTTTATAAAGATAATAAAAAAGGCTGCGATTGCAGCCCTTATTTTATTCTGTTGGTTGACCTTTCTTTTTGTATGCACCCCTTTTCTTTGGCTCTTCTATTGGGATGAGGTTAATAATATCCTCAATGGTCATTGGTTTAGTTGTTAGCTTCGCCTCCATTGCTGGTGTAACTCTTAATGATTTGTGTATGCGTACAAAGTTGTAATAAACAAAGTGCAGGGCTTGCGCATAAATATGGTTTTCCATCTTCTTAGAAAACGCATTGGTCAATCTTGTAAACCTGCGCATTCCCATACGCATAGTTAAGTTTTGACGCTCAACATAACTTGTTGAAATGTGCGCTGGGTTTGGGTCACCTGATACCCATTTTTTTTCTGAACCTGTACACTTTGCAGGACTGTAACGCTTTTCGTTGTTGCTGCCCTCAGGTGACCCGTATATTTTTATTAGCTGCGCAAAATCTATTTCATCTTCAAATGCGTTTTCAACGGCTTTTAAATAAGGTTTGAAACCATCTGTAGTAAGTTGTACCCTATTGCGTAAACGACTTGCTATATCGTGCATAAATTCGTTTGCTGAGGCTGCATCACGATTGCCAACAAGGAAAGAAATAATCAGCTTAGTATCTGCATCAATTCCCACCCACGTCCATGCGTCACCTGCACCATCTTCAATACCTAAGCAATCAGCGGTCTTTTGTTTCATTGCCACAAAAGACCAAATTTCATCACATTCTACACGCTTAGAATTTACATTGACAACATTGTCATTATGAAATTGCATACATGCGCTACCAACGTCAACAAGCAACTTAGTTATAGTATTGATAGATACATCTGCAATACGGGAACATGAGCGTAGACTACACTTAGGCAGCCATATACCCCGCATTTTGGTTACAAGCAAACAACATTTTATAAAGATGTCTACAAACTAAAGGGATGGCCGGAGGAAGAGCATAGAAGATTTGCCAAAAAGAGAGAAGTTGCATTAATAACAAAGAGACTAATTTACAATAGGTTTACTCCAGACGTTATTGAACACTTCGAAAAAGAAAACCCATATGTTGCGTATTGCTTTAGAAGGTTCAAACATTTTCAATATTTAACGAAAGAGGGGCAAACTATTTTGGATGATTTTATAAGCGATATGACATTGATGATGATAGGATATAGTGATTGGGATAGATTCGAATTTGACTATTGCACTAAATATCGCATAGCATATCAATCTAAGTTAGGATTATAATTACTTCTTAGTATTCCATCTTTTTTCAGCAGCTTTTTTAGCTATTTCCTTGCGCTTCTCCGGGGTAAGTTTATTTGCCCTTGCATTGCCACCTTTTAAGCCGCCCAGCCTGCCCAATTCGACAGCGGCAGCATTCTTTTTACTTGGTGGCGGGGTATCCTCTCTTTCACCTGTAGCAATCTCAACAATAAACTTTGCTAACTGGTTACTATCTTTAGGTCGTTTTGCTTTTGCCATATAGCAAAGATACGACGGCTTTTGCTTATTCGGTCAAGCATCATATTTCAAACTGAGACACTACCCCATTTTTTTACAGAAAAAAATTTAGAAAATTCTTATTTGACACGAAAGGGAATCAGGAAAATTAGCAAAGAGGTAGAAAAATACCTGCGTCCAATAAATCATGTTCTGTAAAAACATTAAGGTGCTTACAACTCAGCGCTCGTCACCTGGCTCTTCTTAAGTATTGCATCTATCTCCTTTTCACGCTTTTGTATCTGCACCCTTATCGGCGAGAAGGTCCAGCTGGTGCGCAGCCTTGAAAGCCTGTCCTGGGGTGGCCGGAAGATAATGCGCGCTATCCAGCTCAGCGGTACAAAATGTTTAAAAGTATTGGAGAGTTTTACAAAATACACCACCGTTGCGGCATTGCACCTGTCCAGTATATTTTGCAGTTCCTGCGGGTCGGCCAGCGATGATACACACAGCACGGTTCCGCTCTTAGGGTTAAAGTACTGTTGCAGCCCTGCATCCCGGTGCCATTCACTGTTACTAATGATGCGGGCGCATTTTTCATCCTCCGGCAGTTGCTCAGGAATATTGAAAGTCTGGTCCGGTATATACCGCATCTCCCACTCCTTTTTCGAGAGGGTGTCATATATCGTCCACACATTGTTTTTGTAGTAGTTGAGCATTTCCTTCAGGTAGCCCTCGCCCACCCACTGCGCCTTTACGGAAGCATAAAAGGAAGCATAAAAATACAGATGAGACGCATAAGGTTCATACATTTCCGGCACACGCACCACCAGCTCACGGCTGCGGGCATACACCTGCCATACTATGCGGCGCACATCATCGCCACTCTCAAAGTCCTTATAGCTCAGTGGCTCACCCTCCACCCTGCGCAACTGCTCTATACGCACATCCATCGTCTCCGTTTTCTTCGGGAAAACATTGGCATCATCTTCATTCATCAGCACCGGTGGCTGGTAAAAGTGGCCGCCTATGGGTTGTGCAGATGTAAGCTTAAAAAGATGCAGCATGTCCTGGAAGTAGACAAAGCCGCCTTTGATCTCGTATTCTTTTATATCAGGCAGGCTAAAACGGCTCCTGCCGGTGATAGCATACCGCATCATGCTTTTTTCTTTTCGCTTATTCGAGAGCAATCCAAACCGGTCGGTCATCACATTGTCGTCATAATAAAGCCGCCCGGCCACAAAACCCAGTATGGACCTGATAACCCCTTCCAGGCGTGCATTCAGAAACAATTTGTTTTTCCTGCCCTTCCCGGTTTCAGTGGTAAACTCCACTTCCAGTTTGTAACCCTTTTTACTCTTCAGCCACAGGTAATAGAAATAGCTAAAGAACGTACTCAATACCGACAACAATATCAACCCCGCCATAAACCATAATACCATTTTGCCCATCAGTAAAATAAAAGGCATCAGCGGCGACACGTCTTCCCCTTTCACCGCAGGTGTATACAGCAGTTTCCATGCAGCCCAAACCACAATGGCGCATAATACTGTGTTAAGCGTAAAAGGAAAGTATTGCCAGTAATAGCGCACCTTCCATTTTATTTGTTTTTGGTTCATCCGGGGAAATAAAAAATTAATGTACCGTCAAACTGATCCTGTTTCGCATAAGATCAGAGAATGAAAATAAAGAAATGGGTTTATAAAAGTTGTTAATTTTCTAAATATCGCAATTAAATGATGATGAATACCAAAGGGAATATCACTTCTTCACCGGCAGGTCTATCGGGGCAGTCCAGCCATTGTAAAAGGAGTTATACTTTGTCAGTTCAGCTTTCAGCTCCTCGGTCATGGTGTTCACATTTTCCATTTTCGCAAGCCCGTTTTTCGTCACTATCAGCTCATAAGGGTAATTATGGTTATCAGATTCTTTAGTAGTTGTTTTGTACCCCTTGCTGCGTACAAATTCCGAAAAACTGATCCGCCCGGTATCTGTCTTGAAGTAAAGGTCAAAATTAATATTCCTTGGCCTATTCAGGTCGTCCCCCCCTGCAAGCATTGTGGTAATGATCTTATCATTATCCATCCATATCAGCGTCTTTTTATCCGGGTATAGAAAACTGGAATAAGTTCCCCATCCTGCGTCCGCTTTCATATTAATGGCATAATTGTAATTTTTGTAGTTCCTGTTATAGAGCCGCATGATGGCGTTCCGTATGCCCACTGTATCTTTTACATAGTAGTAATTAAGCCTTTCACAGTTATAGGTAAAAGTACCCACCAGCACCTTTGCTGTAACCCCGGTGATGAAGTTATTGGTAGCCTCCAGTATTTCTTCCAGCATATCAATTTCTTCCTTATCCGGCAGGCCTTGTTTATTACAGTTATGCGCCTGTGGCCCTGTTATTACCAGGTAAGGATATCTATGGTCAGGCGCATAATCCTTATACCCCATATTCACGAGTACAGAACCGGGCTTATCACCAAACTTTGCCATATACGTATCCCATTGCTCCACCACCTGGGCATCAGCACGGGCAAAGAAAAAACAAGAAATACAGGCTATAAAAAAAGTATGCTTCATATAGTAAAGTACGCACTTATAATGCAACTACACCACCACTTTAGGAAATTTTTGGGAAATACAATGTGCCGGGTTATTAAACAAAGCAGGTTCCGGGTAATACCCGGAACCTGCTAACCATTTCAATGAATTTTGAAATTTAGTTTTTCACAAATGTCTTAGCCCCAATTTTAGTGCCATTATCAATTATCAGCACAGAATATACAGCTGCCGGCAGTTCAGAAACATCCAACACTCCTTTACCGCTGACCAGGTTTGTAGTTTGTATTTCCTTGCCAAACATATCTATCAGCTTAACTTCTGTTACACCCGAACCATTTAATCCATTCACAATAATATTCACCTTAGAATCAGCCGGGTTAGGGAATAAACGAATTTCAGGAGCGTTGAGATTTACATTAGTTACTCCTGCAGTGGTGGTGGTGAATTTGTAATAAGATTTTTGCGAACAGCCATTTTTAGTGGTCATTACCCAATAGTTCTTTGACAGTGTATCGGGGGTTGGATTATAGTAAGTCTGGTTGGTCTCACCTACAAGTATCGCGGAATCAAGTGTAAGGACGTCATCATATCCCCATTGGTAAGAATTTTGTGTATTATCAGTACAAGCAAATTCGCTGAGATAATATTGCACACCGGGATCAGATGAAACTGAGGAACCAATTGTTGTGACAAAACTATCTGCTATTACACAACCTGAATTTACTATTTCCGCAGATAATGTTACAACAGCCCTGCCGGGAGTATTGAAACTTACAAGCGCATACTGCCCGTCAACACCAACTTCGACCAGGGAATCCCCCGGGCTGACAGTCCAGGTGTAAACAATACCAATTGGTGCAGGTAGCATTGCACCAAAATTCTGGTAGAATGTACCGGAGCACATCGGCGTGTCCGGGTAAGTAATTATCGTAGCAAATTCGAAGGTAACATCTACAGATATGATTTCAGTTGCAGTATATGACCCGCAGGAATTAGTATAAGTATAGCTAATAATTGTTGTACCTGAATTATCAGCATAGATGACACCTGTTGCAGCATTAATAGTAGCTGTATTGGTATCGTTGCTACTCCATATTCCACCAATTGCAGCATCACTTAATGTCGCGGAGGTATGTAAGCACAGTTCGTCAGGTCCATTAATTGCAGGCGCGTAAGGCTGAGGGGTTATCTGAATAAGAGCAGTTGCGGTATCCATTCCGCAGTGCTCAGTCACGACGTAAGAAACAGTAGCTGTACCTACCGCAACACCTGTAGCAACTCCTGAAGAACCAATTGAAACGATCGAAGTATTACTACTGCTCCATACGCCATTGGCCACAGAATCGCCCAATAACGAAGTCGTACCCATACAGAACACTTTATTTCCCGTAATAGAACCAACATAAGGATAAGGATCTACTGTAAATACTAAAGTAGCAGCACAACCATCTGATATAGTATAAGATATAGTGGTAGTGCCACCGGAAAGTATTGATGTAACTGTACCAGCTGAGCTCCCGGTTGAGCCAATAGTAGCTACTGCAGGATCAGTGCTGCTCCAAACACCGCCGCCCATGGTATTAAACAATGTTGTAGTAAATCCGGGGCAAAGATTATTTACGCCACTAATACTCGGGGGAACCGGGTCAACCGTAACGTAAGAAACAGCATTACAGCCTGACAGGGAAGTATAAGTTATGATAACTATGCCCGCAGAAGCCCCTAAAACATATCCTGTTCCTGACCCTACTGTTGCAATGGCAGTGTTACTGCTGCTCCAAATACCACCTGCAGGTGCGGAAGTCAGTGTATCTACCGATCCTGCACACACTATACCTAAACCTGAAACCGGTGAAGGCACATCGCTTACTGTTAAGAAGCGGGTGGTCAGGCAACCTGTGGTAAGCGTGTATATCACAGTATCATTGCCCTGAGCGATCCCGGTAATATCACCAGTTACGTCAACAGTGCCTAAAGCTGTATTAGTGATGCTCCAGACTCCACCGGAAGTCATGTCACTTAAAGTAATAAATGAGCCTACACACACTATAGCCGGGCCTGTGATCGCGTCAGGCAATGGATTAACTATTACTTCCTGCTGTGCAAAGCACCCTGTACCCAGCAAATAAGTAATTACTGTTGTACCTGAACTTAACCCGGAAAGAATACCGGTAACAGGATTAATATTGGCTATAGCTGTATTACTACTGCTCCACGTGCCAAAAGTTGTAGGGTCACTAAGCGTGATCATTGAACCGGCACAGACAACAGTATCACCGGTAATAGCCAGAGGTGAAAGATTTCCCCTGATAAGGTCAGTGGCATAACATCCGGTGCCCAGTGTATAAGTAATGGTAGTATATCCTGAATCAATACCGCTAATGATACCTGTAATAGAACCCGCAGTAGCTACCAGGGTGTTACTGCTGCTCCATACCCCGAACGGCGAAGTGTCGGACAATGTTATTGTTGAGCCCGAACATACATTCGTTATACCTGAGATCGCAGCAGGAACCGGATTTACAGTGACAGGTGCCGTACGCAGACAGCCGGTAGATAATAATTCGTAAGTTATTATAGCTGTACCCAGGGTAATTCCCGACACAATACCGGTACTTTCACCTACAGGGGCAATAGTCGTGTTACTGCTGGTCCATATACCGCCGCTTGCAATATCAGACAATGATGTGTTTGAGCCGATACAAACACCTAATGATCCTGAAATAGCAGGTGGTGCCGGGTTTACATTTATTGTTGTGGCAACACCGCAGGTAGTGGACAATATAACATAACTAATAACAACTGATCCTCCGGACAAGCCTGTTCCGGTTACTACACCTGTAGTATCATTGACTTCAGCCACTGAAGGATTTTCACTGGTCCAGTTACCGCCGGCAACGGCATCACTTAATGCAATAGTCAGCTGCGGACAAACGTTAGTAGCCCCCATGATCGCCGACGGAGTCGTGTTAACAGTATCACGAGTGGCAGTAAAACAACCAGAGCCGAGGGTATAAGAAATCGTAACATAGCCGCCGGTAATACCTGTTACAATACCGGTACTTAGTCCTATGGTAGCTATGCCCGTATTACTGCTGGTCCATGTACCACCCACTACTGCATCACTTAATGAAGCATTGCTACCTGAGCAAACGTTTAAATTACCGGCAATGGAATCAGGTGTCACATTAACATTGATGACTTTATAAACACTACATACGCCTCCAAGTGTATAGTATATAGTATCCGGCCCTGAAACGTCCAGTGCTGCAATAATATTACCGGTAGCGGCGCCAATCGTGGCAACAGCAGTTTCTGCACTGGTCCAAACACCCCCGGATGATGCATCACTTAAAGTAATACCGGCCCCCTCACAAACATTAGACGGGCCTGAAATTGAAGCGGGGGTAGCGTTTACTGTTAACTGAACGGTTGTATAGCAACCTGTACCCAGCGAATATGAAATTGTAGCGCTTCCTGCAGAAACTCCTGTAACAACACCTGAAAGAGCACTTGCGGATGCGATAGCAGGATGGCTGCTGCTCCATTCACCACCGCCTGCAGTGTCAGCCAGTTCTACTGTATCTCCTACACAAGCAGAAATCTTGCCGGTGATCGGGCCCGGATTTGAATTAACTGTAACAACAGTAGTAGCGATACAACCAGTGGCCGGAATGTAAGATATCGTTGCTGTGCCTGCACCATTCCCCTGGATAGAGCCAATACCCGGCGTTGGCACTGAAGCTACTGTAATATTATCACTACTCCAGGTTCCACCCGTGGTTGCGTCATGTAATACGGTAGTAGTTCCTACACACAAATAAGTAGTTCCGGTAATTGCAGCGGGTAATGCACCTACTGTGAAAGGAAGTGTTGCTGCACAACCGGTGCTCAGCACATAAGTAATTGTTACAGAACCAGCCAGAACGCCCGTTACCACACCAGTGGATGGGCCTACTGAAGCTATTGAAGGATTGCTGCTGGACCATGTGCCGCCTGTTGTTGCATCACTTAATGTTGTTGACAAGCCGGCACAAACGGTCGGGGAACCGGAAATTGAAGAAGGATTTGGATTAACGGTTACATTTTGTGTGGTATAGCACCCGCTGAGTGAGTAGGTAATAGTTGCAATACCTGCGGCCCCGGGAGTAATAAGGCCCGATGATACATTTATTGACGCAATTGTAGTATTGTTACTGCTCCATGTACCTCCGGTTGTAAGATCTGCTAACCCTGAAGTGGGTGTCTGGCAAATAACCGTATCGCCTGTGATCGGTGAAGGCAGTTGATGCACAGTTACAGTAACTGTTTTAAAACAACCCGTTGCATTGAGCATAAAGGTAACAGTAGTTGTGCCTGCAGCCACACCGGTGACAATGCCTGAAGCTGAACCAACTGTAGCAACTGTTGTATTGCTGCTCAACCATGTGCCAACAGATGCGCCATCGCTTAATGTAATTGTTTGTCCCTGGCAAAGGCTGGTAGGGCCGCTTATTACGCCCGGCAATGGGTTAACCGTCATTGTTGCAATGGTATCACAGCCTGTGCTTAATGTATAAGTAATATTGGCAGTGCCCGGATTCACACCGGTAACAATACCTGATGATGCGCCTATAGTGGCATTAGTAGTAGCGCTGCTGGTCCAGGTTCCGCCCGGTGTCGGATCAGTTAATGCTGTAGTTGCCGAAACACAGACTTCAGACGACCCGACAATACCTACAGGTAGTGGATTGACATTAATTTCTTCAGAAATCATACAACCTGTAGGCAAAGTATAAGTCATAGTTGCCGTACCCGCCATATCACCAACGATAGTGCCTGAGCCCGGGCCTATAGGTGCTACTGAAGTATTGCTGCTGGACCAGGAACCTCCCGGAGTTGCATCATTCAAAGTTATTGCCGATCCTATACATACACCGGTAGGCCCTGTAATACCAGCGGGCAATGGATCAACTGTTACCACAGCCGTAACTTTACATCCGGTGCCGAGCGTATAAGCAATAGTAGTTGTACCTGCTGCTGTAGCGCTTACAACACCGGTACTTAGTCCGATAGTTGCTATAGCGGTAGTGCCACTGCTCCATATACCGCCGGAAACTGTATTAGATAATGAAGTCGTAGATCCTACGCAAACACTTTCTGTCCCCATAACAGGAGATGGCAATTCATTTACTGTAATTGAAGCAGTGCTGATACATCCGGTGGCAAGTGCATAAGTAACAATTACTACTCCGGAACTTTGACCGGTTACCACCCCTGTGCTCGAAATTGTAGCTACAGCCAAGCTGCTGCTGCTCCACGTACCACCTGCTGTGGCATCACTTAAGGAAATTGTTGAACCAACGCAAACAGAAGTCAAACCATTGATAGCTCCGGGAAGTGCATTTACCGTAAAGTTAATTTGCGAAAGACACCCTGTCCCCAGCATGTAGGTAATAGCAGAAGTACCAACGGCAACCCCGGTTACATTACCGGATCCGTCTACAGTTGCTTTAGCAGTATTGCTGCTGCTCCATGTACCGCCTGCTGTGCCATCTGATAAAGAGGCCAGTGAGCCGATACAAACATCAGGACTGCCTGATATGGCGGCAGGTAAAGGATTAATGGTTACCGTTTTAGAAATAGCACATCCGGTAGCAGTGATCATATAGTTAACAACATCTGTGCCTTGCGACACGCCGGTTAAAAGCCCTGTGGAAGAACCTATGGTTGCATTTGATGTGCTGGTGCTGGTCCATGTGCCTCCTGCAGTAGCATCACTCAAAGAAAGATTTGAACCCACACATACTGCACCCGCTCCGGAAATGGCTGCAGGTAATGCATAAACTGTTAAGGTTACTGAAGCTGCACAACCGGTAGATATAGTATATGATATAATTGATGTACCCGCCGAAATACCTTGCACATCTCCGAATGCATCTGCCATAACTGCAACGGCAGTATTGCTGCTGGTCCATGTACCTAATGTGGAAAGATCGGTGAGTGCAGTAGTAGATCCTGCACAAACACGGTCAGTTCCGGTAATGGCCGATGGATTGGTATTTACAGTTATGGTGGAAACAATATAACATCCTGTACCCACTATATAACTAATAGTGGCCACACCAAATGAAACACCTGTTACAACACCTGCGGCTGAAATAGTAGCTATTGTAGTATTGCTGCTGCTCCATGTACCGCCTGAAGTAGCATCCGAAAGGCCTGTCGTTGTACCGATACATACACTGGTGGCGCCTGATATAGCAGCAGGAGTAGCATTAATGGTCATAACAGCCGATGTTACGCAACCCGTCACGGTCAGTTTATAAGTGATCATAGATGTGCCGGCGCTGGCGCCGCCAACCACTCCTGAACTTGAACCAATTGATGCAACCCCGGCATTACTGCTGCTCCATGTTCCATTGGGTGTAAGGTCACTAAGTGTAGTGGTATAACCAACACATAAACTGGAAGCGCCAAGGATACCGGTGGGCAATGCATTAACCGTCAATTGTACAGTAGTAAGGCAGCCGGTTGGTAATTTGTAAGTTATCGTACTTACACCAGATGCAACACCCGTTACCACACCACTTGTGGCAATGGTAGCCACTGCTATCGAGCTGCTGCTCCAGGCGCCTCCACCCGCATCAGACAGAGAAGTAGTTGATCCTTTACAAACGCTGTCTATCCCGCTGATAGCGGCAGGTAACGGATCAACTGTAACGACTACACTTTTCATGCAACCGGAGCTAAGCGTATAATACATAGTATCCAAACCTGCAATCGCACCCGTTCCGGTAATAAAACCGGAGCCTGTTCCAATTACTATATTCGAGTTACTTGCACTCCAGGAGCCCCCGGTAGTGGCATCGCTCAATGAAGTCAGGGAATTAACACAAACTGATTCAACACCCAATATTGCAGTAGGTAATGCATTTACCGTCATTAAGCCTGTTGTAACATAACAACCGGAACTCAATTCGTAACTAATACGAAAAGTGCCTGAAGCTGTAACCCCTGTTACAACACCGGTACTAAAATTAACAGTAGCAACTCCGGTGCTGCTGCTTGTCCATACGCCACCGGAAGTAACATCATTTAATGTTATTGAATCTCCTGAACAAACCGTAGTAGCACCTGTAATAGCGGAGGGTGACTGATTTACAACTACATTAGCGGTAACCATACATCCGGTAGAAAGCGTGTAGCTGATAGTGGTAGTGCCGGGTGTTAACCCCTCAACATCACCGGTAGTGCCTGTTCCTGAACCTATACTTGCCACAGATGTATTGCTGCTCGCCCATGTACCGCCAGTAGTAACATCACTTAGTGTGCTCAATGTACCTGTACAAACACTTACCAGGCCTGTTATGTTAGCAGGCGTTTGATCAACAGTGAATGTAGTGTTTGTAGTACATCCCGAACCGAGTGTATAAGTAATATGAACCACTCCGGCAACATTACCGGTTACTACACCGCTACTAAATCCCACACTTGCTATAGTTGTACTGCTGCTGCTCCAAATGCCGGAAGCTACGTTATCGCTTAATGTACTTGTGTAACCTGTACAAACACTATTGACCCCAAGAATAGCACCAGGGGCTTGATTTACTGTAATATTGGTTGGTGCGCCGGATACAGATGTTATGGCGCCGCATGCACCGGGTGAAGCGCCTGTCCAGCTAAGCATACAATAAAGACCACTAGCTCCGGTATAGGTGCCGGTGCTGAGCGGAATTGCACCTGCAGCCAGGGCAATTGTACCGGTGGTCGTGGTAATTGCATGAGGTGTAGGATCGCTATATACCATGCTCCCGCCCAAATACCAGGTTGCTGTTACCGATAACGTTCCCGAAGCTACAACGGTTCCGCATACAGAATAAGTGACTGTTGTTGCAGTACTGGGAACGTTCTGGCAAATAGTCTGAGCTGTGCCGGAATAAGGAGCAGAAACACTGATAGGATAATAAGTGTTTGTGACAGCAGACGCGGCCAAACTCATTAAACAGCAAACAAACAGCAAATAAATTTTATTCATAATGCAAAATTTCAAAAAAGTAAAAAATAAACATTAAACCAAAAGCATACTACACCCTCCGACATAGGGGGCAGTATGAAAAAACTATTTAGAATACCTATACAATTATAGTTATCCGGCTTCCACACACGATCCGCTACAAATAACTAAATTAATCTACTGTTATAAATATGCTAACGAAGCAAATTTAATGAAAATAAAATTACTAACAAATCAATCATCGCTATTATAATAATGTTATGCGAGAAGGGAGAACACCTCAAAACATTATGGGTATTTATTTTAATTCGTTCTAATCACAGCAATGTTTCAAAAACAGCTTAGTATACGTCTGCAATATCCCAAATTAAAGATGAAAATCAATGGCTATTATCCGATCAGTAAATTGAGAATTATAATAAACAACTGCAAAAAATAGTATATACTGAAGT
>Ga0364860_10318_pt2 | contig 30195 bp, 26 predicted proteins | sample ExccelAu500001D4_FD_206916 | JGI IMG/M metagenome (GOLD analysis project Ga0364860, IMG submission 206916) | Enriched cells from Trout Bog Lake Hypolimnion, Wisconsin, USA - BchlTB.Aug20.5000.01 .D4 | ecosystem: Environmental > Aquatic > Freshwater > Lake > Hypolimnion/Profundal zone | place: USA...
AAATGACCAAGCCCGGATGGGTGGCGGTGAGAAACGGTTACAAAACCAACACAAACAAGGTAAATTAAGCGCACGCGAGCGCCTGGAATTGTTACTGGACGAAGGTTCTTTTGAAGAAATCGGGAGATTTGTTACGCACCGCAGCCATGATTTCGGCATGGAAAAAGAAGTGTATCTGGGAGATGGTGTGGTGACTGGGTACGGTACCATCAACGGGAGACTTACCTACGTGTATTCGCAGGATTTTACGGTATTTGGGGGGAGCTTGTCTGAAACCCACGCGGAAAAGATAGTAAAGATACTTGACCTCGCCATGCAAAACGGCGCCCCGGTTATTGGTCTTAACGACAGCGGAGGCGCAAGAATACAAGAAGGGGTTGTATCACTCGGCGGTTTTGCAGACATTTTCTACAGGAATGTTCAGTCGAGTGGCGTGGTACCTCAGATATCGGCAATCATGGGACCGTGTGCGGGTGGCGCGGTATATTCGCCGGCAATCACTGACTTTATATTGATGGTGGAACATACGTCCTATATGTTTGTGACTGGCCCCAATGTGGTGAAAACGGTAACCCACGAAAATGTGACGAGTGAAGAACTGGGAGGCGCTCACGCACACGCCACAAAATCCGGGGTCACGCATTTCAGCTGCGCTAACGAAGTGGAATGCATAGACCACATAAAGAAATTATTGAGTTACATGCCGCAAAATTGCGAGGAGGACCCACCGGTCTACCCTTACTCTGATGGAGATGAACTAAGGACAAAGCTCAACGGCATCATTCCTGCAAATCCCAATATGCCATACGACATTAAAGAGGTGATTGAAGAATTGGTAGATGCTGAGACCTTCCTGGAAGTACAAAAAGAATATGCGGAAAATATAGTGGTAGGCTTTGCACGCATCGGCGGCAGGAGCATAGGCATAGTGGCCAATCAGCCAGCATTCATGGCAGGTGTGCTGGATATTAATTCAAGTAAAAAGTCGGCTCGGTTTGTACGGTTTTGCGATGCCTTCAACATCCCGTTGCTTGTTCTGGTAGACGTGCCGGGCTTCCTGCCAGGTACCGACCAGGAATGGAATGGAATCATTATAAACGGCGCGAAGCTACTGTATGCGCTTAGCGAAGCTACCGTTCCGAAGATCACCGTGATCACTCGCAAGGCATATGGTGGTGCTTATGACGTAATGAATTCAAAACACATCGGCGCAGACCTGAATTTTGCATGGCCCACTGCTGAAATAGCCGTGATGGGGGCCAAGGGTGCGGCCGAAATCATTTTCAAGAAGGAAATAGCTGACGCCGCTGACCACGAAGCAAAACTCAAAGAAAAAGAAGCCGAATACGTGGACAAATTCGCAAATCCTTATGGTGCGGCAGCACGGGGTTTCATAGATGAAGTGATCATGCCGGAGGACACCCGCAGAAAGCTGATAAAGGGTTTCAGGATGCTTGAAAACAAAGTGGTAAAAATGCCAAAGCGGAAGCACGGGAACATACCGCTGTAAAATAGCTACGCCCGTGCGAAATAGCCGCTGACATCAATTTTTCGGGTGCGGCGGCGCATCAAAGCTATCACCTCTTCATCGGTTTTATAACGATTACCGATATTCACGTAATGCTTGGCAAGGAGATCGTAACGGTCGCGCATGAGGTAAATAAAAACGTGCAGGAAATGGATGCCGTCAAATACAATGGCCTCGTTCTTGACGTACTCCTGTAGTGTATTCTTAAAATACTCAGGATGTTCGGTCCAGTGCATGGTAGATTCGATATGATGGCTGATATGATAACCATCATTCCAGCACTTAACATTGTACTTGGTATTGATGCAAGTAACGCTGTTTTTGTAAGCATTATTCGGGTCGTTCTCATCAACAAAGGCATGCTGCGCCCAATTGCCCGTCATAGCAATGATACGGAAGGTAAAGAAGGGCAATATAAAAACTACAAGCGTGGCAGGCCAGTTGACAAAACACAACCCTACACAAACCAGGATAAACAACAATTCGCCGCGCACCGAGCGATATAGTAGGCGCTTACGGCCTTTGCGCACAAAATAACTACACAAGTGATATATTCCCATAAAAAGGAAAGTAGCCAGGTACTGCGCAAAACCCGTTACCGAATCTCGTTGATATTTCATTGTTGAGCTTTCATCCTCAGGCATATTGTTTTCGGGGTGGTGCATTCCCACGTGGTGGGTATAGTAAGTCTCAGGCGTCTGCCCAAACAACGGCCCAATAACCCACGGCAGGTAATGATTCAAAAACGTTTTCTTAAAAAATGGCCGATGGCTGGTACAGTGCATCATTAGCCCGTACGGGCCTTTGAAAACAACGTTGTTCAGATATTGATACAGCACCGCAGCTATCCACCAGACCCAATTATTAAGGCCAGGTACGAAAAGCAAAACCGCCAATGGGATAAGGGTAAAAGTAATCTTAAGCGTGAGGTAAACGAATGGGAGGTCGCGCTCATCACGCAACATGGATGCGAAAAACCTGTCGAAACCGGTTTCCGGTTTTGCCACGCTAACCGGGTCATGAATTGCTGCTAAAGTCTTCATACTGAAAATAAATCGTTGCAAATTAGCTTTTATCAGCCCATTAGCAAAACACAAACCGAAAAATAATACAACGTGATTGAATAAAAGTGAGGGCCCAAAAGCTTTTAACGCTAATGGGCCCTGCATATTGTGTTAACGTAAAGTTTATTGCAGCTATTATGGGAAGATACCCAGTTCTTCATAAGCAACACCAACCTTGTTGATGGCTACAGTGAAGGCTGCGGTACGCATATCCACACTACCATCAAGGCTGAGGAACGCCTCACGGATCTCATGATAAGAACCGATCATCGTATCTTCAAGACCTGAATACACCAGATCCACTTCGTCTGGCCCATGTAGTATCTGCATACGTTCGATAGCGCTTACTTTTTTGCCTGTAAGATCTTCCAGCGTCGTCAGCATAGAGTCATAATGATTTTCACTGAAACGCTTGTCCATACGGCCAAAACGCACGTGGCTCAGGTTTTTCAACCATTCGAAATAAGATACCGTCACACCGCCTGCGTTAAGGTACATATCAGGCACCACTATAACACCTTTCTTCGCCAGTATTTCATCAGCTTCTGGAGTCAATGGACCATTTGCACCTTCACCAATTATTTTTGCCTGTATACGTGCAGCATTACTACCATTGATCTGGTTCTCAAGTGCAGCAGGTATTAATATGTCGCAGGGCTGCTCCAATGTTTCACCGCTGTTCTTGAAATTTGTGGCGCCTGGGTAATTTAAAATTGAACCTGTTTCTTTACGGAAATCAACCACTTTGTAGATATCCAGCCCCTTTGCATCATAAATACCGCCTTCGTATTCAGCAAGGCCAACAATTACGGCGCCGTTATCCTGGAAGAACTTGGCAGCATGGTACCCCACATTCCCAAGACCCTGAACGATAACTCGCTTCCCTTCTATCCCAACAGGAAGGCCCACTTTCTTCATATCTTCTTCTACCCTGCACACTTCACGAATACCATAAAATATACCGAGCCCTGTTGCTTCTGTACGGCCGCGTACCCCACCCTGCGTCACCGGTTTTCCGGTAACACAAGCCATCGCATCTACTTCACCTGGTTTCAGCGATGCGTAAGTATCTACGATCCAGCTCATTTCCCTGCCACCTGTACCATAGTCTGGCGCCGGAACGTCAATGCCTGGGCCTATGAAATTCTTCTTAACCAATTCGGATGCATAACGACGCGTAATTTTTTCCAGTTCAAACGTAGTGTACTTCTTCGGGTTGATCCTGATACCGCCCTTAGCGCCGCCAAATGGAACATTCACAATAGCACACTTGTAAGTCATCAAAGCAGCCAGTGCCATAACTTCATCCTGATTCACATCCATGCTATAACGGATACCGCCCTTGCATGGCAACTTGTGGTGTGAATGCTGCACACGATACGCTTCTATCACCTCTACACTGTCTCCTATCCGCACAGGGAATTTCATCCGGTATACGGAATTGCAGGCTTTAATTTGCTCCAGGATGCCCGACTCGAAACGGGTATACTTGGACGCTTTGTCAAAGTTGCGCTCTACGCCCTCGAAAAAGCTGTAATGCTGGGCTGGCTTGGCTATTGCTGTTTCCACTTTTTGAATTTTTAATTTTTGGTGTGATTAAAATAATATTTTTATTCTTTGCTTTCCAATTGACTGATTTTGCGGCCTATCAAAAGAAGGTATATCAAAATCCCCGCAAAGATAGTAGCTAAAACTGTAATTACAACGTATAATTTGCCATTGCTGCGCATCACGTCCCCCATTTCCGGTTCTACTACATACTTTATTATGTAATGGTTTCCGGCTATGTTAGCAGTATCGGAAGCGCCTGTTAGAAATTGATAGTGCCTTCCGTTAAAGTTAAGCGTGTCCTGCGCGTACACGCGCGTACTCACCATCAGCACAAGCAACAACGCAGCAAATAAAGCCTTCCGCATATTCTATTTTTTTTCCAGTTGGAATTGTAATGGATTTTCTCTTTTGTAATTCACCAATGACACCCTGATCTTTAGAGATGCCAGCCAGAGTCCCATCAATATCCAGCCAACAACAGCAGGATAAAATACTTTTCGCATATCGCTGTCGAGGTCGTATTGTTTAAAGGCCGGGTTGCCACCCATACCTGGATGCAGGGAATCAACCATTCGTGGCAAAATAAAAATCAGCGGCATCAGCATAGCAAAAGCAAAAATGTTGTAGACAGCGCTTATTTTGGCCTTTTTCTCTTCATCTCTAAGCCCACCGCGCAAAATAGAATATGCAAAGTAAATAAGCATACTTAACGCCGTACCTAGTTGTTTAGGATCATTACTCCAGGCGCTGCCCCATGTATATTGTGCCCACTCCATCCCGGTCGCCATACCCATGAGGCTGAAGAAGATACCCGTGTTTGTGAGTTGCACGGCAAAAACATCATCCTGAAGATCGCCGGTGCGCAAATATTTGATGGAATAAAAAAAAGCCATCGCAAACAGCACAATCATGGTAAACCACATGGGCACATGAAAATACAGGTTCCGGATCGTTTCGTTTAGTATGTCCAGCCGGGGTACGGGCATCAGGAACCCTCCCACAACTGTATACCCCACAAGTATGACACAAAGTATTTTCCACCACCGGCTTCTCATAGGGGACAATAAAATTTTGTGCAAAAGTAAACAAAATACCCGCACCTCACTCACCCGTTCGAATATCTTCGAATTGCGACAAATTCATCGCATCCACTTCTTGATCACTACAGGGTCCAGCTCGGTATAATTTGTATTGGCTTCAACCATGCCGTTATTTACCCACAATATCGTGGGAAAGACCCCGCCCGTATACTTCATGAACGGCTGCGAGGCCAAGCGTGAATGCGGTAGGCCTTCTGCTTTGGAAGCATCCCAGAAATCTTTAAGGCTGCCAGTCACGCCGCCTATGATCATATAAATAGGTAGTGTGGAATCTTTCGCCTCCATATTATGTATTTTCAAAGCGGCCCGCCGGCAATGAATGCAGGACGGGCTCAAAAAGGCAATGATATGTTTTCCTTTAGTTAGATCAAACCGGGGAGCATTGGCCGTGTCCGCATACACAGGCGTAAGATCAATCTTGTATACTTTAAAAAAAGGAAAGAAAAAATAAACGGACACAAGCACTGATACCAAAAATACCGGTAGTGCAAGATTAATCCACTTAAAGCTAAAACCACTATGAAACCTCAGTAGCAACCATATCGTAACCAATAATGCAGCATTCTTTACAAGTGACACAGATGGGCTCATCCAGATCGCGTCACCAAAACAGCCACAATTGACATTATTGCCTTCCTTAGCCCACAGCCAAATCAAGAACAAACTAAACAAAACCACCAGGGCGAAAGCGGTCTTCAACACCCATTTTTTTCCACCATAAAATTGAAAGACCATTAAGGCGCCCAACCCGGCCTCAAGTGCGGTAAAAAACCGGGCTGCAATGCCCGCTAATCGCGAACTCACGTGCAGAAACTCAGTAATCGTATATTCAAACGATTGTATGGGAAATAATTTAGTATAGGCCGAATAAAGAAATAGCGCTCCGGTACACAATGACAACAGATACAGAAACAACAGAAATAGCCACTTCATTTATGTTTATTAATTACTTGCCAAATTTAACGCATTAATCTAAACGGCGAAAAAATAAGGCCAATGGACTTATTCCGAAACAATAATCGACGGACTGCAAACGTTATTCACTTTAATATTATAGCCAGTTACGCAAAAGGATATAATTGTTTGTATTGCAAAAATCATAAACTAAATCTGAATTAAAATCAAATGTCTATGAAAAACACAATGATGTCTGCAGTGATTTCAGTACTGGCAATCGCCGCTATTTCGGGTTGCTCAAAAAGTAGCAGCAGCGGCTCATCCACTTCCATGAAAGCGGCTCTAAACGGCGTTGCATTTTCTGGGTCAGATTGTATCGATTCCGTAACTGATAGCACTCTGTTTATCTATGGTACAAATATCACAACATCAATAACCTATCCGTTCATCGAGATAATTATCACCAAATATACGGGTACGGGGACTTACACATTAGGTACGTGGGGCAGTTTGGGCGGTGGCCCATCCACCATGGCTGTTATAGATTCGTCTGCCAGCAATGCCGTCGGAAGCCTTTATGGCACGGTAACAATCACTTCAGTGTCCCCAAACCTTACGGGCACCTTCTCATTTACCTGCACCGATTCTACTAAGGTTACCGGCGGATCATTTACAGGCAACAAACCTTAAACGCTCCACTGCCAGAGAGCGTGACATCTATAGTCTACTGTTCATTCCCAGCCCCAAATTTTTTCATGGGGCTTTACGACTTTTGCCATAACCGTAGTACCTTGCTGGCTCATTTAAACTAAAATCAATGAAATTAATTTCTTTCCTACCTCTGGCGGCCGTGGTTGTCATCGCAACTTCCGTCCATTCTGAAGGTAAACAGCCAGTTCCGAATAAAGACACGATGTCAGCACAAAATCCATTTTTTACCGAGAGCAAATTGCCATTTCAAACTGCAGATTTCAGCAAGATCAATAATGGCGACTACCGGCCAGCTTTTGAGGACGGTATAAAACAGCAATTACGTGAAATAGAAGAAATTGCTGACAATCCCGCAAAACCCACATTTGAAAATACATTTGTTGCGCTTGAAAAGAGCGGGCAATTGCTCAGGCGTGTAGGCGGCGCATTCAATCTTGTTGCGGCAGCAAATACCAACCCCAACTTGCAAAAATTGCAGGAAGACGTAGCCCCCGAACTTGCTGCGACCAACGATGCCATGTACCTGAATTCCAAATTGTTCAAGCGGGTAGAAGCTATTTACAATGAACGAGCAGCATTAAAATTAGATCAGGAGTCTAAAAGGTTGGTTGAGTATTATTACCAAAAATTTCAGCTTGCCGGCGCCAAACTCTCAGAGACGGACAAAGACCAGCTGAAAAAGCTAAATCAGGAAGAAGCTTCCTTAAGTGCGAAATTCGGCAACCAACTTCTCGGGGCGGCTAAGGCAGGCGCACTGGTGGTCAACGACAAAGCAGAACTCGCGGGCCTGTCTGACGCAGCCATAGAAGCAGCGGCAAAAGCAGCGAATGATGCTAAAATGCCCGGCAAATATCTTATTTCGTTGCAAAACACCACTCAGCAGCCCGACTTGCAATCACTTACGGTACGTGCCACACGCCAGAAACTTTTTGAAGCATCGTGGAACCGCGCCGAAAAAAATGACTCGAACGACACGCGCGCTACCATTTCGAGGCTGGCGCAGATACGGGCCCACCGGGCGAAACTCATTGGTTTCAAAAATTTTGCTTCCCTGCAATTACAAGACCAGATGGCCAAAACTCCAGAAGCCGTTGAAGATTTTCTGGGTAAGCTCGTGCCTGCGGCTACGGCAAAGGCCAAAATGGAAGCAGCCGATATACAAAAAGTAATAGATAAGCAAAAGGGCGGATTTAAATTACAGCCCTGGGATTGGGACTTTTACGCCGAGCAAGTGCGTAAAGCTAAGTATGACCTGAACGAAGACGAGATTAAACCATATTTCGAATTATACAACGTATTGCAAAACGGCGTCTTCTATGCTGCAAACCAGCTCTATGGCCTCACTTTCAAAGAACGGAAGGATATCCCGGTATATCAGGAGGATGTTCGGGTATTTGAAGTATTTGACAAAGACAATACATCCATTGCCCTATTCTATTGCGACTATTTCAAAAGGGACAATAAGAATGGTGGTGCCTGGATGGACAACCTGGTTACCCAATCAAAATTACTGGGAACTAAGCCCGTTATATACAATGTGTGCAACTTCACTAAACCTGCTGCGGGGCAACCAGCGTTGATCAGTTTCAGCGATGTGACCACAATGTTCCATGAATTTGGGCATGGCCTGCATGGCATATTTGCCAGCCAGCAATACCCAAGCCTTTCCGGCACAGCAACGGCCCGCGACTTTGTTGAGTTCCCTTCGCAGTTCAATGAACATTGGGCGAGCGATCCAAAGGTGTTCAAGCATTATGCCACACACTATAAAACAGGAGAACTGATGCCGCAACCACTTGTGGACAAGATAAAGAAAGCGGCAACCTTCAATCAGGGCTATTCATTGACTGAAATCCTCGCTGCCGCCGATCTGGATATGCAGTGGCACATGATCAGCCCTGCCGAACCCTTGCAAGATGTAGACAAATTTGAAACCGCGGCACTGCATAAAACCCACCTGGACTTGCCGCAAGTACCATCACGTTATCGCTCTAGTTACTTCCTCCACATTTGGGCAAATGGCTACGATGCTGGCTACTATGCTTACCTGTGGACAGAAATGCTGGATGACGATGCCTTTGCATGGTTTAAAGAACATGGTGGCCTGACCAGGGAAAACGGTCAGCGCTTCCGCGATATGATCCTGTCTCGCGGCAATACGCTTGATCTCGCTAAAATGTTCAGCGACTTCCGTGGCCACAAACCAGATATCAAACCTATGCTCGAAGACAGGGGCCTTATAGGTTCAAAATAAATTTAAAAGAAATTTCGTTTGTATTGGGGCGCCAGAGAATGGGCGCCCTTTTTTTGGGGGTGGGGACAAAAGTATTTTCGGTAAACAAGGTTGGATTATCGAGAGCAGTTGCAGATCATACCACATTCAATTTTTCCAGTGCCTTCTGCGCCGCCACCTGACCGGCTTCCTTTTTGTTATATCCGGTGCCCGTGGCTACTATCTCGCCATCAACAACTATGCCTATAGTAAAAGATTTCCGCGCGCCTTCCATTTTTTCCTCAATAGTATCAAAGACCAGCGGCTTGTTATTCTTTTGCGCCCAGCTCAGGAGCTTATTTTTGTAGTTGGTATCCGTACTCTCCATGGTATCCAGGTCTATATAGGAGCGTATAAACTGGTTAAGGATAAACGTACGGGTCTTGATAAATCCCCGGTCAAGGTACACTGCGCCAATAAGTGCCTCCAGGGCATTACCAAATATATGGCTTCGGCTCAGCCCCCGGTCATTTTGATTGTATTGTACCAGTTTGTTAAGCCCCATGCGCAATGCCACATTATTCATCGTTTCGCGCCTCACTATTCTCGAGCGCAGCTCCGTGAGGTAGCCTTCATCCTGATACGGATATTTCTTGAAAAGGTATTCGGCTACTATCGCGCCAAGAATAGCGTCGCCCAAAAACTCAAGCCGCTCATTGCTGTCGGTCGCATCCTCAGGCTTAGACCTGTGCATCAGGGCCAGCTTATAAAAGGAAATCCTGTTGGGAGTAAAACCTAAAAGATGTTCTAACTGCAGAATAAGCTGCTTATCGGGGGATTTGTTGGATAAGATGCGATTCAGTAGGCGCAGCAAGTTAATCAGATAGTTTTTTGAAGATAACCGATGCGTTATGCCCACCAAAACCAAACGTGTTGCTCAAGGCTGCATTAACTACGCGCTTCTGCGGTTTATGAAACGTAAAGTTCAACCGGGGGTCAAACGATGGATCGTCTGTAAAATGGTTGATGGTCGGCGGTATAATATCGTTAGTCAGTGCCAGGATACTCGCAATGGCTTCAATGGCCCCGGCCGCACCTAGCAAATGACCCGTCATCGACTTCGATGAACTGATATTGAGATTGTAAGCATGTTCTCCAAATACGCGTTGAATAGCCGTGATCTCGCTAATATCCCCTAATGGTGTCGACGTTCCGTGTACATTAATGTAGTCAATCTCTTCCGGTTTCATACCAGCATCACTGAGGGCATTTTTCATCACGTTAAATGCACCGAGCCCTTCCGGGTGTGGGGCGGTAAGATGGTACGCATCAGCGCTAAGGCCGCCTCCCGCCACTTCGGCGATAATGGTGGCTCCGCGCCTTACAGCATGTTCATACTCTTCAAGCACCAGGGCCCCGGAACCTTCGCCAAGTACAAAACCATCCCGGTCAAGATCGAACGGGCGACTGGCAGTGAGGGGGTCATCATTGCGCTCAGAGAGGGCCTTCATGGCATTAAAGCCTCCTATACCCGCTTCTGTTACCACAGCTTCGGAACCACCGCAGACAAAGGCATCTGCCTTACCCAGCCTAATGTAAGTAAGCGCGTCAATTACAGAATTAGTAGACGAGGCACAAGCACTCACCGTACAGAAGTTGGGACCACGAAACCCATACTTCATAGAAATATGCCCCGCAGCAATATCCAGGATCAGTTTAGGGATAAAGAAGGGGTTAAAGCGTGGCGTACCATCACCTTTGCAGAAGCCTTTCATCTCTTCTATAAACGTGATCATCCCGCCAATGCCTGAACCCCATATTACCCCTACCCTGTCGTGGTCTATACCTTCTTCTGTAAGGCGCGCCATGCGCACAGCCTCATCAACTGCAACCAGTGCAAACTGAGAAAAACGATCAAGCTTACGCGCTTCTTTCCGCTCAAAATGATTTTCGGGGTTGAAGTTTTTTACTTCACACGCGAATTTGGTTTTGAACTTCGAAACATCGAATTGTTGTATAAACCCGGCGCCAGAAACACCATTGACCAAACCATCCCAATAGTCGGGAATGTTGTTGCCTAAAGGAGTAATGGCACCAATGCCAGTAACGACAACCCGTTTTAACGTTAAGTTCATCGAACGATTTTCCAGAGCAATGATTTTTTGGTAAATTACTTTACATGTTCTTCCAGGTAAGCGATGGCCTGTCCAACCGTAGTAATGGTTTCGGCCTGTTCATCAGGAATTGAGATGTTGAATTCTTTTTCGAATTCCATAATCAATTCTACGGTATCTAAAGAATCAGCACCGAGGTCATTGGTAAAACTCGCCTCTGGTGTAACTTCTGATTCGTCAACACCTAATTTGTCCACGATAATTTTCTTAACGCGATTTGCAATTTCAGACATAAATAATGCGTTTAATTTTCGTGCAAAAATATACTTTTTAGGATAATCGTAAAGGATTATTTTCTCCAACCCGTCCTTTTTCTATAAAATAATCATATTGTTTATTTTACACACCATAAGTGACTGATTTAAAATAATATAAAATCTTTTCACCCACTATATATATGCCACGATTATTTAAACAGATGCATGCTTCGTAGCTTATACGTAAGGATAGCCGCATTAGACGCAGCTCATCTACTCATTTCTTTTAATGCAAGAATCAAAAAACGTATATTGTCAATGGTATATCTTTTCCACAGTCTACCCGGTTCCTTCAAAAACCGATACAACCATTCAAATCCACTTTGTTGGATAAAACCCGGGGCTCGTTTCTTCATCCCGAAATAAAATTCATAGGAAGCTCCAAGCAGCAATATCAATACCCCTTGCTGGTATTTTCTATCGGCCAGGATGCCGGAGACCCTAATACCCAGAATTTCCTGTTTGGGAAAGGTAAGGCCAAGAAAAACAAATCTGGCGCCATTCTGAATCACCGCATCAGCAATCTGGATGGAAAACTTATTTATGTATTCGTCATCCCCCGCATCAAAATATCCAGGTACGAGGCAATCGGCTAACGCGTAATCATCAACAAACTTTGCAGCTAGCTCCTTATTAGGCAGTATCATAACTACTGGTGCCTTGGTCGCTTTTATATGCTTCCAAATTTCTGGAAACAGATCACTGCCAGGAATCCTTTTCCTCAGTTTTCCTCTTTTCAATAGTCGGCTAAGCCAGACGACTGGCATACCATCAGGGAAAATAAATGCTGCCTTGCTGTAAAAATCCTTCAGCCACTTATTTTCTGGCTTATTATACTGCACCAGAGTAAAAGCATTTGGTGTAATCAATGTATGGCAACCTGCCTCTTTCGCGGTGAACTCACATACTATGTTGCCCGCCTCCTCAAGGGAGTCAGTAGAAATAAAATCAAAATCAAATAAAGTCGCGTTGCTCGTCATGTGTCGCCTTTTATTGTATACCCGTCCGCTATACCTTTCAATCCCCACCACACACTCTTATAATAAAATTTAGCGCGTACCAAAGTTATGCCGATGAGCAATATTGTAGCCAACAACCTAACAGAAAAACTGCTGTGCTTTCTGGCAAAAAAAATAGCGGACTTGTTGTAGTAATAAAAAAACAAGTGCTTTTTGTTATTGGTACTCACGCTGCCTTTGTGATACACAATACTTGCGGTTGCAAGCACGTTCCTGAACCCCCTGTCCCGCGCCGTCCATTGCCAGTCATGCTCCTCAAAATAGAGGAAATACCGTTCGTCCATAAGACCAATCGTATCCAGGGCAGACATACGGACCAGCAAACTGGCTCCGTGCTGAAAATCGGCTTCAGGCAGTTGCAACGTGTTTTTATCCACCCTCGACCAGTCCACATTTTTCATCAACAATTTCGAAACGCCGAAATATTTGTAATATTTAACGCCGCAGCATTGCACAAGATTTCTGTGATAAAAATCAAGGATAACGGAACCCACAAATGCAACACCCGTGTCCTCTTCCATTTTTGTTATCAAGGCACACAAAGCCGTCTCGTCCACGATTGCATCGTTATTAAGTAGCCACGCATACTCCGAGTCGCCACAAGTCATCATATAGCGAAGCAGAATATTGTTGCCCCCCGCGAAACCAAGGTTTACCGTAGATCTCACAAATAGCACCCTAGCGTTTGTTATGCCACGGTCATTAAGCCCGGTAACGGATGTGGCCTCGTAACTAATATCGTCTTCACCAAGGTATTTCTCGATCTGCAATACAGAGTCATCGTCTGATGCATTATCCAATAAAATGATCCCAATATCCGCCAAAGAAGCCAATGACCGGATACACGATATTGTGTCCGGCCCATTATTATAATTTATGATCAGCACCTTCGTTTGCGGCATTTTCCCTTGATTCAACCTATGAAACCCTTTTTAATTTGTAGTTTGAACATGCGATACAAATTATACAACTTTAGCCCTATTGGCAACGACGACATCATATAACTGCGCAATTCGATGCCGTATTTGAGGCACTTCTTAATATTCCCAAGTAAACTCGCATGACCATGACTGATATACGTTTCTGTTCCCGGTATGGGCTCATAGGCGAAATAAGCGCCAGCCAGCGCAGCCCTAAACCAGTACTGCCAGTCTTCGTAAATCAGGTAACCAGTGTCAAAATAACCTACATTGTCTATTAAGGTTTTCCTTATCAATGGACATGAAATCTCAATAAAGTTATTTATACACAAATTTTTAACGAGTGCACCACCTTTCCCCGAAATCTTCAACGAACTGTACTTGCCCCTCACGGCATTGGCTATCTTGCTTTCCGGCAACTCATTCGTATCAAAAAACAAAGCATTGCCGTACACCAAATCCGCGCCTTCATGCTGCTCCAGAAAATTCACCTGAAGCGTTAATTTCTCCTTGTCTATCAGATCATCTGCGTCAAGAAACTGAATATACTTTCCTACAGCGTGTGATAAACCGTTATTTCTGGCATCCGATGGACCGGAATTATTCTGGAATAGGTACACGAACCTTTTGTCCTTTGCCGCATAAGCGGTCGCCACGGTTTTTGTATTATCTGTTGAGCCATCATCTATAAGAATACATTCCCATTGGCTATAGCTCTGGGTCAGAATACTATCCAGCGTAAAGTTCAAGTAGCGTCCGTAATTATAACAGGGTATGACTATTGAAACAAGTGGCGATGTTCTTTCAAGCATTTATCCGGGAACTATTTAGCGTTCGCTGCTTCAAATCTATGAGAAAAAACAGTTCAAAAAAAACGACAACGGAAAGGTACTCGAATAGATAGTCAAACATCAGGAAACAACAGAGCATAGCAAGCATGGGCAACGTGAATGTAAGTTGCCTATACCGTCTGAGAAAATAGAATAAGTAAAAACCAAAAAATAAAACCAATCCTACAAAACCATACTCCCCCAATACCTGATTTGCAAATGAACTCGGGAAATGTCGTATCGAGTGATAGGCGGGCGGCAGTTGATAAATGGTATTAAAAACCTGGTAGTGGTTTTCGAAAAAAGAAGGAGCCACATAAACAGGCAAGAGCTCAAACAATTTTGATTTTTTGATCACTTTCAAATCAGAGGTCCTAACGGCCAATTGCGAAGAAAACTCACCAATACCGGCCCCGAACATAAAATGCACAGGAGAGCTCTTCAAGTAATCGTAGGTCTGGATGAACGAGATAGCTTTGCCATATTTGTTGTACCAGGCATTCGGGTATTGGTTTGCGAACGGCAACTTAATGTTGTTCAGCGCTCTTGTTTCAGATACATCGCCCTTTGTCCCCCGCAAAGTATCGGTAACATATTTAAGGTTACTATTAGAAATAATCAAATAGAAAATAACAAAAACAGATAATTGCGCCAATACCGTCAAACGTGGACGCCTTTGCCGCAAGGAAAATAGCAAGAAAATAAGTGTAGAAACAAAAATAAAATTTGCAAAATTTGATGACGTAAGTGCCGCAATGATCGTGGCCGCAATAGCCATTTTGTATTTCCCACGATACAGGTAGTAAATGGCAAAAAAAGCATTTACAAACATATTTATATAGCTCGGGCCCATAAAGAGCCCCTTAATAAAGTCTCCCGTTGAGCTCCCAAACGCTTCCCCCGAAAGCGCATAAGGGTTTACGCTGGAGGAAAGGGCCATCGCATAGATGAGATCGCCAACCGACCACAAAAGATTAATAATAAAATAAGTATCCAACGTCCGCCTTAACGTTTCAGGATCTTTTAATTCAATACGTTTTCGAATAATGACAAATGCAAAAAGGGACATCAGCCAATAACTAAACCCAATCGCAAAAGCTATAAAATGAGGCTTCGTAAAATCTGTGTTGACGAGCAGAAAATTAACTGCGCCCCATAAAGGAATGAAAACATAAAAAAGTGGTGCGCCCTTTATATCCCTGCCAGATAAATATTTCCACATGCAAACGAGACCAAAAACAATCATGATCGGTTTTGCTGCCACCTTATCTATCGTAAATAAGGATATGAAAATGAGCAGAAATACATCAATCGACTTAATGTGTAAAATCAATTTATTGTAAAGCCGAGAAAAATTCATTATATATATTTAGTTGTCTCGTTGTTTATCGGTCGAGAAATAAAGTCAAAAACCACAAAAATACTGATTTAGCCAATAAACGCAGTCATTTAAACCCAAACGATGTTTAAATCCAAAAAGTACGCCGTAAATAATTAAATTTGTACCCATGCCATCTCAGTCAGTATCGCAAAAATTCTATTATTCGGCGTTATACCTCACTGCTTTTGCCATCCCCTTCCCCTTCATTTTTGCATCGCTTGCTATCGTATTTCTATCCCTCGCGTGGATCTTGAATTTTAACTTACAAAAGACAATAACGCTACTAAAAGAAAGAAAAATCATCTGGATATGGGCCGCCCTTTACGCCATACAGGCACTTAGCTGCTTTTACTCGATGGATAAACATATAGCCCTGCAAGACTTACAGACGAAAATGAGCTTCATTGTGCTTCCGTTAATAATTGGCGCCGGCTTGCCGCTTGACAGCCAGAAAATAGAGAAGGTCTTTTCCGCGTTTATTTCCGGTTTGTTTTTAATGGCATCCTTTTTCCTGGCCCGTGCCTTTTGCCTTTGGGCCCAGACAACTGATGCAAAGGTTTTTTTTTACCATGACCTCATTTATGGCGTGGGCGCAAACGCCGTGTATTATTCGTTATATGTCTTTTTGGGGCTAACGATACTCTTGATTTTCCCATGGGCCGGAAGTCTCCTGTCTCATAAACGGATCTATTATACTATACTGGCAGTGCTCCTGGTATTTCTTATCCTGCTTTCGTCCAAATTGATGATCCTATTATTTGGCATTCTGGTACTGCCGGTTTATATCATAAAAGAAATAAAGGCAAGAAAGCGGCTGGGTTATGCCTCGATTGCCATCGGTATTGTTATTCTTGGTATTCTCCTGTTTACCAATAACCCGATCAGCAAAAGGTACCACGACGTTTTAGAAAACACGGATAAAAAAGAATGGCTGCCGGAATATGCGCAAGGTCAAAAGCAGCATTTTACTAACCTTACGCTCCGACTATTCTTATGGAAAACGGCCATTCAAAATGTGCGGGATAATAACCTTTGGTGGTGGGGTTGCGGAGCTGGAAGCATTGAGACACTGCAAAAACAGAAAATAAGCACTTACGGGGCGAAGGATCAATTGCTTCTTGACGCTGACCCTCCCTTATGGAAATACAATTTACACAATATGTATCTCCAGGAGCTCATGATGCTGGGCCTGCCTGGCCTCTTGCTATTTTTATTCCTCTTAATATTCCCTTTTTCGTTATTGAGTTATATCGAAAACAAGACCATATATCTTCTTTTCAACTTATCGATCGTACTCTTCATGTTTCAGGAATCTGCGCTGCAAACCCAGGCGGGGGTGGTGTTTTACCTGTTTTTCTTTTCGGTTTTCTATAGTTACGTCATTTTCAAGAAATCAAACAGAACTGAAGTTCTCGTTCCCTCAGCAAAAACTGAGAATAGCGTAAAGGTCAAACTGCCCCCCTCTCTTTGGATAGCAATTGTCGTAGCCATAGCCTACTGGCAAATCGCATTTCTACGGCATATCCTGCTTTGGGATTCCCTTAATTTTTCCTATCCATTGCGATTTTATGTTTGTGAGTGCCTTCGCAATGGCCATTTACCACTTTGGTTACCCTATCAGTCCACTGGCTACCCTATCTATGCGGATCCCCAAGGCGGCGGCTGGTACCCTATTACGTGGATATTTTCGGCGTTTGGGAGATACACGCTTGCATCTTCAAATTTAGAATATATCATCAGCATATTCATCGGCGGGTATGGAATGTTCTACCTGGCCAATGGTTGGGTAAAAGACAAACAAGCGGCACTATTAGTAGCCGCCTGCTTTGCTTGCTGTGGGCTGTTCGTCAGCAATGCCGAGCACATGACATGGGTAGTTTCAGCAGCATGGCTTCCTTGGTTGTTCTGGTCTTACCACCAAATGTTAGTTCGCCTTGAGGCAAAGTACGCCGCCCTTATTGCAATCATCGTCTATTTAATAGCATCCGGAGGCTATCCGGCTTTTCTAATTATCAGTTTTTATTTATTTGTCATCTTGTTTGTTACAGTATTGTTCATTCCTGAATTCAGGAAAAATTGGAAAAAATTATTGGCACTCCACTGCATATTGCTTTTCCTGTCGCTCGGCTGCTGCTCGGTCCTCTTTTACTCCTTCGTTCAGGGCCTGCATTCGTGTACCCGTAGTGGCGGGGTCAGTTTGCAGGACGCACTTTTTTATCCTTTTTCACCCGTATGTTTTCCGTCATTTTTGTTGCCGCTCTCTTCAGTTAAGAGTCTCGATTTGTATAAAATAGACATCACAATGGCCAATGGCTATTTTGGCTTGGTCGGTTTTATGCTTTTAGTCATGAGCTTTTTACAGAAAAAGGACAAACGGTATTGGCTTGTTCTAGCCCTGTCTCTTTTGTGCCTGGCCGCCGCCACGGGAGATGCGCTGCCGGTAAGGGCCTTTCTCTACAATTGGGTACCCCTAATGAACGTTTTTCGTTTCCCTTCGGTATTCAGGATATTTTTCATCATTGCATTCCTGCTTTTAGGAGCAGGAGCATTCAGCAATTTAAAAAATGACTTTGCAAAATGGCGAAAGTATCTGCTGGCGGTGATACTGGCATTGCTCGTGTTTTATCTGATAATGCTCATACATGCCTCCCTACTACTGAAAACAGCAGACCAGCCCTGGTACCACTACATAGTGGACCTTCAAGACATAAAAAAAGCCAGTTACGCGCAAATAGTGGTCATTCAATCATTATTTCAAATATTCATTTTATCGGCATTGGTAGTAGCAGTATTGGTAAAAATGAAGACGAAATTAAATTTTAAAATAATATTTGCAATCTGCGTGGCCGATTTAGTCCTATCCACGCAATTAAATATGTTTGCCACTATCGCATACCCAAATTTACTCGCCGTTACACAAAGGAACATTGACCAATGCCCTAAAGGATTTCCAATACCCGACAACAATGCCCCACTTGGCAATTATTATGATTCCAAATACTGGTGGCAATTAGATCCCATTGCAGGCAACACCTTAGTATTTAAAAAAATATTAGGAATAGATGGGTACAACCCATTCACGCTTCAATCCTTTGCCCAATTTGAAAAAAGCAAATTAAAAGATTCCGCATGGAAAAACCCACCGGCGTATTTTGCCAATAAGATTTACAGATTAAGCACTGATAGTGGCTTACAAAACGCTAACGACATCTGCGTCGATGATACTGCTTTCGACAAAATAAATGTCTATGTCCAACCACGCAGCGATTCGGATAGCGTGCATTTCATGGCCTTTGCCCCAAATAAAATGACTTTGTACACTCGCGCATCCTCCAACCGCTTCTTGGTTTTGCAACAAAATAACGTTGAAGACTGGAACGTCACAATTGACGGACAAAAATCCTCATGGTATCGCGCCAATATAGCTTACATTGGTATAATATTACCTGCAGGCACACATTCGGTTGAATACGAATTCAAACCGCGAGGAGTATTGTATGTATTACTGCTAACTCTGTCTTTCCTGATTATATGTGTTGTTGTGATCGCATATTACAACCGGGATATATTCCACCGAGGGAAATCAGCCATCAAAGAATCAATCTCCCGTTTGACTTAGCAGGCCGCCCTCCAATCCTTGAAATGCTTGGCGAAAGTGTTTTTCGGAACAATGGACAAAAATGAGGCCATTCATTTTACCGATTTTAGGTCCCTGTAAAATCCCATCACTAATATTAAGACCACAAACACACCAACTGCAATGCCGCATTTTACAATCCAAAATAAATTACTGAACATTAGGCATCCGATGATAACCCCCGCAATGATGAACGTTTTGATAAAGTCGAACAGAGCGAGCATTAACTGCTTCTCCTGAACTGTTATACAATATAGCACTAACTGGATAAACAAGCTGCTGGTAGATGCGATCGCCGCGCCTAAAGCATGGTATCGTGGAATCAGTATTATATTAAGGATCAGATTACTAGCCGTTACAACCATCGATATCTTAAAAGTAAGTTTTAGTCGGCCCTTGGCAAAGGCAATGGTCCAGAGGTAGTTACTAATAAAGAGCATCGGAATAGCCATCGACAAAACCAAATATACCCACTTTGTTTCCTCACCATATTTATTGTGGGTAAAAAGATTGACAACATCAACCCAGCAAACATTCAGGATCAGTGGGATCAAAACACAAACAAAACTCTCTATTTTCCATAATGCATTCAACTGGCCTTTAATGTCATCCTTAAAATCCTCATCCTTACTGTATATCCGCGACAGTTTAGGCAAAAGGACAGGCGCAATGATCAGCAAGGGTATACGCGACGACTCGAACGCCTTATAGGCAAACGAATAATCGGCGGTAAAGATTTTTGTACTCAATATCCCCATCAAAATCCAATCCATCCTGGCAAATGCGGAGTCGGACAATACTGTGCCCATTTGCGGCAGTGACTCTTTTACTAAAGCAGTATACACTTTCCAATCAAATATCATCGTTAGTGGCCTGCTAAGGATATGCCATGCCAGCAAGACGCACACCAGCAATTCCAGACTGCTTGAAACAATAAACAAAGCGCTGATATTGAACGAATTAATGCGATGGGAATAGATCATTATGAAGAAACCAGACACACGGATAAAATTGCAGGTCACACACATAACCGCCATGTGCCAGAACTTCTCCAGCCCCATAGCCAATTGCTTAAATGGGCCGGCAATAAATGTCAGCAACGTACTGATAAAGATAAATGCAAAAACATCGTGTACAGCATAAAACGATGGAAATAATAACCGGTGCGCCAGCAATAACCCTGCAAATATTGTTGAGATTACTACCGTATGAGATAAGTAGACCCCGGCAATACGATGGGTGTCCTGCTTAGACGAAATTCTTCTTACCACCACATAATCAAAACCAAAACTGAGTATAATGGAAATCGTAACAGAAATAGCGATCGACCAGTTAATATCTCCAAAAATGTCTTTACCAACGTCAGACGACAACAGGATAAAAAACAGCAGTCCAAAAAGCTGGTTGCCAATAATCTGAAAAGTGGTGGCCGAAAATACTTTAAAATGTTTCTTCATTAAATCGGGCGCTGGTGGTAAACCGTAGATTCACTTTATGGTCACTAAGCATTACCGGATAAAATTCCAACATTTTTTCTTATTTTGTTTAGATGTTTTTTTGACCGGTGTAAAAAGCGAGTCCTTCTATGGCTATACACGCTTTAGGTCGTTCATTTGGAAGAAGAAATTCATTAGAAGGAATAACGAGATCTTTCGACTCGGCCTGATTGCTTAAGCCACCACAAGCTAATGCTATTTGGTCAATGTCCTGAAAACGTCTTCAAGCGACTGGGATTCTGCCTGCAAAGAGCTGATGTTGATGTCATGCGCCAACGCCCATTGCATTACTTCCCGCCGTAGCATATCCGGTTCAGTCGTGTTGAGCATCCATTTGTTAGCGCCAAGGGCGTCAAAAGAACTCAATTTTTTCAACTCCTTAAGCAGCGCAATATCGATTTCCTTTTCAAATGCAACTACGAGCACGTCGTGCTTCATATTAGCATGCTGTAGGTTATCTATCGAGTCGTCAGCAACTATTTTCCCGTTGTTTATGATGATCACGCGGCTGCACATCGCCTGCACTTCCTGCATGATGTGGGTGGAGAGCAGAACCGTCTTCTCGCTACCTATATTTTTGATCAGGTCCCTTATTTCTATTATCTGGTTGGGGTCAAGGCCAGATGTCGGCTCATCAAGTATGAGCACCTCAGGGTTATGGAGCATAGCCTGCGCCAGTCCCACACGTTGTTTATATCCTTTAGATAATGCCCCTATTTTTTTGTGTGCTTCCTTCCCTAATCCGGTCAGCGAGATCATTTCTTCTATTCGCTTACCACTCCCCTTTCCTAACTGGTGGATGCCGGCATTAAACTCCAGGTATTCACGCACGTACATTTCATGGTACAACGGATTGGCTTCCGGCAAATAGCCCACCTTCCGCCTTACGTCCATTGGTTGTTCCAGTACATCAAAACCACACACCGTAGCGCTACCCGACGACGGGGGAAGATAGGTAGTAATGATCTTCATCGTGGTACTCTTTCCTGCGCCGTTCGGACCCAGGAACCCGACGATCTCTCCTTTTTTTAATTCAAATGAGATATTATCTACAGCCCTCTGTGTATCATAGATCTTAGTGAGTGCGGAAACTTTTATAGACATAGATGATGATATAGCTGCAAAAATAAAAAAGCCGAAGCACTGTTTATGCAGAAATTTCTAACGGAAGATCGTTAATCTTTATAACCCCTGAAGCTGCAATTGCTGATAACTGTATCCAATGGATTCCGGTAATCATGGATATATTCGTTGATCTCAAGCAATGTATCATCCATCAGCGTAATAGAGTAGTCGCGGATCAGGGATGCCGAACTGTCGTTATTACTTACGTTGATCGTATAAACACTTGTGTTGCTGGCTACTGTGCCATAAAGAAAACCTTTATTGGGTGGACTAGGAAATAAGCTGTTCATCTGCACCTTCACACCATTGAGCCCAAATGCATTATCTGCGTATACTGTCACCGTATCTATTACCCCTGTTCCAGAGTTGCACGAAGTGGTGCCCGCGTAAGTACCCAGGTACCTGCTTATGGAAAGTGTTTGACACTGCGTACCCTCATAGCCTGTAGGGCAAGTACACAAGCCGGAAAGGCATGAACCACCATTTTGGCATGAAACATTGTTACATACATTCTGCACACACGAGGAATAAATAATAGTAGTTACAATGCCAGATAACAGTATGACAGACAGTAGCGTTTGTTTCAAAAACTTCATTCGATCATTTTTGTGTTAAAAATACAAAAAAATATTTCAAGCCCTACATAAAACTGTTTTTTTTCTTTAAGGACGGTCTATGAGTGGCAATTCATACTTTGCCAAACCGTCATATCTTAAAGACCATGCCTAAAACGCGTTCCATCCCTGGGCCACTAGTTTATGCTTGCCACCGCCCTTGGTCAGTAGGTGTGCACCCTCATTTTTATCAGTGATAAACCCGATCACACTTATATCCTTATTTTCTGATATTTTGGCATAATCTTCCTGCTTTATCGTAAATAGCAGTTCATAATCTTCGCCTCCGTTAAGCGCGCAGGCCGCGCTGCCCACATGAAATTCCATGGCCATGTGAACGGTATCGGGGTGCAATGGTATCTTTTCCTCGTGCAGTACACAGCCTACCTCACTCTTGGTGCATATATGCAGCATTTCAGAACTCAACCCATCGCTAACATCTATCATTGATGTGGGCGTTATGCCGTTGTCTACCAGCCACTCTACCACGTCCGCACGCGGTTCGGGCTTCAGCAAACGTTCCACCAAATAGGCCTGCCCTTCAAGATTGGGTTGTATTGTAGGGTTCTCCCTGAATATTTTTTTCTCCCGCTCCAGCAACTGGAGACCCAGGTACGCCGCACCCAGGTCGCCGGTCACGCAGATCAGGTCATTTACCCGTGCGCCGCTCCTGGTCACAAACTTATCAGGCGCCACCTCGCCTATCGCCGTTACACTGATAATAAACCCTTTTTGCGATGTGGACGTATCTCCGCCAATCAGGTCCACATGAAATCGTTCGCACGCCGCGTAAACACCTTCATAAAATTCCTCCAGCGCCTCCACAGAGAATTTATTAGAAATACCTACGCTCATCGTTATATGTGTAGGGGTAGCCAACATCGCATAAATATCAGAAAGGTTTACTACTACAGATTTGTACCCCAGGTGCTTAAGCGGGGTATACGTGAGGTCGAAATGTACACCTTCTATAAGCAAGTCGGTAGATATCACAGACTGCCGGCCAAACTGGTCAATCACCGCCGCATCATCTCCCACACTCAGTAAAGTACCCGCCTGTTGTATTTCGTTATTTTTTGTCAGGTGTTCGATAAGGCCAAATTCGCCGAGATCGCTGATTTCAGTTCGCATTGTATCCATAATTGGGACTGCAATATTACTTCTATTTTATTTCTCATCGTATTTTGACTGACTCGAACTTTTCAACGACAACTTTCGATATAAGCCCGGGAAAGTCAAATATCCTATTGCCGCGCGCCGTGAAGGCGTCTTTTTAACGCTGGCGATACCAATTGTTCAATGTTGTGATCAAAATAAGTACTCGTCAATGAAATAATCGGCAACATGACTTATTTTGCAGGATATGTCCGCATCAGCTAATAAAAGCAACAGGCTTACATTATATATTATCATAGCAATGGCAACAGGTATCCTAACGGGATTCCTGATCAATACACAAGTAGCCGGGACATCGGCCGGCACCCTGGATAGCATTGTCGAGCCGTTTTCCATTTTAGCAGATGTCTTTCTGCGCTTAATAAAAATGATCGTGGCGCCGCTGGTTTTCACCACGCTCGTGGTTGGGGTTGCAAAACAAGGTGATGTTAAAACGGTAGGGCGCATAGGTGGCAAAACCATGCTTTGGTTCATTGCCGGCTCATTTGTCAGCCTCGCATTGGGGATGTTGCTTGTTAATTTCTTTCATCCCGGATCGGGCATGAATATGCCTATCCCAACCGCTCCGGGAGGACCTGCAACGAGCGCGCCACTTTCCTTCAAAGAGTTTATAGGGCATATTTTCCCTACCAGCTTGATCGACGCAATGGCCAGGAATGAAATTTTACAAGTTGTGGTCTTTTCCATTTTCTTTGGGGTTGCCACAACGGCTATTGGCGAAAAAGGCGAAATAGTGATCCGCGCTATGGACGCAATAGCGCACGTTATCCTCAAAATGACGGGTTATATCATGAATTTCGCCCCAATTGCGGTTTTCGGAGCTATGACTGCCGTGATTGCAAAACAGGGTCTGGGTGTATTAGGGACATATTCCAAATTTATCACAGAATTCTACCTTGGGCTGTTGCTCTTGCTTGCAATTTTACTTGGCGCTACTTGGGTAGTCATCCGCAACAAATTGCCACGCCTGCTGCAACACATTCGGGAACCGGCATTGATCGCATTTTCTACCAATAGCAGCGAAGCAGCCTTCCCAAAACTTTTTTTGGAATTGGAACGCTTCGGTTGCGACGAAAAAGTCGTCAGCTTCGTACTACCGCTCGGCTATTCATTTAACCTGGCTGGCTCCATGATGTATATGACATTCGCATCCCTGTTTCTGGCCCAGTCTTATAATATCCACTTGGATACGGGTACCCAGATCAGCATGCTGCTTGTTTTAATGCTAACAAGCAAGGGTGTCGCTGGGGTCCCCAGGGCGTCACTGGTAGTAATAGCCGGAACCCTGGCCACTTTCAAGATTCCTGAAGCAGGACTCGCCTTACTGCTGGGTATAGACCCCATCCTTGATATGGGTAGGGCGTCTATGAATGTCATAGGTAACAGTGTAGCTACCGCTGTCGTATGCAAATGGGAGGGATCCCTGAAATAGTCTGGCACTTGTGTTTCCAAGCAACATTACATATTGAATTTTAACCACTAAGTGTAAATATAGATGTTGAAATGACTATCTTTGCAGCAGTAATGAGGTGGAAATCAACTTTAATTTTTATTTTCCTTGCCTGGTTGTTCTTGGGTCAGGTAATGCCCGCTATCGCGCAATCAGTTGCGGGTAATACTACTGCCCTGCTTATCACTCCTATTACCATTAGCAAGAACACCGACATGAACTTTGGCAACCTTGCATCGTCGTCTACGACAGGCGGGACCATCATACTGAGCACTTCCGGCTCCCGAAGCATCGGCGGTTCAGGCGGCGTCACACTTCCGGCGATAATTGGCACGGTTTCAGCCGCGGATTTCACCGTTTCAGGCCAAGGCGGCTACGGCTACACAATTACCCTTCCTACCACAGTCACCATCAGCGATGGGCTTGGTCACAGTATGACCATCACTTCCTTTACGAGTTCACCGTCCAGCACCGGCACGTTGAGCAGCGCGGGCACTCAGGACCTTACGGTGGGAGGCACGCTCAATGTCTCTGCGGCCCAGGCTGCCGGATCGTATACAAGTAGTTCAGGGGTTTCGGTGACCGTTAACTACGATTAATATTTTATCCTCGTTTATTCCGTATCCCATATTGTCCAAAAACATGCTATTCGGTAGTTCGCGCTTCCTTCTTGGGTGATTATCAATAATGTACCCTGCCAAAAAATACGTTAACTCTTAATAGTCCATTCCAGAATATAAAAATCATAGACCTAATCCCATATTAGGATTTAATTCCACAATGTGGATTATATGCAATTTAATTAAACCCATATTCTATTGATTTAAAACAAACAAATTATTTGGTACAAAATTCGCAGGCAGTGTAAGTTGAACTTAAAAAAACATTTCGTAAAGCCAAAAACGGGTCTGTATGAAAAAATTTACAAAACTTATAACGGCTGCGCTTTCTGCGCTCTCCTTGATTATTATCTCATTTGAATGGGTAGGCGCCAGGGCCCCGGCATACGCTCAATCTGTGATTACACCATTGTCTTTTATAAAAAATTCAGATCTGAGTTTCAGTAACTTGCTGGTCGGCCCTTATCTTACGGGCAAAATAATCTTAACCCCTGCTGGTAAACTCATCAACTGCTGCAACGGGGTTGTCACCGTGCCGTCACCTGCCGCCGTAGCTTCTGCCGATTTCACGGTGACCGGGGAGCCAGAATATATTTATGCTGTTTCGCTACCGTCAACCGCCATTGTCTCAAACGGCGCTAATATCATGAGTTTAAGTGGCTTCACCAGCTACCCTACTGGGAATGGATTATTAGATTCAAACGGAGTACAGAAACTTAAAATAGGGGCCACGCTAAATATCCCCGCAGCTCACGCATCCGGCCACTACTTTAACCTAAAAGAAGTCCAGGTAACAATAAACTATAATTAATATAATATACATTTAGCCTATTTAAATAAATAGGTCAGAGCATATTAATAATCATTTTCTCATACTAATCACATTAACAGCAAACGATATTTTAACACCCAAAACTATTTAGTGAGTCATTAACAATTTACATTGCTTTGCTACCAGTTAACGGTATATTTTAATAACTTTGTGCAATCGGGTGTGAAATTCAATTAACAGCGTGAAAATGAATCTGAAATCAAGTCTGATTATTATTCTTGGATTAACAATTGGTTGTCATTCACATTCTTTTGCACAGGCATCTGTAAGTGCTGTGGCAAACGCCCACGTCATTGCGCCTATAAGCCTTGTGAAAAATGTAGATATGAATTTTGGCAATATTGCAGTATCTACGTCTACAGGCGGAACCGTGGTCTTGGCTGCCGCCGGCACTCGGGCCACGGGCGGGTCAGGAGGGGTCACCCTCCCGGCTGCGGCAGGTACGGTTGCAGCGGCCAGTTTTACCGTATCCGGGACAGATAGCTATTCCTACGCGATCACGTTGCCGGGTACCGTAACCATTTCTAGTGGCAGCAATAGCATGACGGTAAGCAGTTTCAACAGCAATCCCTCATCCACCGGTTCTATCAGTTCAGCAGGTACGCAGAATATTTCCGTAGGCGCTACGCTCAATGTTGCAGCGGGACAGTCGCCAGGCACCTATTCAAATTCAACAGGAGTTACGGTGACAGTAAATTACGACTAAATTGATACATAAATATAAACTTAATTAAACAAATAACCAAACCGCATGATCAATCGTCCACAAAAGCGCCTTTTTTCCGGATTATCGGCTCGCCTAAGTATTATTTTATGTTCTATTCTACTTTCGGCCACGTCAGTAGATGTACTTGCCCAGGGAGACCTGTTAATTTCTCCGCTCCGAATTGTGTTTGAGGGATCAAAGAGAACACAGGAAATAAATCTGGCAAACGTAGGTAAGGACACTGCAACCTTCGCTGTTTCAATTAAAAACATCCGCATGCTTGCAAATGGTGGATTTGAAGAGATCACTGAGCCAGATTCCGGACAGCGGTTTGCCGAACCCTACCTGCGGTTTTTCCCAAGAAAGGTAACACTGGCTCCCAATGAAGCCCAGGTAGTAAAGGTACAATTAATAAAAACAAATGAACTGCCGGCGGGAGAATGCCGCTCCCACTTGTATTTTAGGGCTGTGCCCGACGAAAGCCTCCAGGGACAGGCGCCTCCAAAGAAAGATTCCGGAATTTCTATACACCTTACGCCTATCTACGGCATCACCATTCCAGTCATTATCCGCTCCGGCGACTGCCATGCCGAAGTCACGTTATCTGATCTTTCTTTTGAAAATATCCACAATGATACCCCCGTCGTAAGGCTCACATTCAACCGTTCCGGAAACATTTCTGTTTATGGCGAACTTAAAGTGGATTACATTTCACCTTCCGGCAAATCAACACAAGTAAAGATCGAGAAAGGCCTCGGTATATATACCCCAAATTTGGTACGGCATGAAGTAGTGATGCTGGACACCGATAAAAACGTTAACTATAATAAAGGTAAACTTCACATTACGTACTCTGTTCAGATGAGCGATAAAACGACCAAAAATGTCGAAGCAGACATTGAATTGAAGTAGGGTGATGATATAAATCATTCAAAATAAATATAGTTCGCGTCATTTTTACCAAGACTGCTAAGCTGTATTTATCGCAATATAATTAGTGAACTGAACATGAAATACCACAGCGGTGTTTGTTTACGGAAAATAATATTTTTACTCACGCTGGTCGCATCGCTGACCGGGGTTTCCCGCAGTCATGCACAATCGATAACTTGGTACAACGATAATGACGGCGACGGATGGGGCAATCCCAATATTTCCACAACGTCGTCCACGCAACCCACGGGCTACGTGCTTAACAGCCTCGACTGCAATGACAGCAATGTTAATTCCACCGCCTGGGAATACAACGGAACTGAAGGTTTTTCGCAGTATGTTGCCACCTACACTTCCATAGCGCTTGATGGTTCAGGCAATCCGTATGTTGCATTCAATGAAAACACTACTAAGGGTTCTGTAATGAAATACAGTGGTAGCAGTTGGTCCTATGTAGGTTCACAGATGTTTACGTCCGGTCAGGCTGCTTATATGTCGCTGGCCATAAGCAGCGGTGGTACGCCTTATATCGGTTATCAGGACAATGGTTACCAAGGCTCTGTAATGAAATATAACGGGTCTAGTTGGGTCTATGTCGGCAGCGAAAACTTCACTCCCGGCGGCGCCACTTATACGTCCCTTGTTTTAGACGCCAGCAGCACTCCCTATCTCGCTTTTGTGGATGCCTACTACTTGTACTCCGGCAAGGCCACCGTCATGAAATATAATGGCTCAAGCTGGGTTGCAGTTGGCACTGAAGGCTTTACATCAGGCTCAGCCAGTTATACCTCATTAGCCATTGACGCAAGTAGCAATCTCTATGTAGCCTACTCAGACGGGGCCAATAGCAATAAAGCTACCGTAATGAAATACGACGGCACATCATGGTCAGTATTAGGCACAGCCGGGTTCTCAGCAGGTACGGCCTCCTACCTTTCTATCGCGCTCGATGCCAGTGGTACTCCTTACGTTGCATACAACGATGCGGGAAATAGCAATAAAGCCACTGTAATGAAGTACAACGGGTCCAGTTGGGTCACTGTTGGCAGTGCTGGCTTTTCCGCCGGCGCCGCTACCTATACTTCCATAGCTGTTGATCTTGCAAAAACTCCCTACGTAACTTATAGCGATGGCGGCAACAGTAATAAAGCTACTGTCATGAAATTTAATGGGTCTAGCTGGGTTAATGTTGTATCGGCCGGGTTCTCTGCCAGTACTGCCAGCTATACATCAATAGCTATTAATTCGACGGGCATCCCATACGTGGCATTTGAAGACGCCAATACCAGCAACAAGGCTTCTGCAATGAACATTTATCCAGTGGTCAACTTCCCAACAACGCCCGTCGTTACTTCCTCCCCGCTCATCACCTGCTCTGCCGGCACCGTTACATTGAGTATTAGCAGCGGCACGTTAAACGATGCAACGGCGTGGAAGTGGTACAGTGGCAGTTGCGGGGGCACCTACGTAGGATCAGGCACCTCTTTGTCCACGATGGTAAGCACGTCCACTACCTATTTCGCGCGAGGCGAGAATATGTGCCCTTCATCCGATGGCCTCTGTAGTTTCGTGTCTGTGGTGGAAAAAACGCCAACGACCTGGTACCAGGATTTTGACGGGGACGGTTGGGGAAATCCGAATGTGACAACCTCGGCTTGCACAGAACCAACTGGTTACGTGATCAACGACCTGGATTGCAATGACACTGTATTCAATAATACTACGTTTAACAATTTAAGCCCTTCCGGGGTTTCGCCCTACACCGATAGCTGGACATCATTTGCGATTGATGCGAGCAACAATTATTACATAGGATTTTACGAAAATTACAGTAGGGGATCTGTAATGAAATACAGTGGCGGCAGCTGGAATTACGTGGGAAGTTCCGGATTTACGGCAGGCGCCACGCTTTATAATTCCCTGGCAGTGGATGCCAGCGGCAATGTGTACATGGGCTACCAG
>Ga0364860_10381_pt1 | contig 30181 bp, 23 predicted proteins | sample ExccelAu500001D4_FD_206916 | JGI IMG/M metagenome (GOLD analysis project Ga0364860, IMG submission 206916) | Enriched cells from Trout Bog Lake Hypolimnion, Wisconsin, USA - BchlTB.Aug20.5000.01 .D4 | ecosystem: Environmental > Aquatic > Freshwater > Lake > Hypolimnion/Profundal zone | place: USA...
TGAATTGATTCAGGCTACCCGTAAGCATGTAAAGGTGACGCAAAAGCAGTTGGCGTTGACCTCGGGCACCGGCTTGCGGTTCATTATTGACGTGGAGAAAGGTAAGCCGACCTGCCAGTTGGGAAAAGTTCTCACCGTTATGCAGACACTGGGAATCAAGTTGGTGATGAGCGGTCCGGCAACCAATGAGAGGAGGGATTAAGCCATGCCGCGAAAACTCGACGTTTATCTGCATCGCGATCTGGTGGGGCAACTGTTGCAGGATGAGCATGGCCTGATATCTTTCAGCTATGGCGATGACTGGCTACGGCGCTCGGAGGCCAAAGCCTTGTCGCACTCGTTGCCCCTGCAACCCGGAAAGTTTAACCGCAAGGCGTGCCAGGCTTTTTTTGCCGGCATTCTCCCGGACGAGAACAAGCGTGAGGTCATTGCGAAGAATCTGGGCATCAGCGCCGGCAATGACTTTGCCATGCTGGAACAACTGGGCGGCGAGTGTGCCGGGGCGGTGACCTTTCTGCCGGTGGGTGCCGGTCTGCCGGAACGTGATGATCACTACCGGCCGTTGAGTTCAGAAAAACTGGCAGATATCCTACGTCAGCTGCCGCGACGGCCGCTGTTGGCGGGCGAAGACGGTATCCGGCTTTCGCTAGCGGGTGCGCAGGATAAAATTGCGGTGCACATCAAAGGCGATCAAGTGTCACTGCCTTTGGGCGGCGCCCCATCCACGCACATACTGAAACCAGCCATCGCGCGTTTTGAAGGCGTTGTTTTTAACGAAGCGTTTTGTCTCCAGTTGGCGCAAGCGGCCGGCCTGCCCGCGGCAAGGGCCGAGCAGCGGCGGGTTGAAGACATTGATTATCTCCTCGTCCAGCGCTATGACCGACGCGTGGTGCCAGGCATTGCCGGTGGCCACGAACAATTGGAGCGGCTGCATCAGGAGGATTTTTGCCAGGCGCTTGGCATTGCGCCGAATCGGAAATATCAAAGTGAAGGTGGTCCCGCGCTCAAACAGTGTTTTGAGCTGTTGCGCGAACTGTCCGCTTCCCCGGTGGTTGATCTCCAGTGTTTGCTGGATGCCGTCATCTACAACTTCCTGGTCGGCAATCATGATGCGCATGGTAAAAATTTTTCGCTGCTCTACGGCCAGAATACGCGGCTGGCCCCGCTGTATGACGTGTTGAGCACGATCTATTATCCCGACCTCTCCAAAAAAATGGCGATGAAGATTGGCAGGGAATATTTCTCCGACGAGGTGACCCCACGTCAATTTGAAAAACTGGCGGAAGAGGCGGGGCTGGCCAAGCAAATGGCGAAACAGCGCGTCCTCGAGCTCGCGGAAGTTTTGCTGGAGAAAATTCCAGGTTTACTCACCGATCAGCCCACCACCAAAGCGGTAGCTGCGCTCGTGCAAAATCGTTGTGCCAAAGTGCGTGAACAATTCCACGTCCGTTGAATCAAGTGATACAAAAGTGATGCAAAACCGATTTTTGAGATCAAAACCGCAGTGGACGAATTGCGGAAGCGCTTGCGGAAACAGCGGTTAAAATTCCACCGCTTTTTCCTCGGCGAGGAGGCTCCACTCTGGATGCAATTGGAGGGCTTCTCTAATCGTTCCCTGCCGGCTTTTCCGACTGGAAAGCCGGTTCAGTTTCAGCTGCAAGGCGCGGCGCAGTTGGCGAGGATCCGGTTTTTCCTCCCGTTGTCGGTGGCGGGTCTTGCGGTGGCGTATTATTTTTCTGCCCATGGTCGGCAAATTATGTCTTCATCCCTCACGCAGCAACTTTTTTGCCAAACGGTCATCCCCAACCCCACCGTGTTATAGGCACAGATTAAATCCAACCGACACCATCCTTATTGCCGCTGGTTTCCAGCCGACTGTTTTTGTGTGCAAAAAACTTGCCATTTGTAAGTAGATGGAGTGTATTATACACATGGCCATTAAGCTGACCGCAACCGCCCGCCTGCTCAAGCTGGCGCGAAAGCAGCCAATCCTGCGGGTGCGGGACCTGGCGGCGGCGGAAATTCATCCGGAACACCTGCGCCGCCTCTATCAGCAGGGCGTGCTGGAGCGGGCCAGTCGTGGCGTCTATCGGCTGGTGGCGGCGGAATATACGGAGCATCTGAGTCTGGCGGAAGTCGCCAAGCGGGTGCCCCACGGCGTCATCTGCCTGCTGAGTGCGCTCCAGTTTCATGGGATCGGGACGCAACTGCCGCCGGACGTCTGGCTGGCGGTGGCGCGGCAGGCGGCGCGGCCCGCCTCCCTGAACCCGCGACTGCGGGTGGTGCGCCTGTCCGGCCCGGCGTTCAGCGAAGGGATTGATAAAAAGCAGATTAATGGCGTGGTGGTTCAGGTCTATTGCCCAGCCAAGACGGTGGTGGATTGCTTCAAGTTCCGCCACAAGGTTGGGCTGGAGGTTGCGCTCGAAGCCCTGCGAGAAGGCTGGCGGTCCCGCAAGGTGACCATGAAGGAGCTGGTGCGTTTTGCCAAAATCTGCCGGGTGGGAAAAGTCATCCGCCCCTATCTGGAATCACTGGTATGAACAAGCCCACTCCCCAAAACCTCGCCGCGTCGGTCGCTCACCGGTTGCTGGAACGCTCGCGTCAATTATGCGTTACGGCTTGGAACGGCTGATGTATCGTATCGGCCAGTCGGCTTACGCGGAAGCGTTCATTCTGAAAGGGGCGATGATGTTTCTGGTGTGGGCAAACTCCCCGTATCGGCCGACCAAAGATTTGGATCTGCTCGCGGCGAAAGCGGCTTCGATTGAGCGGCTGGCGGAAATTTTTCAGGAATTGTGCGCCGTGAAGGTGGTGGATGACGGATTGGTATTTCTGTCGCCAACCGTGGAGGCCGAGGCCATCCGTGAGGATGCCGCGTATCAAGGGGTGCGGGTGAAGCTGGAAGCCAGGCTGGGAAAAATTAAAATTCCGCTGCAAGTGGATATTGGGTTTGGTGACGCGATAACGCCCAAGCCGCAGGTGGCCAACTTTCCACCGCTGCTGGATTTTCCCGCGCCGCGGCTGGTGATGTATGCTCGCGAAACGGCCATTGCAGAGAAATTTGAGGCGATGGTCAAATTGGACGAGGCGAACAGCCGCATGAAAGATTTTTACGACATTTGGGCGCTGTCACAGACGTTTGTGTTTGAGGCAGCAACTTTGGGGGGCGGCGATTCGTGCGACTTTTGACCGGCGCCAAACGGAGTTGGCGGTGGAAATGCCGGTGGCATTGAGCGAAGAGTTTGCTCAAAATACCATGAAACTTCGCCAGTGGCAGGCGTTCGTGCGCCGCGGCCGGTTCAAATTGGTCGAGCCTGACTGGTCAGTTGTAATCCGCGTAGTGCGAGACTTTTTGATGCCGGTGGTGACCGTTACTGCGGAGCGCCGGCAGCTGTCGGATCATTGGCCCAAAGGTGGTCCCTGGCAAAAGGGATAGGGTGGATGTTTCATTTCAACCCGCCCTCACGGTTCTTTTAACACCTGAGAACACTCCAAGTCCGTAAGGGTAATGTGGATGACCGAACAAAAACCGTCGCTCGTGAAAGCAGTCCATTACGGCAGAAACAAATCAGCGGACACGCTGAAATGTTTTGCCAGCGTCCGGACGTGCGCCAGCGTCAATTGCCGTTCGCCGCGCAGAATCATCGCCCCCAGCGTGCGATGAACGTCCAGCAATCGCGCCAAGTCTGCTGCGCTCAGGTTGTGCGCGTCCAGCAGGTGTTGCAGCGCGTCCAGCGCCGTGACCTTGGCCGTGGCGAGTTGGGCATGCGCTTTCTCGTAATCTTCAATGAGGTGGCAGAGCAGGTCAAAATAGTCTTCCTGATCCGCCGTCAGTTTGTGTCCGGCCATGGCATCCGTGATTTTCGTGACGTTTTCAAAATCCACCTGGTCGTGGATGGGGCGCGGCGTAAGTAACCGGCACAGGCCAGCGTAGTCCTTGGGCAGGCGGGCAAAGGCTATTTTGGTGGCGGTCGTTTTCATAAGGTTTCTTTCCAACGGTCTTTGCTGTATTCGGCGTGCGTCATAAAGCGCAGGGTATAGATAATCTGCCGGTTGTAGTGCGCGGCGGCGATCAGCCGATAATCATTCCGGCGGAGGTTGAACACCAGCACACTCCGTCCGCTTTTGACTTTCACGGCATCCGTATCCGGATAACTGCGCCGCACAGCCATCAGGTTGCGCCAGGCGGCCGACTTGACCGTCTTGCGCCAAACGTCCAAGTGCCGGGCGGCCGGGGGATGCTGCCGTCCCGCCGCCACCAGAAACGCTTCCTTGATAAGGCGCACGAATACAAATTGTATTCACTTGTTGAAATTGTCAAACGGAAACGGTTTGTGATTTTTTCAAACTGTCAATTCAGGTGATACAAAAGTGATACAAAACCGATTTTTGAGGTTAAAACCGTATTGGACAAATTGATAAATCCATTGTAAACATTGATGGATAATGAGGTTTTCATCCGTGGAAACCATACAGGCTCATAACCTGAAGGTCGTTGGTTCAAATCCAGCCCCCGCAACCATTTGAAAAGCGGCCATTTCCCTTGTGAAATGGCCGTTTTATCATTTTCCGGGAGGCCGATTTTTCCAGTTTTCCAAACCGCTTAAAAACGTTTAAAAGCGATTAAAAAGTGATACAGAAGTGATACAAAGTGATACAGCAACCGGCTTCGAAAATCAGTTTCCCCCTGGTGGTCAAATCGGTTTCCCGATTTTGTGAACGAACGCCGGTATGCCTAAAACCTGAAGTGCGGTTTGAGGGTAGAACCGAAACCACGAGTGATGCCGGACATTATTTCGCCGTTTTTTCCGCGGCGAGGAGGGCTTGGATGTATACCGGCGTCAGGCGCAGGAAGTGTTCACCCTCGGTGCGGGTGGCGGGGGCGATGTAATGTTTGCGGGAGATGGTTGGCGAGTTGCCGAGGTTGCCGGCAACGACGTTGAAGTCGCCGCGCAACGCGTAATCGAACGAGGCGTGGGTGTGGCGCAGGGCGTCAAACGGCCAGGTGTCATCCGAGCCGATGGCCAGCAACTGGCGGCGCCAGCGCTCATAGGTGTCAATGTCGTGACGCGGGATGACGGGGCCGGATTTTTTAATGCCGATAAGTTCGAGCCACTGGCGGAGGATGGGGCTGATCTTCACCCAGCGGTAGCGGTGGCATTTGCCGGTGGAGCCGGCGATATTGATACGTTCCTCGTCCAAGGAGATGTCCTTCCAGTCCAATTGGCAGGTTTCTGCCGGGCGCATGCCGGTGAAGCAACCCAGAACGAGCGCGGTTAACCGTCCCCATGCACCGTGCGGGGCGCTTCTTCAAACACCGGAAACAAACTCGTCGGCAACGGCAACAGTTGAGCGCGTTCCACTTCGTTAAACACTTTGCCGACCTGCTGCCGCGTGGTGCCGTGAATGCGTGTGTCCGCCACGTGGCTTTCCCACTCCAACAGAAACTGGTTTTGTTCGGCCAGCGAGTGGAACGTCCGGCCCTTGAGCGCGTTGTCCTGCGCATACTTAACACCCGCCTCCACCTTGCCCTTGTGCCGGGGCATCGCCGGGCGGGTGGGCAACATCACCGTGCCGTAGTGCCGGCAAAACTCCTCCACCTTCGCATTGAGTTCCGGATCATACCAGTCGGCCCGCGTCACGGCGGCGCGCAGATTATCAATCACCAGGGTCTTGGGCACCCCGCCGAAGTGGCGGAACGTATTTTCGAGACAGCGGATAAAGCTCTCGCTCGTCTGCTGCCACACCACTTCGCTGTAAGCTTTCCGTGAATGGCTCAACACCACTCGGAACAGATGCGGCCGTTTGCGCCGACGGTTAACCCAAACCCACGCCCCCTGGCCAAAATCCACTTGGGCTTCCAGTCCGGCGGCCACTTCCATCCGCACAAACGGCACGGGTTGCGTCTGGTGCCACTGCCGCACGAACCGTTTGACGGCGTCATAGCTGCCGGCGTAACCGTGGTCGCCCACCAAGTCTTGGTAGATGCGTTGGGCGGTCAACCCGGTCTGGATCCAAGGTTCAATCTGCTCTCGCCAGGGCTCACATTGGCTGCGGGAAGGTGGAAAAATGCCGGCGGGCACTTTGGCCGGTTTTGGTTCCTCAAGCACCTCCGAGCCGGCGGGCAGTTCGGCTGGTTTGGCCTCGCAGCCAGCCTCCGAGCCGATGGGCACTTTGGCTGGTTTTGAAGCCGCCAACCGAAGATACCGTCCCACCGTCTCCCGATGGATGCCCAGCAGCTTGGCAATGTCTCGTTGCGACCGTTGGCCGGCCGCTAAGGTTAAAATGGAATGTTGCAGGCTCACGCTGAGTGTGTTCATCGCGTCCTTGTGCAACATCCATCGCACACAACGCAATCTTCACTTCAGGTGGCCGGTTTTGAACTGCCCATCACTGGCTGGTTTTAACTGCCCGCTGACAGTTGTTGTATCATGTGTTGTTTCATGTGTGTTTTTTGTTTCGTCTCTTTCTGTTTTTTGAACCCGGTGACGAACGTGACGAAACGAACGTCGGCACTCGGGCAAGGGGCGTCAGGGCCGCCATGGCCTACAGCAACACCAGCTGCCTGTCCGCCGGTTCCCGCAGGCTGCTGACGCCCAATCCCAGTAGCCGGAACGGGTTCTCGCTTTCTAGCCATTATGCACTAGATTCTGCATAGTTCAGCCGCTGAAAGGTTCATGAAGATTCTCATCACCGGTGCCAACGGTTATATTGGCAGACGTCTCATTCCGGCTTTGCTGGAACAGGGACACGAGCTTTATTGCTGTGTCCGGGATAAAGCCCGCTTTGACCAAGGCGTCCCCCATGAAAGGCTTAAGGTTATCACGGTCGACTTTCTCGACGAAATAAATTTGCCCGCGCTGCCGCCAGAACTGGACGCGGCTTTTTACCTCATCCATTCGATGAGCCACGCCATCGGCGGTTTTGCTGAAGTCGAAGAGCGGGCGGCGCGAAACTTTCTCCGGCTCATTGGGCCGACCCGTTGTCAGCAGATTATTTGCCTCAGCGGCATCGTTAACAGCAAGCAGCTCTCTGACCATCTCGCCTCGCGACTGGGAGTTGAGCAAATTCTGCGCAATGGTCGCATCCCGGTGACGGTGCTCCGGGCTGGCATCGTGGTGGGTTCGGGTAGTGCCTCTTTTGAGATCATCCGTGATCTGGTGGAGAAGCTACCGGTTATGGTTGCGCCTCGGTGGTTGCAAACGCGCTGCCAACCCATTGCCATCCGCAATGTCATCGAGTTCCTCGTCGGGGTCTTGCTACGTAAATCGACCTATGACCAAGACTTTGATATCGCTGGCCCCGAAGTTTTGACCTATCGGCAAATGCTCAGCCAGTTCGCCGCAGCACGCAACTTGAAACGGCTCATAATCACCGTTCCCATCATGTCGCCTCGGCTCTCATCCTATTGGCTATACTTTATCACCTCAACGTCATATACACTGGCCGCCAATCTGGTCGACAGCATGAAAGTGGACATCGTTGCGCGGAATAACCGACTAGCTAAAGAACTGGGCATTACGCCGATTTCGTATCGGCGGGCGGTTGAGCTGGCGCTGGCCCGGATCGAACAGGACAATGTGATCAGCGGCTGGAAAGACTCCTTTGCTTCTTCTGGCGCGAAATCGGCCTTAATGACGTCGCTCAACGTGCCCCAGCACGGTTGTTTCCGGGACGCACAGCACAGAGACGTCACCGGCAGGGCAGATATTGTTTGGCAGCGAATCTGGAACATTGGCGGGGACACCGGCTGGTATTACGCCGATTGGCTCTGGGTGTTGCGCGGGTGGATCGACAAGCTGTTTGGTGGTGTCGGTTTGAACCGTGGCCGGACGCAGGCCAAGGATATCGCCGCAGGTGATGCGCTGGACTTCTGGCGCGTGCTGCTGGCGGACAAGCAGGGTAGAAGACTGTTGCTTTTCGCGGAGATGCGCCTGCCCGGCGAAGCATGGCTGGAATTTCAAATCAGCCCGACCAAAGACGGCGAACAACTCAGCCAGACCGCAACCTTCAGGCCGCGTGGTGTTTTAGGTCGTCTCTACTGGTATGCGGTTCTACCGTTCCACGGTTTTATCTTCAACGGCATGATCAGGAAGTTGGCCAAGCGCTGAACCGGTTACGCGTCCGATTCATTGATAGCTTCAAGGTGCAGGTTCAAAACATAGGTAACACTTAAAGCGGGCAGAAAGGAGCGATAGGCTTCTGAATGCCTTGGAAAACAAGTGAACCTATGGATCAACGAATTGAGTTTGCGATGAAAGCGTTGCGCACGGACAACTTCCGGGCGCTGTGTATCGAATACGGCATCAGTGCCAAGACCGGCTACAAGTGGCGGGATCGGTTGTTGCGCCGGGGGTTGGAGGGAATGGCGGAGGAATCGCGCCGGCCGCACCAGCATCCGGAGCAATTGAGTCCGGAGGTGGTCTGCGAGATGGTGCGGCTCAAAGGGCTGCATCCGTATTGGGGGCCACGCAAGATTCGGGCTTTGTATGAGCGGATACACGGACAAGCGGCCTCGGAGAGCAGTTTCAAACGGATACTCGCCAGAGCGGGAATGACCGAGCCGCGACCTCGCCGGCGTCGATCCAACGAAGCTGGCGCGTTGCGGAGCGAACGCCGGGCACAGGCACCCAACGAGGTGTGGACGGTGGACTTCAAAGGCTGGTGGTATGACCCGCAGCGGAAACGCTGCGAGCCATTGACCGTGCGCGACGAATACAGTCGCTACCTTTTGGAACTGCGGCGGCTGACCGATGCCAAAACGGAGACGGTGCGCTTGTGTTTCGAGCGGTTGTTTGAAGCGCATGGCTTGCCTGCGGCCATTCGGAGTGATAACGGTGCGCCGTTTGCGCATACTAATGCACTCCTTGGACTGAGTCGGTTGTCAGTATGGTGGCTGGCCTTGGGGATTGATTTGGAACGGGGCCGTCCGGGGCATCCGCAAGACAACGGGGCGCATGAAAGAATGCACCGGGACATTGGCACCGAACTGGAACCCAAGACAGCGGAACAAGAGGCGCTGGACTTGTGGCGGCAGGAATTTAACCACGAACGGCCGCATGAGGCGTTGGGGATGAAATGTCCTGGGGAAGTTTACACGCGGTCGGCACGGGAGTATGCGGGCAGTCCGCGCGACCTGACCTATCCGGAAATGTATGGCCGGAAAATCAACAAGCATGGCAAAGTTAAATGGGAAGGTGCGGAGATTTTTATCAGCAGTAGTCTGCATGGCTGGTCGGTGGGACTGAAGCCGGTGGCTGACGGGAAAACCGAGGCGTGGTTTGGACGCCTGCTTTTGGGTTGGATTGACCGAACCACGGAGAGCTTCCAAGGGGCGGCTAGCCGCCCCTTGGAAGCTGGTCAACCCCAAAGCCAATCGGTAAGATGAAACCATCATTGTGTTACCTATGTATTGAACCACATGTGTTACCTATGTTCTGACTGCGCCGCTTCAACAGCACCAACTGCCTCCCCCCCCCCGGATTAGTGTCGGGGCGGCGTGCTTCCCAATTCCGCCTCGTTTTTACAGCGGCGACAAAAAGAGCGGCTCCGGCCGGAACTACCATTGATTACTTGTGAGCTTCTTCTCGTAGTTTGAGCGGCGGGATAATCGATTGCTTCCGGCTCGGTCAACCACTTGATTTTATATTTCGTTGGCATATTAGTCTGCCCTCAATATGGGCAACCTCCTCATGGGTAGAGACTGCCGCCAATAATATTTATAACGAGAATAAATTCAAAACCAGCTGAAACCCGATCCGCCGTTTATTTCGGGGCGGCTCCGGTCGGCAGCTCGGATTTCGGCTTGGTGATCATTTCAAAGTCGTCCGTGCGGAAGGGTGTGACCGGCAGGCCGTCGGCGGAAAAGAGATTGCACACCGGATTATCCGCCCAAGCATAACGAACCGCAATGGGAGCTGTGACTTCCGGACTGCTCACCACCACTTCGTTGTTTCCGACAACAGTTCCGGTGGCCCAATGCCAGACTTTGTCGGCACCGCAGACGGCAAAACCCTTGGCTTCGGCCACGCCGAAAGGCCGCAGTCGGCTCCCGAAACAATCAAAGACAACGGTGGCTTTGTTGCTTGCGATGGTGAGCTTCTTGAACTCGGGACTGCGATACGGCAGTTGCATCCCGTAATTCTTGACCAAAGCCCAGCGCACTAGGCGGGCCGCCACATCGTGCTTGTTTTTGGGATGGATGTTGTTGCCTTCGCCAAGGTCAATGATGACCGCCTGACCGGTGTTCGTTAATTGCAGCGTTTTCGTCTGCGACTCCCGCAGTTCTGCCCAGGCGCTGTCGCCGGGGGTTGATTTCTCCGGCAGATAGTTGGCCAGTTGCACCCAGTAGAACGGAAAATCACCCTGATTCCATTCCTTACGCCACTGCTCAATCATGAAGGGAAATAGGCTGGCATATTCACAGGCCCGGCCCGAATTGCTCTCGCCCTGATACCAGATGACGCCCTTGATGCCGTAACCAATCGTTGGATTCAGAACCCCTGCAAAGATGTTGCCACCGCGCGAGTTGCCGGCGAGCCATTGCTGGGGGGATTGCGGGACGCGCGGCGCGAGTTGGTGTTCCGCTTTAGCTTTTTCCACCGCGGCTTTCCACTTCGTCATCGCCTGCTCATAAGCTTGCTTGGCTTTCTCCGACTGTGCTTCCACCTCGTGTTTCACCATTGCTTCCACCAACTGCTTAAACCGTGGATCCTGTTCCAGCGTCGAGCGGCGCACCCAAGCCTCGGCGGCAGAACCACCCCAGGCGTTGTCAATCAAACCAACCGGCACATTAAGAATTTCGTGGAGGTAACGCCCGTATAGAAAACCCACGGCAGAGAACTTTTTAGCGGATTCGGGAGTGGAAGCTTCCCACTGGCCTTTGAAATCATTCTGCAATTCCTGCGTGCCAACATTCGGCACGCTGATCAGCCGAAGATTCGCCAGTTTTGAAGCGGCGGCTTCCAGATCACCATTCCAGTCACCCGCCAACTTGTAACCCATATTGGACTGGCCAGAACACATCCATACTTCGCCAATAAGCACGTCCTGCAGTTCGCACTTGGTCGAACCGGTGATTGTGAGGGTCTGCGGGGTGGCGTTGGCGGGCAGCGGGGCCAGTTTCACCTTCCATTTTCCGTCAGCGCTGGCGGTAGTGGTATAGTTTTGGCCGGCAAAGGAAACCGTGATCTTCGTGCCGGGCATGTCCCAGCCCCAGATGGGGTCGGCCTGATTTTGCTGAAGCACCATGTGGTTGCCGATGATGGCGGGCAGTTTTAATTCCGCCCGCAACGCAGGAGTAAACACGAGACTGAAGGTCAGAAGTAATAAGAGCTTTTTCATGTGGATGGTTGGGATATTTAAGGAACCCCTCAGCTAGGTCAAAAGAAAAAAGTGAATTGTTTCAAATCTCCCTAATCTTTTTCCACAATGGTTTCAGGTCGGCGTCGGCCAAAGCAATTTCCCGGATGTCCTTTTTGCCGGCCAGATCCATCGTCCGCTCCAACCACCGCATCGCTTCTTTCAGATTGCCGAGCTGACACGCATAGCAGGCGAGGTTGTAGTGCATCAGCCAATCTTTAGGAAATTCATCCACGACGGGTTTCAAAGTATCGTAAGCCTCCTGCGTCTTCTTCAATTCATGCAAAGCGTAGGCTAAATGAAAAGGGCCCCACGGATTGTCGGGCAGCAATTTGGCCATGGTCCGGGCAATTTCAACCGCCTCATCCCATTTCTTAGCCGCCGAATAAATCTTGTAGCGCACTTCCAGAACGAATGGATGGGCGCGGAGCTGGGATGAAATTTGCACCAGTTCTTCGTTGGCCGCCAGATGATCCCCCAAGCCCAGCCAGCCTTCGGCGGCATCAAGATGGCGTTGGTCAGACAGCGGCAGTTTTTTCATTTCGCAAATTATATCAAAACAACGCCAATTGTTGCGTCGTCAGTTCTCGCAAATTACTAACACCAAGCCCCAGCAGACGCAACGGCCGATGCACCAGCTTTTCCCGGCCTAAAAGAAAGTAGGCGAGCCGGTAAATTTCATTAGCCTCAACCAGCGGTTCTTCCATCGAAATCTGCCGGGTGAGCGTCATGAAGTCGCTGTAACGGACTTTGACCTGAACGGTGTGGGCCGCCAATTGCCGGTGCTTGAGCCGCTTTTCAATATCCGCCGCCTGCTCCTTCAAACAACGACGTAAAATCTTCCGGTCATCGGTGTCCTGCAAAAAGGTTTCCTCGCCGCTGATGCTTTTGATTTCATCACCAATCTCTAGCGGGCGGTCATCTTCGCCAACGGCATATTTTTTCAACGTCGGGCCGAATGAACCGACCAGCGCCCGCAAATCACCGGGGTAGTCCTGCAGATCGCCAATTGTGCTGACGCCGGCTTTATTCAAGACCTGTTCGGTAACCTTGCCGACACCGTAAAGCGCCCGCACTGGCAGCGGGCGCAGGAATGCCACCTTCTCCCACTCCGGGATGAGCGTCAGTCTCCGGCTGGTTCGGGTTGCGGCCAACTTTGGCCTCCCGAATCTTTACAACGAACACGCCGAAATTGCGGAGCTCGACCTTGTCGCCCTTGGCCAGAGATTTGGTGATGTAATTCAAGGTCTTCTGAACCACATCCAAGACCTAGTTTTGAATCAACCCGGTTTTCTCGTTGATGCGAATGACGAATTCGCGTTTGGTCAAAGTCATGGACGATTACTAATGCAGTTTCGCCCTGGTGTCCAACGCGCTGATGGTAAAAAACTGAGGTTGCGCCCCCAGCCCAGCTGGGCCACCAGCAGCCAAAACGCCACGGGGCCTGAGAGAATTGTAAAACTCGCACATCCTATTGCTCTTGTAACTTCCTGTTCATGAACGCTAATTCGGTTTTAAACCGTCGCTCACCCAAACACTTGTTACTATTGCGGAGAAATAACTAGGATTTTGAAACTGCTAATGAAGAAACACCACTCACGGCCAGGCGACTTCAAGGCGATAGAAGCATTGTGGCTGACTTGCTTTACTCGGATTAGTCAGCGTCATGGACTGCGCGTTCCCGCTCAGGTTGGTGATCCAATTCCCGTAACTCCAGTTCGTGTTCGTCAGTGCAGGCTTGTAGTCCAGACGATACTTCACTCCGGCAGCCGCAGTAATACTGAACGAGGGGCCACCGGTGGTTATCGTCACGCCACCGACCGACAGCACCGGTGGCGACAGTGGCGCGAGTGTCGTAAAACTCAACACGTTTGTCGCCCAGACGACAGACGCGCTGTTGGTGGCGCAGAAAGCAAAGTAATACTTCGTGTTAGGTATCAGGTTGGTGGCGGTGTAACTAAGGTTGGTCGAGTTCGCATTGGTCCAGGTGCCAATGTAAATGGAGTTAGTCCATAGCCCGGCGTTGGTTCCCCCGTTGACTGTGTTCCAATAGGCGAGCACCGTGGTATTAATGTTGGTCATGCACCAGAAAATCGCACTGAGCACCTCTGCCGCGCTGGTGATGCCGGTGGCCGATTTGTTCGCAATGTTAATGGAAGACAATGTAACCGTGCCGGTGCCACTAAAGTGCGCGTCCTGATAGATGGCGGGAGAACTGGTTGAACCATACACTCCCGGTGGCTGGTTGGTGCCGCCTAAGGTTAGCCAGGAGATGTTGCGGGTGCCGGAGTAATTCAGGTCAACCACTGCACCGTTGCTGATACTGAGCGTGCCGAAACCCAGTGCCACCGCCTTCGAGCAAGACAGGGTGCCGGCTTGCACTCGGGTTGCTCCGCTGTAGGTGTTATTGCCGGACAAAGTGTTCGTGTCGCTGCCCGTCTTGGTGAAACCACCGGCACCGGTGATGCTGCCGGAGAAATTCATATAGAAGTCCGTTTTCACGGTGGTATTCGAGTTCACGGTGACGGCTCCCTTCCAAGTAACTCCCCAGCCGTTCTGGGACCACAACGTGCCGCCATTCAGAATCAAGGCATTGTAAGGGTTGGCGCGCTGAAATTCGAGCGTGGCCCCGCTGTTGAGTGTGACGGGGCCGGTTCCCAAGGCATAACTACAGTCAGGACTGTTTCCATTGATGATGGCACCCCAAATCAGCGTGCCACGGTTGATGGTGGTGCCACCGGTGTAGGTGTTATGACTCACGCCGTAGAGGCACAAAGAGCCGGAGCTGTTCATTGTTACCCCACCCGTCCCGCCAATTACCGAGGCAAGCACTACGGAGCCGGACGAATTAGCGACCATTAGATTGCTCAACACTGTCAGGGTGCCATTAGTCAGCGTGTAGGTGCCACTGAAGTTAGTGAACATGACTATATTTGCATTGACCGTGTCCACGTTGATAGTCCCACCCGTGCCGCCTGAGCCGATCTGGGCGTTGTTGTAGTCGAGCCAATTTGCGTCTGCTGTGCCGTTCCACCAGGTATTGGTGGTGTTGACCCAGTCACCACGGCCATCGCGCACCACCGTGCCACTGCCATTGGCGTCCCACGTCAAGGTTCCCGGAGGAATCAGCGTCAGGCTTGCCGGGGCGCTGGTAACGCTGCCAACGATATTACTAACCACCACGCTGTAACTGACGGCATCGGCTGACCCGACGCCACTTAAGGTCAGCGCGGCGGTGCCCGCGCCGGAGACATTGCCGGCATCCGACAAGGAAACCGCGCCTTTGAACCATTGGTAACTTGTCGCACCGTTGGCGACAACCGTGAAGGTCGCCGTAGAACCGGGTAGATTAGTGACGCTGGCAGGTTGGCCGGTGATAATGGGTCCGGTGGTCGCGAAGCTCACCACGTTGGTTGCCCAGACGGAATACGCCGTGTTAGTCGCCAAAAAGGTGCAGTAATACGTTGCGTGCGTAGTCAAACCTGTGACGGTGTAGGCAACATTCGTCGAAACAATATTACTCCACTTGCCCACATTGACTAACTTAGCCCACGCGGCCGGATTAGTTCCGCCGTTGGTGGTGCCCCAGAAGGCCAGCACCGTGGCGTTGGTGCCGATATAGCTCAGGTTCAAACCTAGACTGGCATTGAGCGTGGCCGTATTAGTTGCAATCGCCGTGGCGGGCAGGTTAAGAATGCTGATGGGCACCGGCACGGTGACGGTGCCGGTGCCGGTGAAGTGCGCGTCTTGATAGGTAGCCGGCGAATTACTGGAACCATAAACTCCGGCCAGTTTGTTAGTGCCGCCAAGGGTCAGCCAGAAAAGGGTGCCGGTGCCGGAGTAATTCAGGTTGGCCGCGGCACCGTTGCTGATGCTCAACACGCCGTCGGGCAATGAAGCCGGTGTCGAATAGGACAACGTGCCGGTCTGCACCAGCGTGGCTCCGGTGTTGGCGTTGGTGCCGGACAAGGTCAGGGTGTTGGTGCCCGACTTGATCAAACCACCGGCACCGCTGATGTTGCCGCTGATTCCCATCCCGTAATCCGTCCGCACGGTGGCATTCGAGTTTACAGTCACCGGTCCCAGCCATGTCACCCCGGCGCTGTTGGCGGCGTAGAGCGTGCCGCCATTCAAGGTCAACGCATTGGTCGGACTGGCTTTTTCAAATTGCAGCGTGGCTCCGCTGTTGAGTGTGACCGGCCCGGTCCCCAAGGCATAACTACAGTCGGGACTAACTCCGTTGGTCGTGGTGCCCCAGATCAGTGTGCCGCGGTTGATGATGGTGCCCCCGCTGTAGGTGTTGGGGCTTAAGCCGCAGATGCGCCAGGTGCCGGAATTAGTAATGGTCAGCCCATGCCACGGCCCGGAGATAACATTCGAGATAACCACCAACCCGCTGCCCGAGCCACCCAGCACCGTTGATACGTCTAGGTTCAACGGCGTGTTGATTACTACCTCGTTGCTGCTGTTTTGGTTGATCTGCGGCAAAGACCCGACGTCAGCGGTGAGGGTAATGGTGTTGCCGCCAAGCGTCACTGCACCTGCAAAACTCATCTGGTTGACCGCATAACCGCCGTAACCATACCCACTGCTCAGGTCGTTGGTTGCCAGATAGGTTCCCGACGGGGCGAAATTAATCCGATAATAGGAGTGTCCACCGGTCACCGGTGCGTTGGTGGAAGTCCAATTAGTTGCCACACTCCAGTTACCTGCATTGGTCTGTTTCCATGTATATGTGACCCAACCACCCCAGACTTCATTGGTCACAACTGGCACATAGCCTACGGTTGGTAGGTTTGTGGGCGGAGTGACCAGCAGGGCCGGGTCAACGTCGGCCAAAGTTCCCATCGTCGGCGGGGCAATATAAGTGCCGCCGTTTGTCCAGGCGCTGTGAATCTTCACCACTTCGGCTTGGAGTTGATCGCGCTCGGCTTGGGTCAGACCGGCCTTCATGATTGCCGGCTGATCTTCGAAACGATACCAGTAATAAGTCACCACGTTGCCATCATCAAGCCGTGCTTGAAACGGTCCCGCCGCCGGCCCCGGATTCGTCCAGACCGAGTCGTTGGGCACCGAGTAGGAACTGGGGGTTGCCGGTGGGCTGCCGCTGTCAAAGCTCACGCTCGCGAGTTGCGAATTCGTGGGCACCGCCGCCGGTGAAACCGGCGTCCACACTCCGCCTTGAAGCTGATAATATTCCGGCATCGCCACGGCGGGAGTCCCGTTGGCGAACTGGGTGTAAGTCACTTGATTAGTTCCCCATTGGTAACCCCAAGTATTCGCATCGGGGTCGTAAAACCCCACGGTTGTTCCCATGGACATGGACATTGTGTTCGTATCCAGCGGAGAATTCACCACCCCCCAACCGAACGAACCACCGGTGGGTGTCTGCACGGCGGCTCCGTGGGCATTGAACGGGCCAACCGGTGGCGGGCCGTTGTTGGTGAACCATTGTTGCGCCGCGTTCCAGAGCGCGGTTTGGTCATAAACCGTGGGACTATTTAACGCGATACTGCCATTTGTCCCATTGTTAATGGCGGCAAATAATGGTTCCACGCGTAAGAAGGATCCTTCTGGCCCATCGTATTCCGCCCCGGGGACATAGTGAGACTCATTCGCGAACGACTTGTTCGGCTCGGCCCAACATGTGTCCAGCATTTCACCGGCGGCATTTGTTTTGGCCTCGGTAACTTGCGCGTAAAAGTGCGGCGTGACGACTGCGACGGGGCCTTGGAAGTTCCGGGTGTTAAAAAACAACACCCACCAATGATCGCCGGTGGGGACATTTACCCCATCAGTGGTGGTTTTCCCCGGCAACAGTGGCAGCGCCAGATAGCCGCAACCGACAAACTGACCGCTCGTGCCATTGCGAAACATTTCCAAATTCGGTGGACACAGCAGGCACGGGCTGATTTGGGCCGCGCCATAGACCCCGCCGTTTCTGCCGCTCGAGACCCCGTTGGCAAAATTAGTGAAGCCATTTCCGGCCACGGCACCAATGCCAAACCCATTGTTACACCACTGGTTTCCATACCCGCCACCAACCCCGGGACCACCTTCGATATCGCAATACATGCCAGGGTTGCACTGCTCAGTCATCCAGGTGCCAGGTTCCAGGCTGGCTTGGAAACTGGACGAATAGTAAGCATACTGTGGTCGTCCTAAAAGCGCCACATACATGGTGTATCCGGCATTATAGGTTTCGGCCACCCCGTTACAATTCACGCTCAAATAACCGCCGAGATTCGGGGTAGACCACGTTTGCGCCGGCGCGGGCAATGCACCCACCACAAATAGCCAACTGACTACTCCAATGGCGCGGTGCAGAATGCCGACAATCTTTGTTACGCTTGTTTTTAAGTTCTTAATTGTTTCTCCTGTCACTTGGCCTGCTGGAGATTCCTCATTGCCCCGGCAAAAGCTCCACCAATCGGTGCCACAAACTTTGCCCCACCGAGATAATGAGATTACCCGCTGGAGCTGAACTTCATCGTTCATTCCGGAATACTCCATATAGTTCTAGTCCGCGAATTGCATAGGTAGTCTCACGGTTAGCTTACTTATCCACAAATTTACAAGTCTATTCCCTGGACTGGCTGCAGTTGTTCTTTGGCATGAGGCGCTTCGTTGCGTGCTTTTGTATCCATGCGAAACCGCTGCTGAATGTTGCGTCGTCCTAATAACCAATGTTTTCGAGGGTCTGTTCCCCGAGGCACTCCCGCAACTGGGCAAGATAAAGGCTTTGGGGCATAACTGGCTTGCCCGCCGAAGCGAGCCACGGTTCTGCTTGAAGCGTTTCCTTACCTTTCTTGGGTTTTAAGGATTCCTGTTCACCGATGCTACCGATGCACCAGTTATAAAATCCGGGCGGTTGCTGAATGTTCACCTTCAAGGCGGTGGAATTCCAAACCACTCCCCAGCCCATCGACCAACCATGGCCTGAGCCGGCAGTTCCACGATTGATATACGCGATACCGCCTTCAGGCAGGTGACAATTGTCCGTCAACAGGCTGGTGAACCAGCGGGCGGGCGGCATAATGGTTTCTTTCCCGGTGAAGGTGCTGTTCAATACCACATTGAGATGCGCGGAGGGCCACATATGGCTAACATAGTAAGAACCGAGGCTATACGAGAAACAATGGTTGAGCAAGACTTGGGAGCCAAGAATGAAATAATCGCACGAACCGCCGGCTCGGATGGCGACGGAATCGTCACCACCGGTGGGCTTCACGGTTTTCTGAACAGGCACGTCAGGAAGTTTCACGCCGCCACCGCCATAGCCCGCATAGGAAAAATCGGGGATCCGGTTACCTAGGCTGTCCGTCTCGTATTGCAAATGGCCGTCGCTTCTTTCGGCAACCCAGGTCTTAGTATCGGAACCACCCAAAACGGAAGAAGCCCTCGAAAGTGGCGGAATTATGCCAACGGTCAAAGCGAAATAAGCCGCGATTCGGAGAAAAGAAAAACATCTGGTGGCAGAAAGCAACCAGCGTCGTTTCAGGCCAGAATGGGTTGCGCGTCTGTTCATAGGAAGTTACTTCTTTAATTGAGCCTGATCCAGATACTGTTTATCGGCAAGCAGGCGGGCACGTAGTGCCGCGTAATCCACCTTTTGCACCGGCACCTTGTTGTCAATGGCCAGCGCGGCCGCTGTGCCCGCTGATTGTCCCAGCACCATCAATACTGGTTCCATGCGGATCGAACCAAAGGCAATGTGTGAACTGGAAAGCGCGAACGGCACCAGCAGGTTGGCGCATTCACCGGTTTTTGGAACTATGGCGCGATAGGAGACCGGATAAGGATGCGGCGTGTGGTCTTGCACATCACCTTCGTCGGTTGCTTTGCCATCCACCACCAACCGCCGGACATTGTGCGAATCCATCTGATACGCAGCTAGCCCAACGGAATCGTTCGGTGCTTCCCGACCGAGGCAGTTGGCCTGCGTCATCACATAATCCGAAACCATTCGCCGCGCTTCACGAATATAGAGCTGGTGCGGCCAGCCACCGGTCTCGACAAAATCCTTCCGCGTCAATCCCCAGCGACTCATCTCCGTGCGGTATTTCTCCGGCACCTGTGGATCGTTCGCCTCGAAGTAACACAAGCCCTGCTGGTAAGTGATGTGTTCCTGATAAAGCTTCTCCCGCCGTTGGTAAAGTTTCGTCAGATAGTCGGCTTGATCAATATTGAGATGCCGCCGAACTGGTGCCGGCTTGGAGACATCCGGTCGGGGGCCGTCGGGCCAATCATAATTCGCGCCGATATCATCGGTCGAAAAACCGTCGTTGTTGTTCACGTCACCCGGGTGAAATCTTATGCCCGAGCTACCACCGGCGGCCATGTAACGCACAAGCACGGCATACTGGCCGGGATCGTAACCAGCGGGCTTCGGAAAAGGCAGCCCGCCTTTTTCAAAATACATGCGGAAATTATAGGCCTGAATCCGACCGTCGCCGTCACCCGTCGAACCGAGCGGCTCCGGGGAGATACGGGGCAGTAACCCCGACTTCGGGTCGCCCGGCACGACATAAGGATCCACCGGCTTGGTCAGTTGATTCTTGTGGCCATGCTGGACGCCGTTTTTTGTTTCATTATAGACGCTGTTTGCCTCCCGCCCGACATGGAAAGAAATTCCCGCCACCGCCAGTAAGTCCCCTTCGTAGGTGGCATCGATAAAAATCTTGGCGCGAAAAGTATTTCCATTCTCCGTCCTGATTTCGACGATTCGGCCAGCCTCAGTCTTCACTTCGATTAGCCGGTGTTCCAAGTAAATCGGCACCGACGCGACTTGCAGCATTTTGCGGAATTCCGCCTCCGCCGCCGCGGGGTGAAAGCCGGCCTTCCCCACCACATTGTAAAACTCGCGGGCGATTCCACCGGCGATGAAGCCGCCATCGGTTGCCGACAAGCCGCTGGCGGTGAGGCCGCCGATATGTTTGCCAAATTCGACCAGCACGGCTTTTTTTCCCATCCGTGCCGCTTGCACCGCCGCCGTCACCCCGCCGGGGGTTCCGCCGTAAATGCAGACATCCGCCTCAACCACCTTGGGCGGGTTGGCCGGTGGCAGCGGATAATAGTATCTCAAGGCAGGCGAGGTGGTGGTTGCTTCCTGTGCTTGCAAAGACACCAGCGAAATTCCCAGTAGCAGGAATCCGACCTTCGTGAGTGAAACGAGAAAATTATTTTGATATAGCCGTTTCAAATGAAGTTTCATGAGGTGCTAAAATTGTATTGGTCAGAAATACCAAGCCCTGCTGGCGCTCCATCCGCGCAGGCGCGAACGGATGCAAACCGAGCGAATCCATTCGCCAAGTTGTGGGTTCATGTTGAAATGATTACATTATTTCACCATCGCAGTCACCAGAACATTTGTTCTATGTCGCTATCAATGGTTTTTGCTATGCTTCATTCTGAAGCCTCTGGCTGGCAACCACATTTTTCCAAAAATGCCAGCCAGAATGAGAATCGCAAAACCGCGTAAGACAAATCTAAAATACCGAAAATGCCTCTCTTCTCCATGAAACTGAAGCCGTTTCAACAATTAGCCGCCACACTCATCCTGGCCCCCATTTTTTTTGCGAGCCCTGCCGCTGCCGCCCCCAAAGCGTTGGTGGATTATATCAATCCCGTCATCGGCTCCAGCACCCAGCGTGAACTAGGCGAGGGCAAGACCTTTCCCGGACCAACAACGCCTTTTGGGCTGGTGCAGTTGAGTCCAGACACCATCACCGGCGGTGATAACGGGTCAGGTTATTCCTGGGAACACAAATCCATCGAAGGCTTCAGCCTCACGCACATGAGCGGCGTCGGTGCCGGTGGCGATCTTGGAAATTTTCTGATCATGCCGACCACCGGCAAACTCAAAACGGAGCGAGGAATTAATGGTGCGGAAGACGGCTACCGTTCACGGTTTCGTAACGAAACGGAAGTGGTCAGGACCGGCTATTACGCGGTGACGTTGGATGATTACAAGATTCGCGCAGAACTCACCGCTGCGCCTCGGGCGGGCATGCTGCGGTTTACCTTCCCCAAATCAGAACAGTCGCGAATTCAGATTGACTTGGCTCGCCGCGTCGCCGGCACCTCTACCAAACAATTCGTCAAGGTTGTGGATGAGCACACGATTGAAGGCTGGATGGAATGCACGAGCGCCGGTGGCGGTTGGCTCAATGGCAATACCAAGGATTTTAGTTACACGGTCTATTTCTCCGCCCACTTCAACCATCCGCTCAACAAATTCGGCGTGTGGTCCGCCAAAATTCCCGATGAATGGAAACGCTTTGGCATTTCGTATCGCCCGGTGAAAGATCCCGCCACCGCAAATCACAAAGACCCGAATGACCGAGTGATTGTTGAAAGCCAGGAATTCCGCGACGCCGTTGCCCATGCGGAAATTCTCGACGGTTGCCGCGAGTTGGAAGGCAAACATCTGGGATTTTTTGAGGAATTTCCCACCATGGAAGGCGAACAGGTTCTCCTGAAAGTCGGCATTTCATTTGTCAGCGTCGAAGGTGCCCGGGCAAACTTGCTGCACGATATTCCCGACTGGGACTTCGAGCGCGTGCAAAAACAGTCACGCGAGTTGTGGTCGCAAGCTCTGGCTGGAGTCGCCACCGAAGGCGGAACGGAAACCCAGAAGACCATCTTCGCCACCGCGCTGTATCACATGATGATTGACCCGCGCGCTTGCTCAGATGTGGATGGCCTTTATACCGGTGCCGATCATAAGATGCATAAAACCGGAGATTACACCTATCGGACCATTTTCAGCGGCTGGGATGTGTTTCGGAGTGAGTTTCCGCTGCTGACCATTATCCGCCCGGATATCGTCAATGACGAGGTTAACTCGCTCATGCAGCAAGCCCTGCTTAGCGGCAAGGGCTACCTCGCGCGTTGGGAAATTTTAGGGTGTGAATCCGGCTGCATGATTGGCGACCCCGCCGTGTCGGTGATCACCGATGCCTATCTCAAGGGGATTCGCCATTACGACGTGGCGCAGGCTTATGAACTTTGCCGCACCAGCGTGGCCGGGCCAAAGAGCGGTCGGAAGGAGTTGAACTTTTACCTCACCAACGGATATGTCCCCGAAAGTATTTCCTGGACGCTGGAAAACGCCTACTTCGATTATTGCGCCGGTCGGTTCGCGGCGGCGCTCGGTAAGACCAATGACGCAGACTTACTGTTCAAACGCTCGCTCAACTACTCGAACATTTACGATCCGTCCGTCGGCAGCATGCACGCGAAAATGGCCGATGGCTCGTGGCTACTTTGGAAAGGCGCGACGAAAGGCGGCCAGGGTTGTGTGGAAAGCAATCCTTACCAACAAGGCTGGTTCGTGCCGCAGGATGTGCTAGGTCTGATTAATCTGATGGGCAAAGATTATTTCCTCCGCCATCTGACGGATTTTTTTGAGAAGACCCCAACCAACTTCCTCTGGAATGATTATTGCAACCATTCCGACGAACCCGTGCATCATACCGCCTATTTGTTCACCTATGCCGGCGCTCCGTGGCTCACGCAAAAATGGTCTCGCTTCATTATGGATCACGCCTATGGCACCGGCGTCAACGGCATCTGCGGCAACGATGATGTCGGGCAGATGTCCGCCTGGTATGTCATGAGCGCCATCGGTTTTCACCCCGTTTCGCCGGTGGATGGTGTGTATATCATCGGCAGCCCGATTTTTGACAAGGTAAGTATCCGGCTGGATCCGCGTTATTACCAAGGCCATGAGTTCACCGTTATCACGCATAATAACTCGGCGCAAAACATATACCTCCAGTCCGTGCAGCTTAACGGCTTGCCGCTGGCACGCGGCTGGCTCCGGCATGAAGAAGTGGTTGCCGGTGGAACGTTGGAATTATTCATGGGACCAGCGCCAAAGAAAGATTTTGGGGCGAACATCCAAGCACTGCCACCGTCATTTAGAACCGAAAGTAAATGACCTGTTTAACACACTTCCAGACACTCTAAGTGTCATTCCACTGGAACCTGTTCGCCGGCGAAGCGACGCAGGTCGGCGAGTCGCCAGCGTAGTGCAGATGTGCCATGACGGTTGGGCGCGACTATTGCTGGTCCAGAAACTTGATGATGGCCTCCGAACGCGACTGAATATGTAGCTTTTTTTACACCAGATGCACATGGCCGCACAATTCCTTGACATGCGCGAGTGAAATTTTTGGTTGCCGCCCTCCCACACCATAATGAATGGATGATTGCGGAAATAAATAATCGTGGCGCGGAACGCCGCCGCCCGTATTTTCCATGCCGCATCGGTCGAGTCGAATTCAGCGTTCAATCTCGGCTGGCCACCAACTTTTGCGTGCCGGGCGATTGTTAAGAATTGTAACACTGTAGAATTTGCGTTCGCCTTTCCCTGGGCATGTCAGATGGTCGGAAAATGTGGTTGCCGTTGCAGGCGATGTCAGGATGAGAAAAAGTGAAAGGAATCACATGAAAATCATGGTAACAACCTAGTGGTGTCTTCACCTCCAGAAGAAAAATGGCACTGGATCCAACCATGGCGTCGAAATACTTCCTGCGCGGGGAAAAAATCGGTGGCGGACTTGAAAAATGAGTTGCAAAACCATGAAGCAGGCAGAAAATTACAAAAACCACCCACGCCGTTCGTGGGCGTTAAACCATATGGAAAATCCCGGTCTAAACCAAACGCGCCAGTTCCCGTTTCTCTCCACTGAGTCTATTCAAGAAGGCTTTCAGGCCTCCCGATAACTGGAAATTATAATGAAAATCTTTTCTTCAATGTCGATGTTTCCTAGGTGCGTTCCTGCGGCGAGAACTCTCCCCGCGGTATTTATGCGTGGAATCGTGCGTCGAATCATCGTGTGGGCGGGAGCTTGGCTCCTAACCGGTTGCCTAGCTTCCGCTGGGGTTCCGAAGCTGCTAGACGACTATGATCCCATCTTTACAACCCCGAGTGCAGACTCCCGAGGATCCATGCCGCTGGGAAACGGCGATATTGCTCTAAACGCGTGGGTGGAGCCCAATGGAGACCTCTGCTTTTTCATCGCTCGGAACAATGCTTGGGGAGACGACCTCACCAGCCCTTCATACGGCGCTTATGGTCTCCTCAAAGTTGGAAAGATTCGGGTTTCCTTGCTGCCGAGTCCCTTTGCCGCCGGCCCCGCCTTCCACCAGCAACTCCACTACCGAAATGGCATGCTGGAGGTGACCGGCGGCAATGCAAAATTGCGAGTTTGGGTTGATGCCAACCTACCGGTCATTCGGGTGGAAACCAGTGGACATGCACCGGCACAATTGACTGTTAAACTGGAGTCGTGGAGAAAGACTCCCACGGCCTACCTCGGCACGGATACGATTGTGAATCCTCCCGCCAACAGCATCACCTGGTATTACCGGAACCGGAACACCGAAATTCCCATGCTCATCAACAGAACGATTGGCGCGAGCGTGGAAGGAAAAGGTTTGATCTCGAAGAACTCGGAAACCCTGCAATCTCAGGCTCCGGCGGTGGCGTGGCATGTCCGTGTGCATCCGCTGACCGCGCAGGAAACTACCCCCGAAAATTGGTTGTCCCACCTTCGGCAGCAAGTGGCCGCCACAGATGCTATTCCGGAGGATAAAGCTTGGATAGCCCATGAAACATGGTGGCGGCAGTTTTGGGAACGAAGCTATATCTTTATAACGGGTGGTTCCCGATCCCGGGAGGTAACCGCCGGATATCTGGGTCAGCGATTCACAGACGCCTGCACCAGCCGGGGCGAGTTTCCGATCAAGTTCAACGGCTCACTGTTTGTGGTCGACTCGCCTTATCCGAAAATCAAGAAAGATAAGTCCGGCGCGGTTCTTTCTGAGCAACCCATAACCGCCGATTACCGGGGGTGGGGCTACCAGTATTGGTTTCAAAATACGCGGCCAATGTATTGGGCCATGCTCGCATCAGGAGATTTTGACCTGATGCAGCCACTCTTCCACATGTATACCTCCATTTTGAAAAGCAACGCCGCCCAAGTGAAGGAATTTTATGGGCATGGGGGTTCATACATCCGCGAGACGGCCCCGCCGTGGGGAGGACTAATCAAGATTACCCCGGAAGAAGGAGGTAATTACACCAAGCACTACTTTACTCCGGTCCTGGAACTTTCAGCCATGATGTTGGAATATTACGCCTACACTCAGGATGATGACTTCGCCCGAAACACCCTCATCCCCACCGCCGATGCCGGCCTCACCTTTTTTTTCGAGCATTTTCCGCGCAAAGATGGTCACTTGTTTTTGAATGCAGCCAACGCTATTGAGATGTATTGGAAGGTCCAGAATCCCATGCCCGATATTGCCGGTTTGCACTGGGTGCTTCAGGAGTTACACCGCCTTCCCCCAAATTTAACGTCTCCGGAAATGCGGGCTCGCTGGGCAAAACTGGAAGCCGAATTACCTCATGTTCCCGTCGGGCAGCGGAATGGTAAGCCGCAACTATTGCCCTGTGAAGAAGGACAAACGCTCAGGGGACATAACCAGGAAAATCCGGAACTTTACGCCATCTATCCCTTCCGCCTCTACGGTCTTGGAAAGCCCGATTTCGAGGTGGCCATGAATGCATTTGCCAACCGGAAATTTAAGGGCGGCGGCTGTTGGCGCCAGGATCCAGTTCAGTCTGCCTTGATGGGAGATGTGCGACTGGCTCAGACTTACACAACGACCGACCTGCTCCGTAGAGATGGCAAGTCGCGTTTCCCTTCGTTCTGGACTGCCGGGTTTGATTACGCCCCCGACGAGGACAATGGCGGCAATGGAAAGCTTGCGCTTCAGAGCATGCTGCTTCAAAACGGAGGGGGAAAAATCATCATCCTGCCAGCGTGGCCGCCTGAATGGGATGTCACTTTTCGCTTGTTCGGTCCCAACCATACCATAGTTGACGCCCAAGTAGCGGGTGGAAAGTTGGTTCACTTAGAGACAACTCCACCAAATCATCGGGCGATGCTGGAACCGGGTTCGGGTTGGACCCTGCCACCGGAAAGTAAATGATCTAATTCGCCATTTACAGTTTCCGCCATGTTTCCGCCTCGACCTCTTGTAAGTCTAGTAAATCAGTCAGTCTTTGTCAGCAATGCCATTCTTTTTTGGCTCAAGCTGTTCACTCATCGGCTTTCCATAGCAAAAGGATAGAACCAATCTGGTCGAGGATAATCACTTTTTTGGCGAACCATTATTCTTAAGAATCCAAGCAACGGCCCCCTTTCAATCCTATCCAGACTGAAGCATTTTAACCCCCTTCCACCCTCTACCACTAGTTAATTGGGGGAAACCGGTTTACAACCGAAGTTCAAATTACTGTCGGCACGACCGATTCAGTCGAAAACCACGTCGTGGAACAACAGATTTATGACAAAATTAGAAACAGCTACTGAATCACATCCACGCACAACCGAAATGTGTTGGCTGAAAGTAATCCCACCAACCAGCTTGACCAGATGAGATAGGCAATAGATTAGGATATAAAGCCAACACTGGATTGCTACCTGCCTCTGGACTGTCCCAAGAAAGTTACTTCCTATCATTTGGTCTTTGAAACTGAGATTTGTGACGGGCAACGCCGGACTGAGCCCGTAACTTCATAGTCGGGTTATACCCCATAGCAGCAGGAAGGCTGGTCGGAGATATTATGAGCATGAAAAATAGATTGCTACTCATCACGTTCCTTGCTGCCACCACCATTGCATTAGGATGCGACAAGGAAAAAACCACCGCACAGCAATTGGAGACGGTCAAAGCTGAAACCAAGCAAGCCGCACAGGACATGAAGGAATATACCTTCGCGCAAAAAGCTGAATTTGTTAAGTCCATGCAAGGCCAGTTGGCGACCTTGAATCAGGATTTGGACAAACTCGCCGCCAAAATTGACAGCTCCAGCGATGCCGTAAAAGCGGAAGCCAAACCCAAACTCCAGACGTTGCGCGAACAGGCGGCGAAGTTGAACCAGCAGTTGGTCGACGCCACCAACGCGACGGAAACCACTTGGGACAGCGTGAAAGCCGCCTGCGAGAAAGGCTACGAAGCGACGAAGGACGGATTCAATCAGGCACGCCAGTGGTTGAGCGAGAAGATCGCACCTTGAGTCGAATCATATTTCCAGCCAACTAATAAACCAACCAACGAAAAAACAGCAATATGAAAACTTTCAAATCATTCAAACTGGCGGTCATCATGGTCGCCGCACTGGCAACGATGCCACTGATTCAAGGATGCGCTTTATTACTGCTGGGCGGCGTGGCCGCCGGTGCGGCGTATGGCACGGTGAAGTATGTCAATAATACCTTGCAGGTGACCCAAGAGGTGACTTTGGACAAAGCGTGGCATGCGGCCAACGCGGCGTTGAAGGAATTGCAGATGCCGGCGACGGCCTCCACCAAGGACGGAGCCTCCGGTAAACTGGAGGCGCGCAATGCGAAGGATCAACCCGTGGCCATTCAGTTGCTGCGGAAAACCGACAGCGTCACGGAAATTCAGATCACCGTGGGCACGTTTGAAAGTTCGGCCAACCAGACGGAAGCCCAGCAAATCTATGACCGGATGAAGTCCCGGTTCTAAATTTCAGGGTCGCCATGTTTTCAGGAGCATTTCAGGCGAGCCGGTTGAAGGTTGGCATTCTTGGGTTATTTTTGGCCGGTTCGCTGCTGGCGCGGGCGGATGGGGATCAGTTCACTCTGCCGGAACTGGTTCAATGGGCTCAACAAAATCTCGATACCAATGTTCTCAACGCGCTTTCCGAAGTGGACGAGCGCACGGTGCAGCAATTTTTCCGCGAAGTGCAGCAGCGCTTTCAAGGCGACTATGTGGTGGACATGGCGGCACTGCGGCAGACCGCCCAAGTTGTTTTGCCATTGCTGGAAAGCCGCGAAGAAACCCAGCCTTACGCTGCATGGCTCAAAGCGCGGATGGATTATCTGGAGGTCGCGGATGAAATCCGGCTGACGATTCCACCGCCAACCTCGCCAACCAACCAACTGCCTCAGTCAGTTCCCAATCCTCCACCGCAAAAAGAACGCGAGCTCTGGGGGAAAAAAGTATCCGTCAGACCTTGGCCGGCCCGAGCAAAAGAATATGTGCCGGCATTGAAATTAATTTTTGCCGCGCAAAAGATCCCACCGGAATTGGTCTGGGTGGCGGAAGTAGAATCGGGATTTGACCGGCGTGCCTTAAGTCCGGCGGGCGCGGCGGGATTGTTTCAATTGATGCCGGACACCGCCAAACGGTTCGGTCTTTCCCTGTGGCCGCGCGATCAGCGATACCAGGCGGAACCGAGCGCGACCGCTTCCGCCCGCTATCTAAAATATCTTTACAACCGTTTCCACGACTGGCGGCTCACGCTGGCTGCTTACAATGTCGGTGAAGGCACGGTGCAGAAACTGCTGAACCGCCATAAAACCGCCAGTTACGACGCCATTGCCGAACACCTGCCCGCCGAAACACAAATGTATGTGCCCCGGGTTGAAGCTACCCTCCGGCAGCGTGAAGGCGCGAACCTCGAACGACTTTCCGTGCCGCAAAGTTAACCTCGAACTTGGGTCGGGTTACACCCCATAGCAACGAACCGGCGTATCCATCAATCTGTCTCCGGTATTAACGACAAAACAATTAAACAAAAAACAAAAGATAAAAATGAAATCCATATTCCCCCTAACGCTCGCCGCCGTGGTGAGCACCCTGTTCATCAGCAGTTCACCGTTGCGCGCCGCCGACACAGATGACCGCATCGAATCCGCTGCCGCGAAGTCCTACACGTTCAAAACCACCCTCAAGGCTGATTCCATCAAGACGGAAGCCAAAGACGGCATTGTCACCCTGACCGGCACGGTTGCCGAAGCGTCGCACAAATCGCTGGCAGAAGATACCGTAGCGAGTTTGCCCGGCGTGAAGAGCGTGGACAATCAACTCGTCGTCAGCACGGAACAGCCGGTAGAACATTCTGACACCTGGATCAGTATGAAGGTGAAAACCGCGCTGCTGTTTCATCACAACGTCAGTGCCAGCGGCACCACCGTATATACGAAAGACGGCGTCGTCACCTTGCAGGGTGAAGCCAGCAGTCTGGCGCAGAAAGAACTCACCGCCGAATACGCCAAAGACATTGACAATGTCAAGGAGGTCAAGAATGACATGACGATAGCCGCGGCACCGGCCGTTCCCAGCGAAACTGCCAGCGAAAAAATTGACGACGCCTCCATCACCGCGCAGGTCAAGTCAGCACTGCTGTCGCATCATTCCACCAGCGCGTTGCACACCGGAGTTTCCACCACCGCCGGCGTGGTAACCTTGAGCGGCATTGCCAAAAATGACGCGGAAAAAAGCCTCGTCACCAAGCTCGCCACCGACATCACCGGCGTGACCAGCGTGGTCAACAACATGACCATCGCCGTGCCGTTGGCCGACAAGTAATCCTTTGCTTCTGGCGGATGGGTGTGGAAAGCGCGCCCGTCCGCCAACGAAAGAAAAATTATGTTATACACGATTGCCATGGTGTTGCTGATTTTGTGGCTGCTGGGCTTTGTGACCGGTGCCACGATGCACGGATTCATTCATGTCCTGCTCGTTATCGCCATCGTGGTGGTGTTGGTCCGGATTATTTCCGGCCGGCGACCCATTTGAAACCACCGCCAACCAAAAAATGAACACAAAAACCATCCTTTCCGTTCTGCTCATCACGCTCGGTATTGTGGTGCTCGCCTATTCGGGCTTGAGTTTCACGACGCCGGACAAACCCATAGATTTTCTGGGGCTGCATTTTGAGACCACCACTAGTCATTTTATCTCGCCGGCGGTGGGCGCGCTCGCGCTGGTC
>Ga0364860_10284_pt2 | contig 29965 bp, 29 predicted proteins | sample ExccelAu500001D4_FD_206916 | JGI IMG/M metagenome (GOLD analysis project Ga0364860, IMG submission 206916) | Enriched cells from Trout Bog Lake Hypolimnion, Wisconsin, USA - BchlTB.Aug20.5000.01 .D4 | ecosystem: Environmental > Aquatic > Freshwater > Lake > Hypolimnion/Profundal zone | place: USA...
ACATTGTTTAAAGCAACCGACCCACGTATTTTTTTTTCGGCCGCGAGCAGGTCGCGCTCCATCTCCCTTAATTCATTGTTGATTTTGAGTTCATCAAGCAGTTTTTCGTTCTCCTCGGTAAGGTATTCTATGTTTTTTGCAGAGTTATATTGCACGAAAACAAGCAGTAGATTGCCAGCAATAAATACTGCAAGAATAAAATAGATAAACCGTTTGCTGGTCATAATCAGTTTTTCTAAAGTACATTCATTCTTTTGTTGAGCGCGGCACGGTAAGCGTCTGCCACGGGCAGCCATTTCCTGTTTACTACTAAAGAACCACTTTCAATGGTATCTATCTTGTTGACAGCCACAAGGTACGAGCGGTGTATTCGCTGAAATTGAGCATGCGGAAGTCTGTCTTCCACCGTTTTTAACGTTGTGTGCACCGCATAAAATCTATCGGCCGTGTGCAATTTTACATAATCGCCCATAGCTTCGGCGTATAATATGTGCTCAATTTTGAGTTTCCTGATGATATTCGCATCTCTTATAAAAATGAATTCATCATTTTTTACTTTCATTTCTTCATTCCTGGATTCCAGTATTTCCCGCGCCTTATCAATAGCTTGCATAAAACGAGACGGAGTTACAGGTTTCAAAATAAAATCAGCAACATTGAGATCAAATGCGTCAGCCGCATAATCCCTTTTCGATGTGATAAAAATAATGACAATGGGTTTGCCAATAAGGTTTTTGGTCAATTCGATGCCCGTCATACCAGGCATCTGAACATCGAGGAGGAGCAGATCTACATTATTATTATTTAGTGAATTATAAGCGTCCATTGCATCAGCGCACTCACCCACTATTTCGATATCCGCGATTCGGTCAGCAAGTTGTTTTATCGTACTCCGAGCAATTTTACTATCGTCAACAATGAGTGCGTTCATACTTCAAAAATAATCGTTCCTTGTTATTCGGCGATTGTATCTGCCTGTTCAGCGATTTCTGGTTAAAATTAATCATGATGCAAGGCAATTTTACAATGCAAATCGGAAATACGTGAGTTCGAAATGAAAATTAACTTATTGACGAGACCGACTGCGAATCTTAATGAAAAACCTCTATACAATTTTGTTCTTCATAGATATCATCCTCTTCTGCGGGCTGGTTTATGTGTTCTTAATCAAGTTGGACAAGGGCAGCAGCTTCTGGGAGTTGATACTGATTCTGTCCGGATCAGTTCTCAGCGTTATCATTCTGATTTATCTCTTAGTCAAATATATTAATCAGCCCTCGAAGCAAAATGGCAAATAAATTTCATGGGTTGGCAACCAACCATTCAACGATAATTATTGCCTGTTCACCGATTTTAAAATTCTTTCAAAATCATGCTTTCCTAATTTCACATAATAATTTAATAATCAATCAACACAAAAATCTAAGAGACAAAAAAGTGGATTTTATGAAACTGAGACATCTTATCTGGATCGGGTTACTACCATTGATGATGCTATCCTGCGTCACCAGCAAGAAGTATAAGAAGAGCGAAAAGAGATATTCCGAACTCGACAGCATGTATAGAGTTTTGAAAGCCGAAAGCAGTAAATGCCGGGACAAAAGTATCAGTGATGACGCCACTATCGAATCTCTGAAAAACCTGGTAGAAAACTACAAGAATACGGCTGAAGATTACCGGCATAATAACTCGCAGATACTCGGACAGTTGAAGGATCTGTCTGTCATAACCGGTTCCCAGGCTGAAAGCATAAAAAAGTCGATGGATAATATCGGCGTGAAGGACCAGTATATAAAGGAACTTCAGGCAGCCATCAACCGTAAAGACTCATTGAATATGGCTTTGGTAATTAACCTTAAGGGTGCAGTTGGTAATCTCAATGATAAGGATATCAATATCAAGGTTGAGAAGGGTGTAGTCTATGTCGACATTTCCGACAAGCTTCTTTTTAGCAGTGGCCGATATGCTGTAACGGAAAAAGCTAAGGAGGTATTAGGCAAAGTTGCCAAGGTGCTGAAAGCCCAGCCTCAAGTAGAATTTTTGGTTGAGGGGCATACGGACAATGTGCCTTTTCATGAGGGGGTGTTGCAGGATAATTGGGATCTAAGCACCAAGCGTGCAACTGCCGTCGTGCGCATTCTCCAGGACACCTATCATCTGAATCCGGCCCGTATGACAGCAGGAGGGCGAGGTGAGTATGTGCCAGTCGGATCCAATGACACAAAAGAGGGCAGGGCCGAAAACAGGCGGACCAGGATAGTGATATTGCCACAGCTTGATCAATTCTTTAAACTGCTGGAAAAACCGGCAAACTAATATTGTCATTTGTTGTTTTTGGTAGGATAACAATAGCCCATTGGTCGATAATACCTGACGAGTCAGAGCCGGATAAGTGAAACCAATGGGCTTTTCATAAAACAAAGCAGATTCTTTAAATAAGCTGATTCACAAAACCAATTTATGAAAAAGCAACTGGCAATAATTTCTTCCGCCATATTGGTTCTCAGTATCATTACTGCGAGTGCGCAAGCAGGATCAAAACACCACCGATCTACGGGTCACCATGCCAGTCGGCAGCACAAAACAGTCGTCACCAGCAGCAGTCCTCATCATAAACATAATGATGCGCTCCAAAAAACAGGTGCAGGATATAAACACACTGCAGTTCCTCACCATAATAGAAAAAAGCATAGAAGTGATTCTCTGACAAAAATCCCGTTGCTGCCGTCTAAGGAAGTTAGGATCAATGATTTTACTGCCACAGCTGAGGTTGAAATCAGAAATGGTTATGTTTATTATAACGATAGTTTTCTTTTCAGAATCAAAAACCTGAGGCGTGAAGACGATAAAATAAGAATCAACTACGTTGCGCCGTTTGACTCCGCTAAACTGCTGTTGGATGCATCTTCGGGCAACCGAGCTGCAAAAGCCGAACTCGGCGTTTTCGCCTGCGATGATTACAAGAACGGGGCGTTAATAGATGATATCGTTCCCTGCAGTCCGGCAGACAAAGCCGGTATGGAACCGGGGGATGTAATCACAGGAGTAAACAGTGTTGCGATAAATGATAAGCAGGATCTGCTGAAAGCGGTTAGTAGCCACAGTCCCGGTGACAATGTTACCATCACATTCAGGCACTATTACCGCCTTGAAAAGAGTGATGTGGTTTTAGGCAATAAAGCCACCAATTATGACTGTGGTGTCGACAAACGAAGTGGTGATTACTGCTTTCCCTGCGGGCATTATTTTTACCGGGGTTGGTAATCAGGTTTGAGGGCGAATTTCGATAATTTGTACGATACAGGTGCCGGCGGGAAGTGTCCCGGCCGGCTAGTCCCGGTTGGTTATTTTCAGCAGGCCGAAGAATTCGTCTTCATCCAGCTCCTTAACACAGCCCGATGCGAGGTCACCCAGTTCAAGGTCTTCAATCGATAGCCGGATAAGCCTCTTGCATGGGTGATTGATGGCAGATACCATTTTCCGGACCTGGTGAAACTTTCCTTCATACAGTGTGATCGTGAGCCAGGAGTGCGCTACATAAGGCCGCAGTTCCAGCTGGTGGTCAGGAATATTGGCGGGTGGCTGCACAATATGAATATCGCACGGCGGTGTAACGTAATCAACCCCTCCTCTCACCTTTATAGTAACACCGTTTCTCAGTTGCTCAAGGCTTTCAGGGCTTACCACATTTCTTACCCGCACGAGGTAAGTGCGCTTATGAGGCTGCTCACCCTGGAACAACAGCCGGGTTACTTTTTTGTTGGTTGTGAGAATCAACAATCCCTCTGAATGGTTATCCAGCCGGCCTATGGCGTGTATTCCTTCCGGAAAATCAAAATCCAGATCGCCCAGTAGTCCCACCTTATCAGGGCTGACGAACTGGGATACCATGTTGTAGGGTTTGTTGATGATGAAGTAACGGTGTGGTCCGGGCATATGAATCCTGCAAACGTCAAAATTAAGGAAGATAACAGCTAACTTTTGAAATTCCCGTGATTAAGAGGAACTTCGTAACTTCCATTATCTCAGAAAGCGCCCGATAGTATGATAGTTACATGTCCCAACTGCAAAACACAGTTTGAGCCGGAAGCGGCCATCGCCCAATCGATTAAAGATGAACTGACCCGGGAATACAACCAAAAGTGGGCCGACCTGGCCCGCCAAAAGGATGACCAGTTTAAAAAGGAGAAACAGCTTCTACAGCAGCAACAACTGGATAAAGAGCAACAGTGGCAGCGCGACCAACAGGAGCTGAATAAAAAACTGGACGACGAAAAGAAAGCACTGGAAGCTACGCTCCGCAAAGACCTCGCTGCAAAAGTGGGCGCCGATTTCGAACATAAACTCCGGCTACTGGAAGAAACCAATAAGAGCAATGAAGCCAAGCTTATGGATGCCCGGGTGAAGGAAATGGATTTTCTGAAGAAAATGCAGGAATTGAGAACGAGGGAGCAGGAGCTGGAGCTGGAAATGCAACGGAAAATGCTGGACGAACGCAATAAACTTACAGAAATCATCAAGAAGGAAGAAGACGAAAAGAGCAGGCTGAAAGAGACGGAATTTCAGATGAGGCTGAAGGAAAAAGACAAGCAGCTCGAAGACCAGCGCAAGCTGGTGGAAGAAATGAAGCGCAAGAGCGAGCAGGTATCGATGCAGTTGCAGGGCGAAGTGCAGGAACTGGAGCTGGAAGAACTGTTACGTTACACTTTCCCTTTTGATGTGGTGACCGAGGTAGGTAAGGGGGTTCGCGGGGCAGACTGTATACAGACGGTGCGCGACCGGTTCGGCAGGGAGTGTGGCAGGATCATTTTTGAGAGTAAGCGAACCAAGGACTTCAGTGAGGACTGGATAGAAAAACTTAAGGCAGATATGCGCGTACTGAAAGCCGATGTGGCCGTACTGGTAACCCAGGCTATGCCCAAAGACATGGCGACTTTTGGTGAGCGGGATGGGATATGGGTATGTACGTTCAGTGAAGCCAGATCCCTGGTTCACGTGTTGCGAGACCTCGTGATCAAGGTGTTCCATGCTGCCAGGAGCCAGGAGAACAAAGGCGACAAAATGACGCTGCTGTATAACTATTTTGTGGGGTCTGAATTTTCGGAACAATGGAAAGCAATCAGAGAAGGGTTTATGGGTATGAAAATGTCCATTCAGCGGGAGCGTGACCAGATGGAGAAAATGTGGAAGGCGCGTGAGAAGCAACTGGATAAAGTCCTCCTCAATGCAGCCCATTTCAAAGGCGCCATAGAAGGTATAGCGGGGATGGACGTAGACCTGAACCTGCTACCTGAAGCAGATAGTTATATGCTGGAGTAAAGTTTGCAGTTACGGTTGTGGGTAGACGTTTCCCGGCACCTTGGTAGGGCTGCCGACTCCTGACGCGGATCATAAATCAGCTGATTATCAACGCTTAACTTTGTGTTAATATTTAGTGACATGCCTCGCCGTCCTGGCGGAGGGCATATCAGATCAAATAAAAACACAGAAAATGGTATCAAAACCAATCAGGATCACCTCCGCATTCATTGGGCATACACCACTCGTAAAGATTGCTGAAAATATATATGCCAAGCTTGAGTCGGTGAATCCCAGCGGGAGTATCAAAGACCGTATGGCACTGGCCATACTGGACGCAGCTGAGATGAGGGGTGAGCTGAAGGCTGGAGGCATGATTATTGAAGCGACTAGTGGCAACTCAGGTATCGCTTTGTCGATGCTGGCAGCCGAGCGGGGTTATACGATGATCGTGGTAATGCCCTCCAATATGAGCGAAGAACGCAAAGCAATGATTCGCGCATTTGGGGCTACGATTGTGGAAGTAGGTGCTGGCGATTTCGCAGGCGCTGTAGAAAAGCGCGATCAGCTTGTAAAAGAACTAGGTGCGTTCTGTCCCAATCAGTTTGCAAACCCTGATAATGTAGCGTGCCACTATAAGCATACCGGCAAAGAAATATTGCAGCAAGTGACGAGGCTGGAGGACAGCCCGGAAATATACGCTTTTGTAGCAGGTACAGGCACAGGCGGTACCTTGATGGGCGTGCGTAAAGCTTTGCTCCGAAAATTTCCTAAGCTGATAACCGTAGCTGTTGAGCCTGGTGAATCTGCGGTGATGAGCGGCGGCCAGGGAGGCGAACACCGTATTCAGGGTATCGGTGATGGTTTTATTCCGCCGATTGTTGATATGCGATGTGTAGATGAGATTGCCATTGTTTCGTCATCAGATGCCATAGCCCGGTCGGGGCGGCTGGCCAGGGAATTGGGCCTGTTTGTTGGTATCAGTTCGGGAGCCAACGTGCTGGCCGCAGAACGGTACATGGCGCAGCATGATCCCATGGGCATTGTGGTAACTATTCTTCCCGACCGGGGAGAGCGCTATATGAGTATGGTACACTCGCTCAACTGACCATCTTAGCCACGCGCGTTCATTTTGCGGGAGTGCAAATCATTTTTACAGACCTTCGGTTTTGCCGATGATACCTTCCGGTATCGCGCTGCTCTACAAGGTGCAGGGCATGGAGATATGTGCCCTCAGTAATTCCAGCGTGCTTGCACTGAAATTGGCTCCCTATTCATTCTTGCCAGATATAACAAACTCCTCCGACCATCTTCCGTTCCTTACTTTGTGCGCGTAGATGTGGTATCGGCGCAAGAAATGGGCGGGAAGGGGGCAAAAGGCATTGCCCGTGTTCGAGCCTTTGAAAATGCTGCAAAGGATTGTATCTGTAAGGGTCTAATAGCTCGCTGCATTTCATATGGCGAGTGGATTTATGCATTTGAGATGCCAACACTTTTGCAATTTGAGCTGTCTTTGTAAACATTGCTTCTCAACTATCACAAACAGCCTTAGCAATCGAACTCAAAATTCGGTTCTATATATTTTTTTGGTCAAATTATGTCGTATGAAAATTACTCAAATTGTCGCTTTTATAATCATACTGTTTTCTCTCGTTGGCTATACGCCAGATGTGTTTGGGCAATGGCAATGGGCCAAAGGGAGTAAAAACCCGGACAGGGTATGTGAGGGCTACCCCGTAGCTGTTGATGCATTGGGTAATGTGTATACTTGCACGCAGATCGACAATTTCAGCGGTACCTTCGGGGCGACGATAACTGTATGGGGCACAGACACCATCCATAACGCGGGATACTACCAACTCATCATAGCGAGTACTGATTCGAGCGGAGCATACCGGTGGGCATTGGGTACACAAAACAATTCGGCATTTGTCGTTGGTATGGCAGCTGATGATTGCGGCCATTTGTATGTGTATGGAATTTACAACTGGCCCATCATAGTACTTGGGGGCGACACGCTGAATAATCCATACCCTGACAACGGCATGTACTTCCTGGCCCAGCTGAATACAAACGGCACAGTAAACTGGCTCAGAAACATAGGCCCGCAGTCGACGGTTTCGACCGTGGCGGAAACCTATCCTGGCGGGGTATGTACTGATAAGCAAGGAAACGTATACGTAAGTGGAATTTACAATGGCAGCTCTGTGCATGTTGGATCCACTACACTCACCAATTCGTCGCCGGACACTAACAGTTGCGACATTTTTGTGGCCAAGTACAGTTCTTCAGGCACGCCGTTGTGGGCGAGGAGTTTTGGTGGAGACAGTTCTGATTTCAATCTGTGTATGGCGGCATCCAGGAATGGTGATGTATACATCGGTGGTTACTATTTCTCGCATTATATCGCACTGGCCGGGGATACCGTTTTCAATCCGGATGGGACAGCCAACCAGTATTTATTCCTGGCAAAATATGATACCTATGGCTCACCGAAATGGATAAAGGGCTCAAAGGGACGCGTCATGGACAACGTGAATGCCCTGGCAACGGATGTTTGGGGAAATGTCTACATGGTGGGGGGGTATTTTGATACCATCGCATTTGGCAGTGTATCGCTGCCCGTCAACACGACGACGGTGCCGTATGATTTCCTGTTTAAGTTTGACTCTACCGGTAATGCCCGCTGGGCCCGATCGGTTACAGGCGCTTCAGAAGACATTTATGGTTTTGGTGTCGCTGCAGATAACTGCGGCAACATCTGGATGAGTATAGGGGGAGAGGGAACTCCTGCCGAAACGCTGGTACTCGCTGAGTATGATACATCGGGGGCATTTATGAGCAGCACAACCCAGGGATTTGGAGGCGATGATATGAGCAGCCTGGCGGTCGACAACCGCGGGGGATTGTATATTGGCGGTGATTTTATGGGATCGCCTCATGTGGTGGGTGGCGACACCCTGGTAGCCAGTGACAGTGCGGCCGAATCCATGTTTATCGCCAAGTTTTCTTACCCCATGTCCGTTTGCGTGCTTGATACACTACCGCATATTACCATCTGTACCGGCGCCAGCGACTCGCTGGAAGGCAGTTTTCTGTGCGGGTACTGGACGAGCAGCAACTCGTCTGTTGCAGCGGTAGGCTCTCTCACAGGGGTGGTGACAGGGATATCTGCTGGAACGGCCACCGTGACCCATTCTACCGCGGCCGAGGGTTTTGAGACTTTGCAGGTAACGGTTCTGCCTTCGCCGGATAAGATAACCGGATCTAAGAATATATGCCTGGATTCATCGGTCACTCTGGCGGATTCCACAACAGGAGGCGGGTGGACGAGCAGCAATACAGTCGTTGCCACTGTTGGGTCGGCCACCGGAGTGGTGCATGCTCTGTCCGCCGGCGTGGCGGTCATATTGTATACCGGTTCCAATGGCTGCACGGCAATCGATTCAGTAACCATACGTAAATGTGCGTTGGGAGTACCTTTGACCAGGAGTCCCTCCGACATACTTATGTATCCCAACCCTGCAGGAAGCGAGCTGAATATCAGTGCACCCGGGCCCATTAACGACCTGGAGATTACCAATAGTATAGGCCAGGCGGTAATCAAAGCACAGTACAGCACCAACGCTATAACCGCGGATATAGGCATGCTGCGGCCGGGTATCTATATAGCCCGCGTAAACAGTACTGTGATAGGGAAATTTGTAAAGGAATAGTTGATGAAGGGATGCATTGCACAGTTGTCTTGCCTGGTAAAACGATCATTTGATGGTTGCTGTTAGTTGATATGACTGTTTTTTTCTTTTCTTATATTTGAAGAGACGATATTAATGCTATGTTTGGAAAAATGATTGATCTTACGCACCTGCTCAACGAGCAGATCAGCGTTTATCCCGATACAATCGGCCCGGAAATCATCTCGCTGAATAATGTCGCTGAGCATGGATTTGCGGAGATGCAGGTGAAAATGGTTCTGCATTCAGGCACGCATATAGATGCTCCGCGCCATATCGTGCCAGGCGGAAAGGCATTGAGTGATTTTCCCCTCGAGCAGTTTTGTGGGAATGCCCTGGTCATTCCGTGTGCAGGCCTCGAATCGATAACATCTGACTTCCTGAAAGCATTCGAACCGCAAATTGAGCGGGTGGATTTTATACTTTTTTACACTGGTTGGCAAACTAAATGGAAAACAGACGCTTATTTTCAGAATTGCCCTTCCTTGACACGGGAAGCAGCCACCTGGCTTACCACTTTTGCACTGAAAGGCATAGGTCTCGACGCATTTTCGGTCGATCCGATTGTTTCTGCGCATGTTGTCACTGAGGAGAATCTGCCGAATCACCACATTCTGCTGGGAAAAGAGATCTTATTAATAGAGAATCTCACGAACCTGGATAAACTACCCGATACGATCTTTGACTTCCAATGCCTACCCTTAAAAATTGAGCATGCTGATGGGTCTCCGGTGAGGGCAGTAGCTTTTGTGTGAACTGCATCATCTTGGTAGGAGAAAGCTGTCGGGAATTTCATTCAGAGCAGTTGTCTGCGATGTCTCAATAACAATCAATGGCGCTTCGAATAGGGGTTGGATCGAGGTGTTGCGCGTTTTGCCAGGCAAAAGCTTGAGTCTGGTATGGGGTTATCGGCCATATCTTCAGTGTTTGTTACTACACGCAAGGGTCTTTTCAATTTATCATTGTTTCTTTGTCTCGTGATCGCGATCGTCCTATTCTGGCTGTTCCTGCTTGCTGTGTGTGTACAGCTGGGCTATGCATGGTTCTTTTTCAGGCGGGTATATTCTATTCCCGGCTTCGGCCCGGTCACTGCTGATGTTTCGCAGGGAGTCAGTGTCATTGTTTGCGCCCGGAATGAGGCCGCTAACCTGGAACAGAATCTGCCGAGTATTTTAATGCAGCAATATCCGGGGCCGTTTGAAGTGATTGTAGTAGACGATGCATCTACGGACCTTACGGCTACAGTTCTGTCGTCTTTCCGGGAGCATTACGCTCATCTCCGTGTCGTTACCATTTTACCAGGCGAACAACGGGAATTGAAGGGGAAAAAATACGCCCTCGGCAAGGGCGTAGCGGCTGCAAAATATGAGTGGCTGCTGCTTACCGACGCAGATTGTCTGCCTGCGGGCGAATTGTGGCTGCGAAACATGGTAGCCCCACTGGCTGCGGGGAAGGAAATTGTGGCCGGGTATGGCGGGTACAATGAGAACTCCGGCTGGCTGAATGCGTTTGTGCGCTGGGAGTCGCTGCACACCTTCCTGCAATACAGCACCTACCAATTGGCGGGTATACCCTACATGGCAGTTGGCAGGAACATGGCCTGTACCCGGTTGCTGTTCCGCAAGGCACAAGGGCACACTCTGTGGAACAAACTCCCGTCGGGCGACGACGATATGCTGGTGCGGATAAGTGCCACGCGGGAAAATATGGCTGTGGTATGCAACCCCGAGGCATTCACTTATTCTCATACAAAGGAGGATTTGCGGTCCTGGGCAGCCCAGAAGCAGCGTCATCTGTCGACCGGAAAATACTACAGGGTGTCTGTAAAGTTGCTGTTGGGTCTTTATGCTGTTTCGCATGCCATTATGTGGCTCACTTACGGCTTGTGTTTTATTTCCGGCATAGATATACAACTCCGGTATTTTGTTATCGGGCTGCTCATAGTGCGGTGCGTGGTGTACTTCCGTATTTGGACATTTACGGCGACGCAACTGCAAGAAACCGGTAATTTTATGTCATATCCTTTTATGGCCGGCTTCCCGTTGTTTGATGTAGGGTGGATGATCTATAACTTTGTGTTCTTTCCTTACATAACATGGAAAAATAAACTGCATTGGACATAATAAGCAAATATTTCGCTGATTTTTCAGATAAGCAAAATGCGCAATTCAGGCAACTGGAAGGTTTGTACCGGGAGTGGAATGAGAAGATTAACGTAATATCCCGTAAGGACATCGATGCCCTGTACGAGAAGCACATTCTCCATTCGCTGGCAATAGCCGTGCTCTGTAACTTCGATAATGGGGCTGAAGTAGTGGACATCGGAACGGGAGGCGGTTTTCCCGGAGTGCCTCTAGCTATTTTTTTTCCGGATGTTCAGTTTACGTTAGTAGACTCCATTGGAAAAAAAATCAGGGTAGTAGAGGAGGTTGTGCAAGCTACCGGGCTGCAGAATGTGACAGCAGTGCATGGAAGGGTAGAAGAGCTCCAGGGGAAAATGTTTGACTATGCTGTTTCGAGGGCAGTAGCACCGCTAGGAGATTTGTGGAGATGGATCAATTCGCGCATCAGGCCGGGGCAGAAAAGCGATGAATTTCCTAATGGCCTGATCTGCCTGAAAGGGGGAGACCTTACCAAAGAAATCCGGGAGTCCGGCCTCAAGAAGATTGTTCAGGCCTGGGATGTGAGCAATATTTTTCCGGAGTCAGCGTTTGAAAATAAGTATGTCTTATATGTGCCTAAGTAATTGCAGATATTTTTTTGTTTGGTTATTTGTTTTTTCGTTATTTTTACTGTAGAGACTTTTGTATTCTTGGCATTACTATCAAAAAAAATCTATGAAAAAGTACTTTGCCATTTTGATGCTGACCTTCATCGTGTTCAGCTGCAGGAAAAATACTCAGAAGCCAACCGGTACGGTTTACCTGGATATGCCGGCTACGCCCTACGTATACAGTGCCATTTCTTCAGACACAGCATACAATCAGAAGTCTTCTTTAGGGAGGGTTTTGTTTTACGATCCCCATCTTTCGGTAAACAATGCAATATCTTGTGGCAGCTGTCATAAGCAGGCTCTTGGGTTTGCAGACAATGCGGCGTTCAGCACAGGATTCGAGGGGATGCTTACAAAAAGAAACTCAAAAAGCATCGTGAACCTGGGTGGCGACCAGTTTGTCAATTTCAGTATTTCAGAGCCTGGTTCCCCGTTGTTCTGGGACGGAAGGGAAGAGATACTACAGAACCTTGTGGCAAGGCCTGTCACTAATCATGTGGAGATGGGTATAGAGGACACTGGTGTACTACCGTCAAAACTAGCAGGGCAAAGCTATTACAATCAGTTATTTGTGAGTGCTTATGGTGACGGCTCTATAACCATGGCGCGTATTTCTGAATGTGTGGCAGATTTCCTGGTGTCCATACAATCCGTGAATACAAGATTTGACCAGTTTACCAACCAGGGGCAGAATGTCTTTTCCCCGTCTGAACAGTATGGTTATAACCTGTTTACCACTAAGTACAATTGTGAGAACTGCCATCACCTGCAACAGAACACGTATACTACTGAAGATTTCAAAGATATCGGACTAGACGCCAATTATGCCGACCTGGGCCGCGGAGCTGTAACGAAAGTGACAACCGATAACGGGACATTCCGGGTTCCCAGCCTGCGCAACGTAGCACTTTCTGCGCCCTACATGCATGACGGCAGGTATAAGACGCTCAGTGATGTTATTGACCATTACAGCCATGGTATCATGAACAGCCCAAACCTGGACCCGCAGTTGAGGGACAGTACCGGTCGCGCCATGCAGATGAACATTCCCGAAGCAGACAAGCAGGCGCTGATAGCTTTTCTTAGTACCCTGACTGATTTTGACCTGGTGTCGGATCCCAAATTTTCCAATCCCTTTAAAATTAAATAATTGATGATGCGTTTTATTCCTGCAGTTGTCCTGGTGGTGCTGTTTCCTTGTATGCTCTTTGCTCAAAACGACGCGCAGCCTGTGAAGAAAGAGCCGGCTTTTGACCAGTATTTTGGCGTCCAGATCAATGACCTGGTGAGGCAGGTACTTAATTTTAGCAATACTACCACTACTGGTACAGTGAACCCCTATATTTTGAATTATTCGATCAATTCGAAAGCTACCGGGATAGGAATGCGTGCAGGATTGGGTTATAATTATACTTCCACGTCCAGCGACGATGGTATCAATAATACCGTTACGAAGCTGAATGATCTTTCTTTCCGTATAGGTATTGATAAGATAATAAAAATATCACAAAAGTGGGTGGCTGGTTATGGGCTGGACGTTGTACTGAACATCAATGACGATCATACGACTGATAATGTCAATTCTTCCTTCGGTGGGCAGAGCACTGATACGAAAACCAACATAACGACCTATGGGATGGGGCCTATGGCGTGGTTGCGGTACCATCTGACCAACCGGATATTGGTGGGCACCGAAGCGAGTTTCTACTACATAACCGGCAATCAAAAGCAGACCACCAATGTTTTCGATCCGAATAATCCGGGTTTTTCGGTCCCTACTACTACTTCAGACAATATCGGACAGGGTACGATCAGCGATCCGGTAGTGCTATACCTGGTTATTAAATTTTAATTGCCGGGTATATTGTTCAGCAACGAATTGCCATCCAACAGGCCCGATCATAAATAAAGTAAAGCGAATGCAGATAACGGGAACCCGTGTTTTATTGTAGTGGTTCTTTTTTGGCGGGTCAGTGTGCTGCCTAAGGCCAGCTAAGTCATGCTTTACTGGGTCTCTGCCTGCCTGATGGTTGCAGATTTACTGAAGAACCTGGAGATCAGCGAATAACGACATTCATTATAACAACGGAGTGTTGGTAAATAGTGGGAGGTGTAAATTATTTTGCGATCTGAAAATGTTTTCATTAAATTTAGGAATGATTCAGCGTTTATTTGAGATCGTAGAGCAGCGGAGCATGAAGGCCCCAAATGCTATTATGCTGGCAGCAAAGGAACAGGGTGAATGGCGAACTTACAGCAGCAGGGAGGTATGGGAGACGGCAAGGAAACTGGCAGGAGGATTGCTTACGCTGGGCATTACCAATGAGGTGCTGGAACCGGAAAGACAGGAAAAAATCGCTATCATATCGCCTAACCGGCCGGAATGGATTATTGCCGACATTGCCGTACAGTTGACCGGTGCAGTTCTGACGCCGATCTATCCAACGATTAGCCCTACTGAAATTGCCTATGTACTCGATGAAGCAGGTGTGCAGATTCTGTTTGTCGCCAACCAGGAGATTTATGAACGGTTCAGGGACTCATTTGAGAACGTATTGACGCTCAAGAAAATATACTCGTTCGATGTTATTCATGGCTTACATCACTGGACAGAGCTTGTTGAAAAAAATGCACAGCCCGACGAGACAGTCGTTGCTCGAATATTGCCCGACACTTTGGCCACAATCATATATACCTCGGGCACTACCGGTGATCCGAAGGGAGTCATGCTCACACACCGTAATATTGTGTCCAATGTTCAGGACTCTATGCCTGCGTTCACTTTTGCTGAAGAAAACAGCCGGGCATTGAGCTTTCTGCCGCTTAACCATATCTTCGAGCGTATGGTTACCTATGTATACCTGCAGTCTGGTGTATCTATTTACTATGCCGAGAATATGGACACGATTGCGCTGAACCTGAAAGAAGTGAATCCCCTCGTATTTACTACAGTACCGCGTTTGCTGGAAAAGGTTTATGAGCGGATCATGAATACCGCACTGGACCTGAAAGGTATCAAAAGGGCTTTATTTTTCTGGGCGCTGGACCTCGGTAAAAAATACGACAATGTTCAGAAAGGGAGTATGTGGTACCGCTTTCAGCTGTGGCTGGCCAACCGAATTATTTTCGATAAGTGGCGGGCAGCGCTTGGCGGGAAGGTGAAGGCAATAGTTGTGGGATCTGCCGCATGCCAGGAACGCCTGGTGCGGATTTTTACCGCAGCCAATATTGTGATCATGGAAGGATATGGGCTTACCGAAACATCCCCCGTGGTCAGTGTCAACCGATTTGAAAGCGAAAATCGGAGGGTAGGGACTATTGGGCCATTGATCGACCACGTAGAAGTAAAGATTGCAGAAGATGGTGAGATATTGACAAGGGGGGCCAATGTGACGATTGGGTACTACAAGCATCCTGAACTTACTCAGACGGCCCTGGAAGGCGGATGGCTGCATACCGGAGATATAGGCACCTGGGTTGAAGACCGCTTTTTAAAAATAACAGACCGCAAAAAGGAGATTTTCAAAACGTCAGGAGGTAAGTACGTAGCTCCGCAGGTTATTGAAAACAAAATGAAGGAAAGCCCTTTTATTGAGCAGATGATGGTAGTCGGTAGCGGGCGTAAATTTGTAAGTGCGCTGGTGATCCCAAGTTTTGTACAGGTCAGAAAATACCTGAGCGACCATTTCCCGAAGCTGGCAGTACCGTCTAAAAATGCCGAATTGCTGAAACTGCAGGAAGTCTTGGCCCTGATGCAGCGACAGCTTGACAAATACAATCCGAACTTCAGCCATCCGGAGCAGGTGAAAAAGATAACGCTGTTGGCGGATGAATGGACGATTGACAGCGGCGAACTGACACCGTCGCTAAAAATAAAGCGAAAAATTATTGAGCACAAATATGCCCATGAAATAGAAGAGATTTATGCAGGAGCCTAGAAACAAAAATAAAAAAAGCCGCTTGAGCGGCTTTTTTTACAACTAAAATCATATGTAAGCTTATGCATTTGTTTGCTCAGATTCAGTAGCTGCAGCGGTAGTTTCTGTATGGCTAGCTTCTGAGGTACCTGCCTCTTCGGAGGCGCTTGTTGCTTCCGGCGCAGTGTGTTCGGCTGTTTCGTGGGTAACTTCGGTAGCTACTGCTGTCCCTGTGTTATTTTCGGCAACTGTTTCGTTAGTTCCTGCCTTTTTTGCACCACTACTTCTGCGGCTCCTGCGTGTTTTCTTGGCTGCTGCCGCTTCAGTATCCCTGCCATAGATTTCGTTGAAATCTACGAGCTCTATCATGGCCATATCAGAAGCATCACCCATACGGCGTGGCAACTTAATGATCCTGGTATATCCACCCGGTCTGTCGGCCACCTTGTCGCCGATGACACCGAATAATTCATTGATAGCAGCTTTGTCCTGCAACATGCTGAATACGATACGGCGGTTGTGCATGGAATCGGTCTTGCTGCGGGTAATAAATGGCTCGGCATACACTCTCAGTGATTTAGCCTTGGCCAAAGTGGTAATCAACCTTTTGTGCTCGATCAGCTGGCAGGTAAGGTTGGAAAGTAATGCAGCGCGATGGGACGCGGTGCGGCTTAAATTTTTTATCTTGTCTCCGTGACGCATAATATTGTGTTTTAATCCCTCATACCTTGGTCAGAGATTTACGAGGTAGGTGTTAAATAATCAAAATTCAAAAAGCCAAAAAGTTGATCCCGGCTTGCTATTTATTTGATACAAAAAGCCAGGATGCATTACCAATTCGGGTTATTGCGTCCTGACTTTTGAGTTTATTCTTCTCCTCTGCGGAATTTATTGATATCCATTCCGAAATGAAGGCCGCGTTCGTGCAGTACTTGTTCGATTTCAGACAATGACTTCTGTCCAAAATTACGGAATTTCATCAGCTCTTCCTGTGTATACTGAACCAGTTCACTAAGAGAATTGATCTTGGCGGCCTTAAGGCAGTTGAATGCCCTTACGGAAAGCTCCAGATCTTCGAGTGGCGTATTCAGAACCTTGCGAACCAGCAAAGTTTCTTCATCCACGATTGTTTCTTTCTCTTCCCGTTTGGAGTCGAGAGAAATATTCTCATCCGTGATGATCATGAGGTGCTGAATAAGAATGCGGGAGGCTTCTTTTACGGCTTCCTCAGGATGTATAGTACCATCCGTATTCACTTCCATGATCAGCTTTTCGAAATCGGTCCGCTGTTCAACACGGGTATTTTCGATTGTATATTTTACATTCCTTATCGGCGTGTAGATTGAGTCGATAGCTATGAGGCCAAGCGGAGCATCGGCTGGAATATTCTCTTCAGCAGGTACATAGCCACGGCCTTTGCCAATATATAATTCCATCTGGAAGCCTGCGCCCGGATGCAGGTTGCAAATGATCAGTTCTGGGTTCATTACCTGGAAATTAGGCAGTGCTTCTCCAATCATGCCTGCAGTAAACACTTCTTTACCCTTGATATTCAGATCAATCTTTTCGCCAGCAAAATCCGTATTGTCGCCTATTGCTTTGAGCCTCACCTGTTTCAGGTTGAGGATTATTTCTGTTACATCTTCCAGTACGCCTTTGAGAGTCGCGAACTCGTGGTCGGCACCTGGTATTCTGATGGCCGTGATAGCATAGCCTTCCAGGGAAGAAAGTAAAACACGGCGTAAAGCATTACCAATGGTAACACCATAACCTGGTTCCAGTGGGCGGAATTCGAACTGCGCTTCAAAATCGGTTGTTTTCTGAAGAGCTATCTTGTCCGGTTTTTGGAAATTCAATATGGCCATATTGATATTTATTTTTTAATTGTGATATTATGAATGTGTAGTTGCTATAAGCACATAGCGGGCTATGGGCCTACAATATTGGATCATTACTTGGAATACAATTCCACTATCAGCTGTTCCTTGATGTTTTCAGGCACTGATTCACGCTCAGGATGTGCAAGGTATGTTCCTTTCATGTCCGATTCACTCCATTCCACCCAATTGATTCGGGTGTTCTTGCCGCGGATCATAGAGGTAACCGTATTGTTGGCCTTGCTTTTTGGCTTCAGTTCGATAATGTCACCTGGCTTCAGTGTATAGGAGGGAATATTGACTACTTCGCCATTAACCATGAGGTGCTTGTGCGACACCAGCTGCCTGGCTGCCGGGCGGGTAGGCGCAATACCCATGCGGTAAACTGTATTGTCAAGACGAGCTTCGAGCAGCTTGATCAGGTTCTCACCGGTAGCGCCCTTCAGACGGGCAGCTTCAACATAGGTGTTTGCAAATTGTTTTTCCAGAAGGCCATAAGTATATTTAGCCTTCTGTTTTTCCTTCAGCTGCACCGCATATTCGCTCGCAGTTTTGCGTTTGCGTGTCGGGCCATGCTGGCCGGGAGGGTTGCTGTTCTTGCTGAGGCTTTTTCCCGATCCGAGAATGGGTTCGCCAAATATCCTGCAGATCCTGTTTTTGGGTCCTGTGTAACGTGCCATTACGATTTTTTTGTTTTAGCTGTCCGTCTCCTATAAAAATCGTAAAATCCGATCCGGAACAGCTTGATTAATAAAATTGTTTACTATGTTATATGCCAATACGGCAATTGCGACCGATTCACACTTATCATGATGCAGTCGCAAATGCCGGATTATTATTATACTCTTCTTTTCTTGGGAGGACGACAACCGTTGTGTGGCAGCGGGGTAACATCCTTAATGGAGGTTACTTCAATACCAGCATTGTTCAGCGCCCTGATCGCACCCTCACGGCCCGATCCAGGGCCCTTTACATACACATCGGCTTTTTTCATTCCCGCGTCAGAGGCTACCTTGGCACAATCCTGTGCAGCAGTCTGCGCAGCATAGGGCGTATTCTTTTTTGAACCTCTGAATCCCATCTTACCAGCTGAAGACCATGAAATCACCTGGCCGGCTTTGTTGGTAATGCTGATGATGATGTTATTGAATGTTGCATTCACATGGACATCACCATGTGTGTCTACTTTTACGATCCGCTTTTTTGCGACTGTCTTCGCGGATGCTTGTTGTTGCGCTTTTGCCATTTCTTAGAAAAAATAAGGTAGTCAATGAATGTTTACCGGGGTTAACCGGATTTTCAGTTAAATCAACCTGCCTGAGAGATATCCAAACAATACACTTAATTCTGCATCGTTGAATTCTGGCACTCGACTTAAAAACGCTGTTCCTCCCCGGTACACCTCCCCGGATCCGGCAGCAGCTATGCTGCTATTTCTTAGGTGCTTTCTTCTTACCGGCAACTGTCTTACGCTTACCTTTACGGGTACGACTGTTGGTACGGGTACGCTGACCACGTAAAGGCAGGCCCTTACGGTGACGAACGCCGCGGTAACAGGCAATGTCCATCAGGCGTTTGATGTTCATCTGTACCTCAGAGCGCAACTGACCTTCTACCTTAAATTCGTTATTGATGATTGTACGAATAGCGGTTTGCTCTTCATCGTTCCAATCAAGCGCTTTTTTGTCATAATTTATCCCTGCCTTGTCAAGAATGTAACGGGCAGTACTATTACCTATACCGAATATATAAGTGAGAGCTATCTCACCACGTTTATTTTTCGGAAGATCAATACCAGCTATACGGGCCATGAAAAATTAAAAATTAATTATTAATAATCGAGAATTTAATAAGTATTATCCCTGCCTCTGTTTAAAACGGGGATTCTTTTTGTTGATGATGTACAGTTTGCCTTTTCTGCGAACGATTTTGCAATCAACGCTGCGTTTTTTGATAGATGCTCTTACTCTCATGATACAGTTTTTTACTTCTTTATAAACTTTTTAGAATAACTTTAGCCTGCTTTCCAGATGGTTCTTCCACTGTTATCCAGCGTCATTACTTATACCTGTAAATGATCCTGCCGCGGCTAAGATCATAAGGACTCATTTCAACACCGACCTTATCGCCTGGCAAAATCCGGATGTAGTGCATACGCATCTTGCCGGAAATAGTAGCCAGGATTTCGTGGCCGTTCTCCAATCGCACCCGGAACATGGCATTAGACAATGCCTCAACTATTGTCCCGTCTTGCTTAATCAGTGATTGTTTGGCCATATTTTTTTAAGGACTGCAAAGGTAGGGAAATCTTTTTATTTAAAAAAAATATCTAAAAATAAAATTCAGATCGCTGTATTTTAGGCAAGTTTTGAGCTGCAGAGGAAATAAATATTGCCATTTCCACCAGATTATTGTGTTGACCCATCACTATTGAAATTGCCTTCAGTGTCGTTGACGCCTTATTTGCAGATTTAAAATCGCTAAAAATTTCCTGTCTCCTGGTCCACAGCGTCAGCTACCAGCGATTATTTCAATTTCGAACAGGATATTTATCTGGTAAACAATCAATCTAAACCCGGCTGCTAAAAGGTAAGACAAAACTAATTGTACTGTTTTTTATTCATAACAGTGTGTCTCTTTGTTTTCCACAGAGTCCAACGGAAGTCGTGCTTCCAGAACGGAAAGTAACTTGTGCAGTACCTTTTGAATAAAATTGGGCTTTATGATTTTTAATTTAAATTCGAAATTTGCCTGTTTGTCAGCCATCTTATATAGTTAGGATAATCGCATAAAACTATATCAAACTTCTTAATCCTCCAAGTGTTGCTATGCGCGTACTACAATTATGATTAAAGTTTCAACCGAAAATGCTGAACAGATTACGGAAACTGATCAGGGTGTGTGCTCTTTTGTGTGACATTATGCTGAACTACGACAGCCTGGTCGTCTGGCCTATTGGAAGCCTGGTCGAGCAAGCGCGTCAATCAGGATGGCTAAACATAAAATACCCTGCCCAACAAGTCGCAGGCAGGGATACAATATAAAGGCGCATGGTCGAACATTTTTCCATGCCAATAGATAAGGACTGCCGGGCAGCAGTGAATATTATTAATATAGGGGCTGGGCTCAATAAAAGTGGAATAAGCCACTGTATACTAGGCGTATAAAATCAGAAAAATGTTAGGATTACGTAAACATATTTAATTGGCGCATGAATAGCCCCCGCCGGAACTACCTGACCCATATTTTAGCTATCCCGGAGTACGCATCATTCGTCAATCGTGCAAAATAGATGCCACTATGAAGATTTACCTCGTCCAGAGAATAAGTTTGGTACCCGGTTGCCGCATGGATTATCTTGTTGCAGATAAGCTGCCCGGTCAGGTCATAAAGGATCAGGTTGTAGGTGCCGGCAGCAGGCGCGGTAAAGTAAATCGTGATATCTTGACTATTGCTGTTGCCACTGCCGCTCAACGAAATTTCGTTACCGGTAATAACGGGCGTTTCCAGCCGGGTAGTCGAGGTGTTGACATTGTCCAGGTACCATGCGCTGCCGGTACTGCTTGTAGAGGTGTACCTGAATACTACATAAAAGGGTGTATTTTTATAAGGTGTAAGATTGGCCTGATGTGTAACCCAGCCGGTAGAATCGCCGTTGCCGAATAAAGGGTTAACGGATGCTGTGAGGTCGATGGTTGTAGCAGTATCATGATACGGTGTATCGGTAGAAATCAGCAACGCCAGATTGCCGCCAAGATGAATGTTGGTGGTCCGCGTGTCAAATTGTAAATAGATATTGCCGGAATAACCACCGAGGTTCAGCAAGGGGGTTACCAGGTATGACGTGTCGAGGTTATACATATTGTGATATACACCGGAACACATAATACCCGGCGTAGGAGTTCCTGAAATTAAGCTGGGCCTTCCCAGCGTCGGTGTACATACCCAAAGCCCGGAATCAACGGGATGGCTCAATGGGTTGGCCTCCAGCCAGCTGGCGGGAAAGTCGGTCGACAAGACACAATCAACATCAAAATTTTCATGGAGGGAAGTTATTCCCTGGGCATGGGCAGCGTGGGCGACAAAAAAAACAAAAATTGAAAATACAGTATATTTCATCTGATCCGTTTAAAGTGGGTTTGCAAGCTGGTGTGTTATCTGATGGCAACCTTGGTTGCCCCAAAAGTACGTTCATTTCCTATTTTCAGGAAATAAATACCCTGTGAGAGCGAGGGGACTGACAAACTATGGCTCGTCGGGATGTCGCTCACATATACCTGTTCGTGAACGATAATCCGGCCGGTCACATCCACTAGCGCAACGCGGTATATACCTGGGTCAGGAGAGGAACATGTATAATTCACCTGGTTAGCCAGCTGCGGGCTTGAGATGGATAGCAGGACATCGCCCGGGGTTTCGCCTGCAATACCTAGTGTTACGTTGTAACTTCTGATATACACATTGTCGAGATACCAGGTATTGCCAGATGTAGCCGGCGACGTATACCTGAATGCCACATAAAACGGTGATGCTTTGAAAGATGTCAGATTAGCCACGTGGGTAACCCAATTGGTGGAATCGTCATTGCCGAACACCGGAGTCATACTCGAAGATAGGCTGACATGAAAAGCAGAATCCGGGTTTGGCGGGTAATCAACTACTTCGGCGGTCAAGGTATCTCCCAGGACAATGTTGCTTGTCTTGGTGTCGAACTGAATGTACACGTTGCCCGTGTAAGAACTGAGGTCTAACAACGGTGTTACCAGGAATGAAGTGTCGAGGTGGTACGTGCTGCTGTAGGTGCCCGAACATTGCATTCCGGGTGTGCCTCCCCTGCCATTCACACTTGTACAGGTCCATTCACCTAATGGAATAGTACCCAGGTGCGTAGGCGTGTAGTAGTACCAATTGACCGGAATACCGCTGCCGCTAACACAGTCAACGTCAAAATTTTCGCTTAAACTGCTGACTCCTGATTGGCACCAGCTCCAAACCGGACACAGCCCAAGTGCTGAAATTAATATTAGTTTCTTCATACGATTCCTTTACTAAGGGTCAACTATGCTTATTCTAGTTTTTTGCAGTTATCGCCAATGGGCAGACAGCCGGAAACGGACAAAATAAAGACAGCAAAAATAATGCCAAAAAAATAATATGTAAAATCGCCCAATTCCGGTTAAGATAACTGACGAAATTTTTCAGTAGTTCGTTAGTGTAGTCTGCTGTATTTTTTATTTGCTTATGAGAAGGCCTGGCTTTTATGAGCTAAAAACTGATATCTTTATGGTAGTAGGGAAAAATATTTCTGAAACTACTAACATTCTTATTGAAGGCGTCGTCTATAAATCTGTTGCAGGATAAAATATTGAGATAAGGATAATAAAAGGCAAATTGGCAGAAACACTTCAGATACAGAATACGTTTAGCGCTGCAGACAGAAGCCGGACTGTTGTGCACAGCGATCTGAGCATACTGATTAAGGAATGCCTCGAACAGTCAAGAAGTGCGCAAAAGAAGCTATATGATATTTACGCTCCGGCGGCATATGGTGTGATTAAGAGGTACTTGTACAACAATGAGCATCTTGCCCAGGAGATATTGAATGATTCTTTTTGTAAAGTACTGACCAAACTTAATCAGTATACTTTCCAGGGCGCATTTGAAGGATGGATCAGGCGGATCGTGGTCAATACAATCACAGATCACCTCCGGAAAAATATGAAAGAAACCCAACCACACAAAGAGGTACAGGCAGAGGACGCGTATATAGCAAGTGAATCCCTGGAAAAAATTTCACATAAGGAGTTGCTAAATGTAATTCAAACAATTCCGGATACCCAGCGAACGGTTTTCAACCTGTTTGTCTTTGAAAACTATTCTCACAAAGAAATAGGAAATATACTAGGTATAACGGAGAATAACAGCAGGTGGCATCTTAATGATGCCCGGAAGCGGCTGAAAGAAAAGATTAGTTTAATGCTGAAGTAATTATTGAACAAAATGGGACAGGAACGAAAACATATTGATGACCTTTTCAAAAATGAGTTAGGCAGCTATGCCGAGACTCCGCCTCCTATGGCCTGGGACGCGCTTGAGAAAAGACTGGATAAAGTGCCTCCGCAGCCCACAGGGTGGCTAGCGGGCCGGACACTCTATATCGTAATGATGGCATCATTGTTGCTGCTGAGTGTTTCGGTTGCAAGAAAGATGTATCTTACTTCCCTGGATCAGACTGCGCCGGCCAGGGAATCACGGAATAAGCAAACAAATACCCCCACGGCAGATGGCAACAGGCCATTAAGTCAGTCTGCCCCGGCTACCCCAAATACGCCCGATAAAAATACGGATGTGACCGTCCTGGCAACTTCAAATCAGCCCCGAAATAACAATTCGACGGGAAAGCTGAAACCCGCGGCAAAAATGAACCAGCCAGCAAGACCGTTTCAGATAACTTCAAACAAGAAAAGCAGCCAGGGACAGAAGAGTAATCGAACGGCGCTCGCAAGCAGAGTTGGAACCACCGCCTCGTATGCTGAAGCTACAGATAACATAGCTGACCCTTTGCCCCAGGCTGGCGGCTATAAATTACAAGATCCCGGTAAGACCCAGGCCGAGCAGGTAAAAGATGACACCCGGGAAAATAAGGATGAACAAAAGAAGGATGCAGGCAAGAAAAATGACCAGCCGGGCAAGGCTAAAAGTACTCCGAAACCAGCGCCCCCCAAGCCGCAGAAGCCTTCCATCGTCAGGCTGGAGGCAGGCATAAAGGCGGGATTTGAAAGTGGATTTGTCAATGGCAGTGCTAATAAATTAGTTGTGTCTCCTTATATACAATATAATGTTTCTCGCCAGTTCGCGATCATGGTTCAACCGGCGATCAAGACCGCGTCCGTAGCGACGAGCAGCGTGGGAAATTCGAGGTCGTATTATAAAGAAAATGCAGACAGTTCCAATCCTGGGCCTGTAAAGGATCCCTACCCCGTGTTTACTCCGGATGGCATCCCTTATTATCTATACCATTACTACTACAGCCAAACCCACGATTCAATCATAAAAAGCTTTACAGCAGGCGGAAGTTATACGGAATACGAATTGCCGGTATTATTAAAGTATAGGGTAACCAAAGGTTTGTCGGTATACGGCGGGGTAAATATCAGTTACAGCCAGTTGATGAGTGTAAAGGAGCATACAAATACAATATCAAACATATCCCGGACTGACTCCTCCATCGTTTCCGTAGTGCAGAGTGGGTACAACCCGCCGCCAGCACAGCCTACCAGCCAGGTGATCACGTATAGCGGTACTGAAATCAGTAATTATAAAAACCCTTATCCTACGCCGGCTGGCAATACCTTCAGGGTAGGGTATATGTTTGGCTTTGGAGTAGAATATCGGAACCGGTGGCTGTTTGACGGCCTGATGCAACAAACCCCCATGCCCGCCAATATGCAGGGAGGGTACAATGTTAATTCAGCCCTCTCCGCTACTTACTTCCGATTTACGTTAGGATATAAGCTGATAAGATAAAAATAGAGCAAATACCTGTAGACCCGCGCCGTTTTCATAAACGAAAAGTAAAGCCTTAGGATTCTTCCATAGGCTTTTTCTTTTTTCAGAGCGCCTGCTCAGGAAACCGGTGTAATCGAAAAGCCGCCAGGCGCGCTCTGAAAACAGCAGGGTACAGACTAGGCGATACGCAGGGCACAAATGACTGCACTCCGGCCGCAAACGACTGGTTCATATCGATTCAGGAAGACTGGCTGGCTTTATTTTGCATCCTCTGTTTCCGGGAAAGCCTTGGCTGCCCGGTCCTGGTATTCCTCTGCCTTGCCACTATTGTGTGTCTGCTGGGCTATCTGGATGCCCAGCTTATATGCCTGCTCCATATACATATCTGCATCGAGGGCATAATCTATTTCGTCCAGCGCCTTGCGTGCGTTGCCGGTCGTTGCATAGGCATAGGCCCGGAAAAAATGGCTGTATGCTGGATTGTATTTTTCAAGATTGGTGTAAAGTGCTATTGCGCTGTCGGTCTTTCTGCCTTTCATATAGGCGCTGCCCATAGATTGGTATACATTAATATCGCCGGGGTAAGTTTTAAGTGCATTTTTTCCGGCAAAGATGGCAGAGTCTGCATTGCCCTCCCCTTCATATATTTCGCACAATGCTTCCCAAACCAGGTCATTGTTGGGGTATACTTGCACGGCCTCCAGGAATTTCGCCTTGGCTTCATCATATTTTTTTGCTTTAAGCAGCTGGAATCCCTCATAATCCTTCATCGTCTTGCGCTTAAGAACGGCAGCTATGGGCACGCCGTCTACATCTATGGTATGAATGGTCTCGGCGGGGGGGCCAGTTGCCGGAAGTAAGTTGGCTGGCGTCTACAAATCGGGAAAACAGCACACAGTAATCCCAGTTTTTGTTATAGCGCTCGTAATACCGGATATAATCGATGCCAAGCGGGGCATTCAGCTTGAAGTCGGGTTGTTTCGTCAGATAGCTGCTGTACATGGTGTCAGTGCGGTAATCGGCAGTCTCTTCGAATATCCGGTCAATTCTAGGCGATAGGTTTCGATAGTTGCTCTGGTACATGTAGCCTATCATAGGGAACGTACAATTAGTGGCTACAAATACATTCTTATTTTCGAGGTGTTCATTGGTGACCAGCCACTCTGTGGCTTGCTTTATGCCCAGCATGTAGTAGTCTGTTTCATATTTACCATATACGCCTTTCAAGCCTCCGACGATTTCGTTATAATAGAGAGATTCGTAGGGGTGATTGGCAATAGCAAAGCGCAGGGGCAGCAGCAGTCCTGCCACGACTATAGCCAGAGTGGCAAGCTTGACGGCTTTTTGCCGGGCATTCAGGAGGGAAATCCATCCTATACTCGCAACAACAACGAGCGGCGGATAAATGAAGAGGAAGTGCCGCCAGCCATCATAGAGCGATGATTTCTTGTAGATGGCGTAGGCCACAGGGAAGAAAATGGTAAACAGTACCAGCAGGGAAAATATGAGCAGGTTCCGGTTTTTGCGGAAAACACCAGGGATGCTGATCAGGCCCAGCGCAAAACCTGCGAGCACGATGAGCGGCGCCGTGTACAAAATGTACCTGGGTATGTAGTACCATGGCACCTGGTTGCTGAGTATCTTTTTGCCATCATATAGTATGCCGATATTGACAAAGAAATTGGACATGATCTTCAGTGCTTCCATGGGCTTGCTGATGATACCCAGGTGTGCATAAGGCCAGAATAATATGGCAATGAGGTAGCCGGCGACACTGACCACCGCCATCTGCATGAAAAGCCTGGGTTTGATGACCGATTTTAGCTGACCCGTAAACAAGGAAAATACACCTATAAACAGAGCCAGGTAGGCAATGAGCAAAAAGCCACCAATACGTACACCCATGGCCCAGCCTATACTGCATATGAGGCCGAATACATGCTTGGCGTTTGGTTGTGGCAGTGCTTTGAGAAACAGGAGGATAAAGTATATACCAGCGGTATAGCCTACTGAGAAGGGAATGTCTTTCGGATTGGCAAAATTATGGCCAAACCAGCTTGGTGAACAGACGAGGAAAACCATGGCAAGAATTCCAGCATTCCATCCGCCAAACAACCGGGCAAGTTTACCCGCATAAATTATACCTATAGCCCCCACCAGTGCATTGATAAAATGCATCGTGGAATAATGATCCCAGATATGAAAGACGTTGTAGCAGAAAGCGGTGATAAAATCGAATATACCACCATAAAACTGGATACCGGAAGTGGCTGTTTGCGCCGTTGTATCGCCGTGAAAGAAATAATTGAAAATATTGTTGCCATAATCAAAATGCCAGTGTTCATCGCCCGTGACAGAAAATTGAAAACTCATCAACGGCATGGCAATGACCAGCAATAAGGCCATGATGTTGAAGAGGGAACGGTAGATGATGTGTTTCTTTCGTTCCGGTCCCGTAGCTTCGGGGATACGGAAGGGTAGCAGGAAACTGTTGTAAAACCAGATGCGGATGGCGATAGACAGTACGCCCCAGAACATCTTGGCTGAATCTATGACGACATTCACCTTGCTTTCGGGCTGATTTACCCAGTTGATGGGCATCTCCATGATGTTCACATCATTCAGGTCGGCCTGGTAGAGCAGCTCCACATCATGCGACCAGCCTTTGCTCTGCATGTTCCCAAAAAGCAAATGCGCCACATTGCCGGGGTAAAGTTTAAATCCGCACTGGGTATCCTTTAGCTGTAGTGAAGTAAAGACCTGCACGACGCCGTTAAAAACCCCGCCAATGAACCGGCGGCTCTGCAGCGCCTCCACCTTTCCTTCTTCATGTTTTCGCGATCCTATATAGATAGTATCGTTGCCAATAAAAAGGTTTTTGACTCTTTTTTGCCAATTGATGAGTTCCGTCGGCTTGGTCGACATGTCGGCATCGAGCGTAAGGATGTAGTTGCCCTTCGCCAGTGCAACACCACGTTTTAAAGCACTGCCCTTTCCGCCGTTTACGGGCATTTTTTCGATCCTGACCTTGTCCTTAAGCGTGCTATATTTTTGAAAGATGGCCTGCTCGATCTTTGCAGCAGTGTCGTCCTTGCTTCCATCGTCTACTACAATAACCTCATAATTGCCTTTCCATACTCCTTCGAATTCAGTGAGGCCTTGCAACATCAGCTCGATGCGGGAAGACTCGTTGTAGCAGGGTATGACCAGCGACAACAGAAACCCAGGGTTGAAGTCGGGAGAATTTGCAACAACGGGTTGATTTTTATTGACTGCCATTATTCGTTTATTTATTGAGATTGCCTATGTACACCCAGTCGCCCTGAATATTCTTGCAAACATTATCCTTGATACCGATCTCTTTCTGAAGATAAGAAGCAATGGGGTAGAAATTAAGGTGCAGGTCCATAGTATAAAAGTAATAGCGCTGGCAGGGGGTAACAATTATCAGTTTTTTCCTGGCCACTCTTTTCAGTTCTTTGATTGCTTCGGGAGTTTCCCTCAAGTGCTCTATAGTATGTGAGCAGGTCACTATATCGAACGAGTTGTCTTCAAACGGCAGTTTATAAATAGTACCCTTTTTGTAATCCGAATTCTTAAGCGTTTCTACCCGGTCATACAGGTCACAGCCGGTCGTTTTTACCGATGTGTGCTCACTTATATAGTTCAGCAGGAATCCACGGCCGCAGCCCACATCGAGCAGGGTCGCGGCATCTTTGTCTATATTTTCCACCAGGTATTTGATGCTGGCCATATTCATATCTGTGGGGCGGTCATAAGCCAGGCAATCAAGATTCCGGTATATTTCCGAAAACTCGTCTTCCGTGAGGTCGTAGGCCAGGTCTTTAAAATCCATGTAGAGCCGCACATTTTTTCTTTTGAACCAGATATAGAAAAACGGATACATAAACCAGCGGGTATCCCTGATGGCAGGTGGCAGCCAGTTGTCCATGAAGTACCTGATAAAATTAGTTATACTACGGTTCATTTGATTCTTAAAACGTTAATGTTGAACTTAAAGCAATGGCGATCAGCTGCACAGGAAGCTAAATGAATACACAATTTTCAAAAGTAATTAAAGTTGCTAAATTTACAGTCTTATTCAAAGCTAAACCGCAAATATTAATGGATCTGAAAGAACTGGAATCGGGAGTAAACCCTGAAGTGCATTGGTATTACCAGAGCAAAATGAAACCCTTATTCGCCTATACAGCACAGGTTTTAAGCCGGGTCCCCGAACTCACTATTGTAGATGTAGGATCCGGTTCCGGTTTTTTCGCCTTGTCGCTCGAAAAGAAATACTCATCCCGTATCAGGAAGGTGTACCTGGTTGATATCAATTATACTGCTGAGGAAATGGCTGCTACGCGTGGTGCCAAAATAGAAAAAACATTGCGTATCCCCGACAAAATAGAAAATGGGCTTGTAATACTGATGGACGTGCTGGAGCACCTGGAAGATGACCTGAAGATGCTCAATGAGATCAAAGCCAACTGCCAAGGAGAAAACAATTCTTTTTTTATCACGGTGCCGGCGTTCAAGTCATTATGGAGCGGTCACGACGATTACCTGGGTCATTACCGCCGCTATAAAATTGCCACGCTAAGCGCTGTACTTAATAAGGCTGGCTACTCAATAAAAAACAGCTTCTACCTGTATGGAAGCCTGTTCCCTATGGTGTGGGTGGTGCGCAAACTGAGTAACCTCTCGAAAAAAGAAGCCACATCGAATATGCGGCCTTTCAGTCCGTTTACCAATAGCTTGTTGCTTGGGATAACATCGGCGGAAATGAAGATCAGCAGGGCCAATAAGATTTTTGGTATCAGCTGTGTGGCGGAAGGGAAGATATAATAATCT
>Ga0364860_10385_pt1 | contig 29613 bp, 32 predicted proteins | sample ExccelAu500001D4_FD_206916 | JGI IMG/M metagenome (GOLD analysis project Ga0364860, IMG submission 206916) | Enriched cells from Trout Bog Lake Hypolimnion, Wisconsin, USA - BchlTB.Aug20.5000.01 .D4 | ecosystem: Environmental > Aquatic > Freshwater > Lake > Hypolimnion/Profundal zone | place: USA...
GCTCGAAGAATCTTAACCTCTTGAGAAAGAAAAGCGCCACGATTGGTCTCTCTGAACGCATGCCATGCTGGATCGGAATCCATATTACGACGACACTGCTCTCGATCAGCCAAACTTTCATAGGCCCATAAACTGATCACCTGATTTAGCAGTCCAGTTTCAGCCACAAATAGACCCATAAATTTACCTAAATGCCTCTTTTGAATAGGCAAAACCTCAGCCTCATAACGCGCTAGGTATTTATCCATCGTGCCATGTGGCAATGTATAGGTTCTGTGCTCCAAAATCATTTTCTCGTCTCCAGTTTTTTTATGTAGATGCAATTCTTGAATACTACTAATTTAGCTTATTTCTAAAAACATGGAATAGTTAGGATCCAGACATATCAGGGTCTACCCGAATAACTCAAAAAGATATTAAATTAAAGCAGAGACAAATAGTTCACCGAACAACGACAACAATAAAAAGTGAATGTAGGCCAGTAAATCTGGAATGCATCGCTAAAAAAATATATTTAAAAAATGGATGAAAGAACTTCCGCGCAAAGCCTATCCCATAAGTTGGGTAACTTTATTCATAAAACGCGATATGAAGACTTGACACCACAAACTGTCCAAATATGTAAGGACCGTTTATTAGATTGCATTGCAACTGCAATCACATCTCAGAAACTTTCCGTTCCGTCGATTGCCCGTAAATTTTGTCAAACAACACATGGTGGCTCTTCGAGCATCATAGGGCTCGATAAACCAGTTTCCGCAATCGATGCAGCCTTTGTTAATGCAGTATTGATCAATGGAACTACCCATGACGATTTCTTAGAAAAATCACACGTAGGTGCAGTCACCATCCCTGCGGCATTGGCCGTTGGTGAGGAGATGGGCAGTCATGGCAAAGACATCTTAACTAGCATCGCCTTAGGCTATGAGCTGGTAGCCAGGGTGTTTCTTGGTGGTCCTACAATGCTCCCCCGCTTTAGGGCCAGTGGCGTTGCGGGAGTGTTTGGAGGTGCAACGGCGTCTAGCAAACTAATGAATCTATCTTCTATGGAGATTCAAAATGCACTCGGCCTTGCTGCAATGTTTGCATCGGGATTTGGGGAAGGGTTTCATACGGGCACAATGGATGTGAAGCTTAATGTTGGGTGGGCTTCACGTAGCGGAGTATCCGCCGCTCAACTGGCAAAATTAGGCGCCAACTCTGCCGCAAGTATATTTGAAGGTGAATCTGGCTTTTTCAAGGCTTTTTCTAATGCCAATGAAAATTCAGGGTTCATGGTTCAAGATCTTGGTAAAAGATTCATGATTGACGATACAGTCTATAAAGAAAGGCCTGTATGTATTTTTGTGCAGACCCATGTAGGTCTGGCGATTGAACTTCTTCAGCAACACCAGTTTGATGCCAAATGGATAGAGAAAATTACTATTGAAGTTCCAGAGGCAACCTTGTCAAATCCTGGCTTTAAGAATGTTGCTCCTTTTATATCACCACTGAAAGCAAGAATTAGCGCTGGGTTCACTATTGCGGCCGCATTGCTCAATAGGCCAGTCGATTCATATGAGTACTACGAAAACACTGGAGATGCAGAGGTTCTGGGCTTGGCAACGAAGGTTGCCCTATCTTGCCACGATAAGGACGAGGGAGACTTAGTCAAGGTAACAATCGATTACCAAGGCAAAACATTCACGGCCTCGGGGCGAGAAATGGATAATCTGAAGCCCTCACATAAAAAAGTTTTATCAAAATTTGATCGACTGACTCAGCACATAGATACGCCAAAAAGAGAGCAAATTCTAGAGGCGCTGTCCACCTTTGAAAATTTAGAGAACATTAAAAATCTTGCCTCGGTATTGAGGTCTATCTAAACCGAAATCATAAAAAATGATTTTTTGGAGACATAAAATGAAACTTAAAAAAATTCTTGGTACTTTAGGGTGTGCCCTTCTGCTCTATAGTTCAGTGGGTTATGCAGCTTATCCGGACAGACCGATTACTTTAATTGTTCCTTTCCCACCTGGCGGCTCAACTGATGTGGTTGCCAGAATCATTGCCAATAAAGCTCAAACGATATTGGGTCAGAATATTGTTGTTGAAAATCGGGCGGGCGCTGGCAGCATTATTGGTACCAATGCTATTGCTAAGGCAGCGCCAGATGGTTATACGATTGGGATGGGACAGACTGCCTTTGCTGTGAATGCGTCGCTGAGTAAAAACTTGCCTTACGATACGCTCAAAGATTTCACCCCTTTGGTATTTATTGCTGAACATGCTGGTGTCGTTCTTGCTCAATCACAAAAACCATACAATACCTTTTCAGAGTTCATTAAGTATGTAAAAGATAATCCTGGAAAAGTGGTTTACTCTTCAGCCGGCATTGGCAGCTGGCCTCATCTATCGATGGTGATGCTGGCAAATGACGCTAATCTTTCTATGTTGCATGTCCCCTATCAAGGTACGGGACCTGCAAAGGCAGACTTAATTGCTGGTCGCGTTGACGTCAAAATTGAGGCTTATGCAACATCAAGAGGAATGATCAAAGAAGGTCAAATAAAAATGCTGGCAGTAACCAGCGAAAATCGCATTCCAGAATTACCAAATGTTCCCACAGTTGCTGAGCTCGGATATCCTGGTTATGAAACCTCTTATTGGATTGCCGTGATGGGTCCAGCGGGATTACCGCCAGAGGTGACGAGCAAACTAGAGAAGGCTTTCATGGAGACCATGAAGGATCCTACAGTGATCGCCAAATTAAGCGAGCAAAGTATCGTGCCAAAAGGACTGCCGGCAAAAGATCTCTCTGCCCACATTAAGAAAGAAATTTCAAAGTGGGCTAAAGTGATTAAAGATGGTGGATTGGATAAGCAATAAAAATGAGTCAAACTTCAGAAGTATTTAACATTAGCCCTGATATTCAAATCCATTACCGTATTGACGACTTCACAGATGGTTGGGTTGATGCCCCTACCGTTCTCATGCTGCACGGGATCGGGGAATCGACAGATGCATTTACAGGGTGGGTTCCGCATCTTGCCCGATTATGCAAAGTTATTCGCGTTGACCTGCGTGGCTTTGGCAAATCATCACCCATAAGCGCCGATCAAGATATCAAATTAAATGACTTTTCAAATGACATTGAGAAATTAATTGAGCACTTAAAACTAGATAAGGTCCATCTTATTGGAGCCAAGCTGGGTGCTCAAATTGGCATGCAATTAGCCCAGAATCAACCCTCTTGGCTCGCCTCAATGACGATTGCAGGAATTCTCATCTCTCCCGCAGGCGCTCTTGGTAATTGGGTGGAAAAATGGATATCCATGGTAGATGAAGGTGGTACCAGAAATTGGGCCGAGCTCACTATGCCAGGCAGAATGGGTACAGCCTTGTCTTCAGAGGCAATAGAATGGTGGACTAACTATATGGGGCAAACCTCGTCCAATACGGCAATTGCCTGCTTTCGCATGCTCCCCTCGATGACGCAGGTCGCCGTTTTGGAAAATATTACCTCCCCTTGCCTAGTGATTGTTGCTGCTGATTCAAGCGAACCCAATTCTGACAGTCAGCGTCAATCCACATCGGCAATGCGGACCTGGCAAGAGCGGATTCCAAACTCGAAATTGGTGGAAATTAATACCGACTCTTACCATGTCGCTGCAACCCACCCTGATGAATGCGCAATTCTTGCCCAACAATTTATAAGTTCACTATGACCCTTTATATCAACGAAGACACGGTACAAAAAAATCTCACAATGCTAAAGGCAATCGAGCTTGTGGAGGCGTCTTTTATCGATAGAGCGAATGGTAGAGCATTCGATATTCCGCGCGTGCGCACTCGCCAACCCAATGGTCACCTGCACATACTGCAAGCGGCTGCGCCAAAAATTAATGTCATTGGATATAAAGCCTATTACATTCAACCGGGCAAATCGAGAACGTCTTTATTGCACCTCATCAATCAGGAACAGGGTAATTTAGAAGCCATCATTGAGTCAGATTACCTAAGTCAAATTAGGACCGGCGCTGCGACAGGGGTTGCTACCAAGTATTTATCTAGACCAGATTCTCAGGTATTGGGATTATTTGGATCAGGTCGACATGCAGTGACCCAATTAGAAGCAGTCTGCGCTGTCAGAAAAATAAATGAAGTCAAAGTATTTGCGCGCAATCAAGAGCGGTTGATTGCATTTTGCAAAAAAATGGAATCTCGTATGGGCGTAACCGTAAGGCCAGCCATATCACCAGCCGATACGATTAAAAACTCCGACATCATCGTTACCATGACGCGTAGTCCAGACCCTCTTTTTGATGGCGCACTACTCGAGCCCGGACAATTTATAGCAGCCACTGGATCAAATGCACTCGATAGAAGAGAGGTGGATATGGAAACGGTTAAACGCTCTAATCTGATAGTTGTAGATTCAAAAGAAATCGCCAAAACAGAGTGTGGGGATTTAATGCCTGCTTATGAAAATGGTCTAATTTACTGGGAAAATATTCCTGACTTAGGGGAGGTCATCATCAAGCGATCGAGTGGTAGGACTAAAGACGATGACATTATTTTATTTGAATCCCATGGAATGGCATTACAGGATTTATACACTGGGAAGTATTTACTAGACAGCGCATCTCTCAATGGGTTTGGCGTAGCGCTCCCGTTTTAAATGACGTGGAAAAGATAAATAGCGTTGTTATTGGTGCAGGTGTTGTTGGTCTGGCACTTGCTAGAGAGCTGGCTATAGCTGGTCATGAAACGCTCATCATTGAATCTCAATCTGCTATTGGAACTCAAACAAGTTCAAGAAATTCTGAAGTAATACATGCGGGAATTTCATATCCGGCTAACACCCTCAAGGCTAAGCTGTGCGTTAGTGGAAAGCAGATGCTGTATCAATACTGCCAAGAGCGCGGGATTGCCCATCGTCAAATTGGCAAACTCATCGTCGCAACTGAAGAATCGGAAATTGAGGCTTTATATAAATACCTTAAGCAAGGTCAAGCAGCTGGGGTTGATGACTTACAGATGCTGGCGCAAGATGAGATAGCTCGCATTGAACCAGCGATTAAAGGTATAGCGGCAATCTTTTCACCCTCCACAGGCATTGTAGATAGCCATGGACTCATGCTCACACTACTTGGAGACGCCGAAAATGCCGGTGCAACATTATCATTAAATAGTAAAGTCGTTGGGGGCGAAATTAGCGATGATGCCGTAGTGCTTCAGGTATCGAGCGGTAGTGAAATCATTGAAATTGCATGTCAGAACGTCTTTAATTGTGGGGGGCTATATGCTCAAGCGATTGCCCATTTAATCAAACATTACCCAATCAGCAATATCCCTCCGATACACTACGCAATTGGTCGTTACTACACCATGAAAGGTAAATCCCCCTTTCACCACCTTGTCTATCCCGTTTCTAGAGAAGCATCCCTACGGGTTCATGTGACCATGGATCTTGGCGGTCAATGCAAGTTTGGGCCTGATTTGGAATGGATCGATCATGTGGATTACCAATTCAAGAAAGGTGCTGAAACAGCCTTCTACGCTGGTATCAGAAGATATTACCCAGACCTGCCAGATAACTCCTTACAAGAAGGTTACATAGGCATTAGACCTAGGCTTGCTGGTCCAAATGATCCACTGCATTCTGGGGCGGTAGATTTTCAAATATTGCGCCATCAATGCGGACAGACTAATTTTGTCAATCTGTTTGGCATCGAATCACCCGGCCTTACCTCGTCCCTAGCAATTGGAAAATACACAAAAAGCTTGCTTAGTAACTAGTTCTATAAAAGGTTTAAGAATCGTTACTCTGGCTTAAGACCGGCTAGGTTCGCAGCTTCTTGTGAGCGCCGATAGTCCTGCTTTATATAGGCAAGAAATCCATTGGGAGTTTGCAGTTCAGGTGCGGCAGGCTCAACACCCAGTACCTCGAGTTTTTGCACTGTGGATGACTTATTTAAAGATATGACAACTGCCTTTTGTAGGCGGTCAATAATTTGAAGGGAAGTCTTTGCTGGCGCCAACACACCAACAAAACTCTGCGCTACAAAATCCTTCGACCCACTCTCGCTAAAAGTTAGGATAGAAGGAGCCAATGGAGAGCGTTTTAAAGCAGCTATACCAATAATGCGCGCCTTACCTGAGTTATGAATAGGAAGCGCCGTAGAAAACTCAATAACAGCCGCCTCTACATTACCACCAATTAAATCGGCCATGTAAGCATTGCCCCCTCGATAAGGCACATGAATAAGCTTGACACCCGTAGAGGCAGTAAGGCGCTCTAAAGTCAAATGGGTTGAGCTGCCAACACCAGAAGTCGCTGTAGAAATTGATTTATTTTTTGAATAAGCAACGAGCTCAGTGAGTGTTTTAACTGGCAATTGATTGTTCACCATGATGGCATGGGGCACTGTCCCAACCATCGCTATCGGCGCAAAATCAGTAAGCGAGTTGTAGCTTAAATTAGCAACAATAAATGGATTGACAGTCAAAGGGCCATTAGAGCCAATGAGGAGGGTGTAACCATCGGGTAGTGATTGGGCTACAGCCGCAGCACCCAAGCTTCCACCAACCCCAGGCCGATTCTCAATGACGCTACCCTGACCTAAGGATTCGCCGATTTGAGTGCCAATAATGCGCCCAACAGAATCTGCATTACCTCCACCAGCAAACGGAATGATGACTTTAATCGGATGATCAGGATATTCCGCAGCAGATACGCAGAAAACTTGAGCGCCCGCTAAAAAGAAAATAAATGCTAAACAATATTTGAGTAAGTTAATTCTCACACAAGTGCCATTTCTGAATTGAGAGTGAATCCGCTTGAGATTGGGGTTAACTTACTTTGCACTCGATTTGATATGGGCATTTAAGCAATCTGAATAGTCTTGCCAACGCGCATTTTTAGGGAGATCCTTAAATACACCCAGACTAGCAATCTGAGCAAGCCAAGCCTGCTTATCAGCAATCGCAGAAGCCATCAAGGGTGGCGCACCCGTCTCTGAAACGGTGCGGGCAGACTCTCGCATTTCTTCAGAGCGACGCTTACCATGCTGAACCACTCTACTGAAAAAGTATGCCCCTTGTGTAGACCAATCAATTTGTGGAAAGGTTTCAACCAGTGTTGGTAAAAAATAATCTTCAACGCCATAGAATCTTGCGGTGCTATAAGCTTCAACAACTAATGCCTCTAAGCCTTTGATCATAATGCTGCGAGACATCTTAATTGCTGATGCAATTCCCAACTTGAAGGAGATAGACTTGGCGTCCATCCCCCACTCGTTCAGAATTTGAGCAAGCCCTTCTGATTTCTCACCTCCTAACAGTATGGGCACTTTAATGCCATAAGGAGGAACGGATGTCATTACACCAGCCTCGACATAAAAAGCCCCTCGCCCATCAACTACTGCCGCCGCCTCCTGTTTAGTGCCTGGAGATGCAGAATTAAGATCAAGGAATAGGCTACCCTGTTTAAGAAATGGTGCTGCCGCTACTGCAACGTCAAGAGTATTTGAGGCAGTAACAGCAGATATAACTACGTCTGCGTCTGCGCAAGCTTCATCAATTGATAATTGAGCATTGATACCGTTCTTTTTTGCATGTTCCAATTGCTCTGCACTTAATTTGGGATCAACAAACTTTAGATCCCAAGCACTTACTGAAGTGACGTTAGGTTTACCAAGTAAGCCAATCGAAAAGATTTTTCCAACCTCACCATAACCAATCACTGCAATCTTGTATTTGCTCACTTTTATCCCCACATTGTTCTAATATTGAAAAACTGATTAATAAAATGACTGCCACGTACAATAAATAAAGTAATAATAAATCGCCGTTCAGGTTAATTAATAAAACAAATACTTCTGAGGTTAATTATGGCTGATATCAATGTTTTGAGAAGAAATCTATTGAAGGCGGCATCCATCATTACCCTACCGCTGAGTAGGCCAGCTTGGGCAAAATATCCGGATAAGACGATACGGCTGATTGTGCCTCTAGCAGTTGGCGATAACGGAGACACATTAATTCAAGGCATGACAACATCTAGAAGCTTACTCGTGCTGATATTTTTTGACAGCCTCAGCATCAAAAGAAAAACCCCAGCCCGGCGTGCTCGAGACCAAGACATTTCCAGACCCATCAAACTCAAGACCCTCAGAATAGAGGGGCGCAAACCATGGCATATATTCAACATAGATGGCATTAGGCATTGCTGCACTAAGGGCTAGTGACATTTCTGCAAATAAATGAAGTGCGACAGGAATATTCAACAATTCAGCGGCATGAGCGACTTTGATTAATTCCGTAGGGCCTCCCATTCGCTGTAAATCGGGCATCAAGATATCGGCAGATCTATGATTCATCATTTCGATCATCCCTAACCGTGTAAATTCATTTTCACCGCTAGCGATTGGAGTATCAAGAGCCTGAGCAACAACCGCCTCACCAGCATGATTGTGATAAGGGATAGGCTCCTCAATCCAAGATAGTTGATATTCCTCAAGCTCTCGACCAAGACGAATAGCATGAGAAATAGAAAAGGACTGATTGCAATCGGTCATCAGCGCAACCTCATAACCCAGGACATCTCGAACGGCACGAACGCGATGAACATCCTCTTGTAATGAAGAATTACCCAGGGACATCTTCACTGCCCTAAAGCCATCATGCAAAATAGATTGAGCTTCTACTTGCAGTTCATCAATGGTCTGAGATAAACGTAGGCCTCCACTTCGATAAATCGGTAACCTATCTTTACAAGCACCTAGCAGAGCACTCACATTTAATCCGGCTTTTTTACCCTTCAAATCCCATACAGCCATATCAATAGCTGACATCGCTATGGTAGCCAAGCCTCGATGGCCAATGAATCCAATATCAGCCCACATCTTCGCCCAGAGGGCACCGCTCATCTCTAAATCTGCGTCAATTAAGATAGATTCTAAGCTCCGTATCATCCCCCTCAAAATGCCAAGCCTATGACCATTTAGAGTAAATACCATGCCCTCACCAATTAAACCTTCCTTTGTTGTGATTGACACTAGTAAGGCGTCGGCAGAATGAATTGTCATGCGACCGCTAGGGATAGGCCTAGCCAATGGAAGGCGCACAGCCTGTATGTCGAGTTTGGTCGCCCTCATCATTGCTTTATCACCCTATTAAGTTACTCTGCCACTATGTTAGCTTGCTTAAACAGCTTATCCCAACGGGCAATATCCTGCCTTTGAAAATCAGCGAATTCTGCATTACGTCTACTATCGGGAATTAAGCCCATGTCCTGCATTTTTTTTTCGATGTCAGGCATCTTCACCACCGCTGAAATTTCTCGGCCCAAATATTCTGCAATATCTGGAGGAGTACCGGCCGGTGCAAAGATACCCTTCCAAGTAGACATCTCAAATCCGGGAATGCCTAACTCTGCTATAGGCTTAACACCTGGAAGAGCTGGCATTTCCACGCGACTACTGACGCCCAAAGCCTTTAAATGCTTGCTCTTGATAAAAGGCAATGCTACAGGAATTACCTCAAAAGTCAGATCCAATTGACCACCAATAATGTCCGTATCAACATTTGTTGAGCCCTTGTACGGTATATGTTGCATCTTTGTTTTGGTCATGCTTTGAAATAACTCTGCAGTTAAGTGATGAGCGCTCCCCGTACCACTACTGCCATAGTTTAAAGAGCCAGGCTTTTCTTTAAGCTCTTTAATGATATCCTGAACAGAGTTAAATCTACTGCCCGCTGCGACCACCAATACCGTTGGACCCCCATCCAACATTGCAACGGGTACAAAATCCTTTATCGGGTCATATCCAGAGTTTTTAGTTAAAAGGAAATTCGTTGCATTGGTCGTTGTATTGCCTGCTAGCAATGTATAACCGTCAGGCTTGGCATGAGCTACAAATTGCGTGCCAACAATCCCCGAAACACCGGGCTTATTTTCAATCACAATTGGTTGCCCCAACCTCTTAGACAGGGGTGGCGCAATCATTCTAGCAATCGTATCAACTCCTCCTCCCGCCGTGTAAGGCACTACCAACACAATTGGCTTAGAGGGAAATCCTGTTGGTTGAGCGAATAAGTCATTACAGAGCACCAGGCCTACAAGAACGCTAACTAGCGCATGCAATGGAATGTATCGCACACAAAATTTTCTACCTAACATCAAGTGCGTCCTCATAAAATAATTTAAATGCCTTTATTTTTCAAGGCACTATCTAGTCGAGGAAATATTTTTCTCGCATTACCTTCGTAGATCTTGTAACGATCAAGGTCTGATAAATTGGTGGTATTTTCAATGTAACGCTTGGTATCGTCATAATAAAAACCAGTTTCTGGATCGATTCCACGTACTGCGCCAATCATTTCAGACGCAAACAAAATGTTGTCGACTGCAATGACTTTAGTTAATAAATCAATTCCTGGTTGGTGATAAACGCAAGTGTCAAAATAAATGTTTTTAAGCAAATGCTCTCTAAGCAAGGGTTTTTTTAATTCTTGTGCTAGCCCGCGGAACCGACCCCAGTGATAAGGCACGGCACCACCCCCGTGCGGAATCAGAAACTTGAGCGCTGGGAAGTCCTTAAAAAGATCTGAGGTCAGACATTGCATAAACGCAGTGGTATCTGCATTTAAATAGTGTGCGCCCGTTGTATGAAAACAAGCATTGCAACTGGTGCTGACATGAATCATCGCCGGAATATCGTACTCGATCATTTTCTCGTAAATGGGGTACCAATATATATCTGACAATGGAGGCGATTGCCAATGACCACCAGATGGATCAGGATTTAAATTAATCCCAACAAATCCATACTCTTTAATGCACTTTTCTAACTCAGGAATACTGGTCGCGGGATCGATCCCGGGAGACTGAGGCAGCATTGCAGCGCCGATGAAGCTTTCTGGGAACAACTGAGATACCCGATAACAAAGCTCATTACAGATAGCAGCCCAAGTCAGGGACGTATTCAAATCCCCAATGTGATGCGCCATAAAACTAGCGCGTGGAGAAAAAATGGTGAGGTCACTACCACGCTCTTTCATCTTTGCTAATTGATTGAGTTCTATAGACTCGCGTAACTCATCATCACTTATCTTAAGATCACTCGCCTTTGGCCCAAGCTCTGGAGTCAATAAATTTGCAATTTGTTTATTACGCCATTCTTCAAGCGCCTTAGGTGCTGTGGTGTAGTGACCGTGACAATCAATAATCATGCTGTACTTTTCAAATTTCTTTAGGGATCATTACTTCGCCACGCATCAGTAATCGAGCAGTGCGAATTAATGCAGCACTTAAAACTTTTGATGGATCATTTGCATCTAATTCCAACTCAACCGTAAACTCTCCAGTAGGGTGCTCTACAGAAATGGATTTCGATAGGCCATCTGGCACCTGAGCAATAACATCTGCTACGGAGCCCTTCAGTACACAAGCGGTTGCAACAGTCACAGCCGCAAGAACACCAATAGCATCATGGCATACATGGGGAATAAAGCAACGCGTAGAAATACTACCCCCAAATTGAGCCGGAGAAATTAAGCACATCTTCGGATAGGTTTTATTAGTCACATCTCCCAGGCCCATCAAAATACCCGCCTTAATCCGCAAGCTTTCAAGTTGGCTCTTTAGCACGGCATCGGCATTTAATTGCTCGACAGTTTCATAACCTGAACGAGATAAATCAGAGGCGCTCATAATGACAAGAGGCATCCCGTTATCAATACAAGTAATGGGAATGCCATCAATGAAATCGGTCAATTGTTTGGTGGGCAGCAAGCCATTACAAATAGATCCAGCTGTATCTAAAAAATTAATTTTGATTGGCGCTGAATGGCCTGGCGCGCCATCAATATGAGCATCGCCCTCGTATGTCAGCTCGTTATCTGGGGTCTGAACCGTAATATCGCATTTCATACCAGTATTAAGAGTCAATACCCTTAAGGTTGTAGTGTCGCCATGTGCCCGCACCAAACCCATTTCCAAAGCAAATGGAACTACTGCAGCGAGCATATTTCCACAATTAGGGATGGTATCAACAACGGCTTTATCAACTAGCACCTGTGCAAATAAAAAATTTAGATCAACCCCAGGATCAGTCCCCGTGCTCACGATCCCAACCTTGCTGGTAAGTGGATTGCTACCACCTAAACCATCAATTTGTCGCTTGTCGGGAGACCCCATTACGGCTAAAAGCACCCTATCCCTCTGGGCAATATCTGCAGGTAGATTATCAGCCAAAAAGAAAGGCCCTTTAGATGTGCCACCACGCATCAGCATTGTTTTAATTGCTTTTTGCATATCGTCTGAATGACCTGAGATCTAGTATGAGTCTGAAAATAAATCTTTTAGCAAACTGGCTTAAGGCAACGGAAAATCATATAAAACTGCTGGATTACTCACTAAGACGCGCTCCAAGTCCTGCGAATTGGGTAGCCAGCGAGCAAGTAGATTGGTTAAGTTGCCATCATCTGGCATGAGGGCTGGGTCAAAGTAATTTATGTGAGGCCAATCAGTCCCCCAAACCACCCTCTCAATATTGGCATTAATAAGAGCCTTAGCAAAAGGGTCTACATCGGCATATCCAGATGCAGCATTACCAATTCGGTCCGCCCCTGATATCTTCACCCAAGCCTTACCTTCTGAAAGCATATTGCAAAGGTATTGGAATCCTGGATTATCAACCCCACGTGAGGTGTTCATGCGACCCATGTGATCGATGACCAAAGGGATTCCCAGCTTTAATAATCGTGGCGCCAATTCTGGCAAATCAGGCGCATGAGCCCATATTTGAGCATGCCAACCACGAGCAGCAAATCTTGGTGCAAGCGCCTCCAATACATCAAGGCCAACACCATTTTTATATAAGGGCTTGCCATCAATCATCAACAGATTAAAACGAACACCTCGAACACCCAAGGCATGCCAACGATCCAATTCAGCATCAGTCACATCAACTGCGGGGACAGCGACACCACGGAAACGATCCGGGTATTGCTCCAAAGACTCTAAGATTGCGCCATTATTTGTGCCACACACACTGGCGGTTACTAGTACGCCACGACTAAACCCAATGCGGTTTAGGTGCTGCAAAAAATCATCGGCGGAATATTCAAGCGGGGTATAACTCCTCTCATCACTCAGGGGGTATTTTGCAAATGGGCCAAAAACGTGAACATGGCTATCGCAAGCTCCTAGCGGAGCCTTAAAAACAGGATTGGTATAACTGCTTTTTGGTGGCAAGCATTTGTTACTCATATACATTTACTCCGCTTTAATTTTTCCTGATTGAACTAATTTTTGAGCACTTGAATACTCTTGGTTCAACATTGCAGTCCACTCTTGTGGGGTTGAGGATAGGGCAATACTGCCAACTGAACTTAAACGACCCTTAACGCTGGGCTTATCTAGCGCCTTCTTAAATGCGGCATTCAAAATCTGTAACGTGGAGGCAGGTAAACCCGGTGGAGCTAAGATGCCAGAGGTGGTATTAACTTCTAGGTCAATTCCAGCGGCTTCTTTTAAGGTTGGAGCATCTGGCAAACCAGGATCCCTCTCTTTAGAAAAGACCGCTAAAACCCTGAGAGTGCCCGCATCAACGAAAGGCTTAGAGCTTGTGATTTGATCCACTACAAAATCTAACTGCCCTCCCATGAGATCGGTCAACCCAGGAGCAGAACCTTTATATGGAATCACATTAAAGCTTAGGTGCGATACATCTTCAAGACGCAAAATGGCAATGTGATTAGATGTGCCTTGTCCAGCATGCCCAACGGAAATGGTATTGGGTGTTGCCTTAGCAGATGAAAACAAAGCTTTTGCATCCGGAAAACGTTTATCATCCTTGCGAACAACAATCACCAAAGGAGAAATGGCAGCTAGTGTTACTGGTTGAAAGCTATCCACTTTATAGGGCGGAACCTTCAGCATATTCGGTAGAACCCCGATCGTATTCGTCGTTGCCACCAATAAGGTGTATCCATCAGGTTCAGCCCGAGAGACATACGTAGATCCAATACTACCGCCCGCACCCGCCTTATTTTCAACCACAACAGATTGACCTAAAATTTTTGAAAGCTCCGGTGCAATTGCCCGTGCTACAACATCAACATTGCCACCAGGGGCAAATGGCACCACTAAGGTAAGCGATCGACTAGGAAAAGATTGCGCCTGAGCCTGAGCAATCTGCATACCCAATACAGTAAAAAAAATTCCAGTAAGCGCTTGCAAAGCATACTTAGTCATTGTGTCTCCACCCTAATTCTATTGATGAGGGATTATTAATATGCTTAAACTCTACTGCATTTCAAAACTTACAGCCTAAAACTAGGATCCATGCGATCAAGCATCCTTAGCAAAGCTGGCCACTCCATCACCCCATAGGGTCTTCGTGATTGCGGCTGGTAATTCATATAAGTTTCATTTAGAATTTGGGCTGAAACTTCCTGCAAGGGTGTATTGCAGGCCATCGCCGCTAGCTGAGCACGGCATGAAATCTCAAGGCGATGTATCCAGTTAAATGCTTCGCCGACAGTTCTTCCTGCGGTTAGCAATCCATGGTTACGCAAAATCAATGCTTCTGCATTCCCTAAATCACGCACCAATATCTCTTGTTCATCCATATTGAGAACCACTCCCATGTAGTCATGGTAGGCAATTTTTAAAAAACGCATAGAAGTCTGATTAATTGGGAGTAGGCCACACTGCAAAGAAGAGATTGCCATGCCCGCTGGAGTATGGGTGTGAATCACGCAGGAGACTTCAGGGCGAGCCATGTGGACTGCGCTATGAAGAATATAACCAGGCTTATTAAAGCCGTAATTCAACCCTCCAAAATCGGGTTTAAATAACACCTCACCAGAATGACTAATCTTTAGAAGGCATGATGCAAACATCTCCTCGTACATCATTCCGTAGGGATTGGTTAGAAAAGCATCCTCCTCACCTGGAACGCGTATCGTAATGTGATTGGCCATCATGTCAGACATACCAAAGTGAGCAACCAATCTATAGCATGCCGCCAGATCTACCCTAGCCTGCCACTCCGCATCACTCACCTGACCCTGTAGGGGTGGCAGTACCAATCTTCCAAGTGAATTCATATCAATATAAGCCTATGAGAAGCTAAAAGATAAATATACCGCACCATCTCTTGATCTAGCTCATTTCAGATGTAAATATAAGATCCGGATAATAAAAAATGGTAGATTAGCGCTTACTAGGTAAATCTGCGCTACTTAAAATAGCTCAAATAATAACTATCACAATGTTTTCCCGAAAGAAGCATTTAAATGTCTACAGAGATACAGCAACTAAACGCCGTTGAGTCGTGGGAGCAAATTGTTCTTCGAGTTTTAAAGATGAATGAAATAAAGCTCATCACCTATGTCCCCGACAAAGTTCTGGCTTCACTGATTAAACTTCTGCATGCTGATGACTACTTCACGGTAATCTGTCCAGCGCGCGAAGAAGAGGCTGTCGGTATTGTCACTGGAGCATATTTGGGAGGTCAGCGCGGCATTGTTTTAATGCAGACCAGCGGTTTTGCAACACTGCCAAATGCCTTAGCCTCATTAGCAGTTCCCTACCAAATACCACTCCTCATGATGATCTCAGAACGAGGAACTTTAGGAGATTTCCAATTAGGTCAGGCTATCGTTTGCCGCACAATGCGCCCAGTGCTTGAATGTCTAGGCATTGAGCATTTTGCTATTACCCGCCTAGATGATGTTGAGTTCGTTGTAGATAGGATGATCAAACAGGCTTATGCAACTCAGGCACCAGCGGCCATGATCCTATCCCCTCTTCTTACCAGTAAAGCCAATCAAAAGAAATGAGTAATCCCATGAATTCGCGAAGCCGTCAAGACGTAAAAGTCATGAATCGATCCGACCTTACTAAGAGGTTAGTCGCACAACTGCATAAGGATGAAGCTGTTATTGGCGGCATCGGCCACACAAACTGGGATTTGTGGGCTAGCGGTCAGCGCCTGCAAAATTTTTATATGCTCGGTAGTATGGGGCTTGCCGCACCAATAGCGCTTGGCGTCGCAATTGCCCAACCCCACAGAAGAGTATTTGCATTAGAGGGAGACGGATCCATTCTGATGGAGCTTGGTGCACTTGGAACGATCGCCGCACTTTCACCCAAAAATTTGACCGTCGTGATCTTTGATAATGGTGTGTATCAAATTACCGGAAGCCAACCCACTCTTACATCCCATTGCACAGATCTCGTGGCAATCGCCAAGGGATGTGGGCTCACAGATAGCTATTGGGCAAAAGATGAGTCGCACTTTGACCAATTGATTCAAGCAAGTCTTGCTAGCACTGTGCCAATGTTCATTGTTGCCAGAACAGACAATCAGCCGCCTGCAGGCGTAACTGAACGCGATACCTCAAAAATTCGCAGTCGCTTTATGCAAGGCATAGCGTCAAACAAAGATGCCAATCAACATACCTATTGAAAGTAACTCAACATGTCTAAATTACTAATTGGGGGAAAGTGGGTCGATGGGGGGGGCACTGAAAAATTAAAAGATAAATATTCAGGCGTCATTTATGGCGAAATGGCCATCGCTTCGGCGCATCAAGTTAAAGAGGCGGTATCGGGGGCTGTCCTCGGTTTTGAACAATCAACGCTAAGCCCATATGATCGCTACAAGATCTTATCCAAAGCAGCCCAGATACTGGAAACTCGCATTGATCTATTGGGGGATTTAATGAGGATGGAGGCTGGGTTCACTAAAGCTGATGGCGAGAATGAAGCACGACGTTGCATTCAAACTCTAGAGCTTTCATCTGAAGAAGCCAAGCGTTTAAGCGGTGATCTAGTGCCGATGGAAGCGGCGCAAGGAGTAAAGAATCGGATTGGCTTTACCATTCGAAGCCCACGTGGCGTCGTATGTGCAATCACGCCGTTCAATTCCCCTCTGAATACTGTAGCTCATAAAGTAGGTCCAGCACTGGCTGGCGGTAACTCAGTCATCATCAAGCCTTCAGAATTTACCCCGCTCACTGCGGTAGAATTATGCAAAATTCTGATTGAGGCAGGCTTACCTTCAAACCTCATTTCACTGGTTCACGGTGAAGGTCAAATGGTTGGTAGGCAACTATTAGCAGATCCACGCATCGCTTTTTATGCGTTCACAGGCAGCACACGCGTTGGTCGTGAAATCCAAGCGGCAGCTGGACTGAGAAAAACCCAACTTGAATTAGGTAGTATCGCTAGCACCATTGTCTGCGAGGACGCCAACATTAATTTAGCCATTCCTAAAATCCTGAATGCAGGATTTCGTAAGGCTGGACAAGTCTGCACTTCCGTTCAACGACTGTATGTTTCGCGGGCGATTGCTGGGGACTTTATTCCGCAATTGGTAGCTGCCACCAAACAAATGAAATTTGGCGACCCTAGTGATTCAAGCACTATCATCGGCCCAATGATCTCTCAAAAATCGACTGATCGCGCTATGGCATGGGTTAAGGAAGCGATAGCAAACGGTGCTCAAGTTTTAACAGGAGGAACCGCAGTGGGCCCTGTTATGGAACCCACCATCTTGTCTAATGTCTCCGGTGACATGAAAGTAGTTTGCGAAGAAATATTTGCGCCCGTTATTTCTATCATCGAATTTGACACGCTAGAAGAGGCCATTAAAGGCGCAAATGGCAGCCCATTTGGATTGGCTGCAGGAATATTTACCAATGACCTTCACAATGCACTTTCTACTGCAAAGATACTACGCTTTGGCGGTGTGCATATTAACGAAGCATCAAGCTCCCGTATCGATGTGATGCCTTTTGGGGGCGTCAAAGACAGCGGTTTTGGTTGGGAAGGCCCAGCCTATGCGATACGTGAAATGACCGAAGAGCGCTTGGTGACAATCTCCTACTAGGGAAAACTATTCAGCTACAGCACCAGACTCGCGAACAATAACTGCCCATTTTTCATATTCCTTATTTACAAATTTTTGAAATTGGGCAGCACTACCGCCAACTGGATCAGCCCCCTCCCTAATCATATGAGCCTCCATTGAAGGCAGTGCTTGATTAATTTTTAGATTAAGAATGGCGATGGTTTCAGGTGTAGTGCCTTTAGGAGCAAAAAAACCAAACCAAGAACCAGCCTCAAACCCTGGGAACCCCTTCTCAGCAACCGTTGGTATATTGGGCATTGACCTTGAGCGCTTTAGGCTTGTGACTGCGAGGGGTCTTAAATTTCCAGCATTAATCTGCTGAATAACGGAAGGAATCGTTGCAAACATAAATTGCACCCGTCCGGCTAACAAATCGTTTAAGGCATCGGCACCCTTGTATGGAACATGAGTCATTTCAATGCCAATTTTTTTACTCAACATAAAGCCCGATAAATGTGAGGATGTGCCAATTCCGGTTGACGCATAATTCATCATCCCAGGATTTGCTTTTGCATAGGCAAGAAATTCATCAAAGCTTTTCACTGGCAAAGATGGATTCACAACCAATACATTCGGTACATCTGCAAGCTGCACAATAGGCATCAAGTCAACCAATGGGTTGATGTTTAATTTTTTGTAAAGCGTTGGGTTGACCGCCATAGGGCCAACTGAATTGATAATTAAGGTGTACCCATCTGGCGCTGCCTTTGCAACATACTCAGTGCCAATATTTCCGCCTCCGCCCGCCTTGTTTTCTACAATAAAAGGCTGCCCAAGAGATTCTGTTAACTTTTGAGAAATCGAACGACCTAGTATGTCGGTGGTGCCTCCAGCTGAATAAGCAACAATCACTTTGACTGGCCTATTGGGATACTTTATTGGCTCAGCAATAGCATTAGTGCAAGCTTGCAGTAGGCCAAATAACGCAACCCCCTTCAGAAAATTCAAAAGGCTTGCTAAGGGGTTTGAATGTATTCTGTTCATATTGATTGGTTTACTGCCCATATTTTTGATAAGTCCTTTACCATAATATTTTTACTATTCATGATGGCTTCCACCAAGTGATCAGCGGTTGTCTTTCCAAGTCTTGGCTCTACCAATTCAATAAATTTATCCTCTAACTCCTGGTCAGTCAAAGGATCATCAGGATCACCATGGCGTGTTAGCTGGTGATGCGTCAGAATAGTGCCATCGTTTAGCTCAATTCGAATTTGCGCTTCCCTATTGTCAGGAAATCTTGCGGTGCTTCCCTCATCAACATAGGTGTCGATCTTATTCTCCAATTCATGGATATCTGATCTAGAAATAGCATCACTCAAAAATGACTTCTCTCTGACGCGACCCAAAATAATTCTCGCTGCAACGGTATAGGAAAGACTAAATTTAGCTTCAAAGGGAGTTTTTGGGTGCCGATAGGAACATACGTCACAAGCAGCACGATAAGTACCTATAGAGATTTTCTGAATAGAGTTGAGCTCAATTTTCTCTTTATCTAGAATCGCTGCAACCCCATCAATGGCTGGGAAGGTATGGCCACAACAACCGTGATTCTTAAAAGTCATTTGAGAAATGTTAAATTCACTTCCCAAACCATGAAAAACTTGATCCCAGCGGGGATTGATTGACATGGCTGCCCCAAATCCCACCGAACCTTCGAGTAAATCAGCGGTACCAGTCATCCCAGCTTTAGCTGCCAAGGCTGCATTAACGCCGACTTCGGCTGCATGCCCCGCATGCATTGGCTTGGTCATTGAGTTCGACCTAAATGCCTGTTGCAGGCCGCTGGCAAATGAACCGGCCGTTGCCAGAGCATCACAAGATCGACTCGCACTCAAACCCAAAACGGATGAGCACGCTGCTGCGCTACCGAACACACCGACAGTCCCTGTGGTGTGAAAAAAACGATAATGGCTTGGCTGAATTACCTTGGCAATTCGTGTAGAGATTTCGTACCCAACAACGATTGCCTCAAGTAGCTTCTCAACCGTTAGATCATTTAGCTCTGCAAGGGCAAAGCTGCCAGAGATAGTAGGACATCCAGGATGATACGCACCATCTCTAAAAATATCATCAAATTCGGCAATATGAGAAATACTGCCGTTAATAAATGCTGATGATCTTGCGCTAAACTTTTGATTGCTACCAACTACAGAACATGAACCATGTCCGATGTCATCTTGATAGGAAGAAATTAACATGGCCGCAGTCGCAGAGTTTGCGCCACAAATTAAGGCGGCATGCCAATCCAATAGCGCCCTTCTCGCATGATGCAGAACGTCGGAAGAAAGTTTATGTTGATAACTTTCTTCTATATATTCGCCAAATTTCTTCAGTATGATCATTTAAGAACTCCAGATGATAACCGTATTAGTTTTGAGCTTCTATAGTAATCCATGAGCCCAATAAAGAAAAAGCCTAGAATCTTCTAGGCTTTTAAAAAGTAGACTTAATGTCACTGAACAACAATATTGGCGCCCTGCCTTAGTTGATTCAAGTACTCAAACTGTTTCTTCTGGGTTAGGCCTGCACGAATAGACGCTTTTGCTTGCTCTAGTGTTGGCGGCTTGCTCGATTTTTTATCTTCCAATTTAATGAGATACCAACCTTGTGGCATCTTGATGGGCAAAGGTGAAACCTGTCCTACTGACAGCGCCACCAACACAGAAGAAATTTGTGGTGAAACTTGGCCTGATTGAACCCAGCCTACCGCACCACCCTGAACTTTGTTGGGAGCTAGAGACATACTCTTGGCAACTTTATCGAATGCCTCGCCCTTTTTAATTCTGGCTAAAGCAGTTTTGGCATCCTCTTCGGTAGCAACGGCAATATCGCTCACCTTGTATTCCACAATCGTTCCCTGTGGTCCAAGTGAGGCAACTTCTCGGTTGTACTCAGCTTGAACATCACTATCGGACACTGGATTTTGAGCGCTGAATGTTGCCAACTCAAGATCAGCTAAATAGTTCTGACGAATTTGCGCTAACTGACGATTTGCTTTATCGGAATTGGCCAAGCCATCACGATCAGCCTGTTGGGATAAAAGAGAAATTTCAATTAATTTACTCAGCACTGCATTACGCAATTCTGGTGAATCTTTTTGGCCTTGAGATAAAGCAGCTTGAATACCCTGCTCGACTACATCATTGGTAATAACAGTGCCATTAACGCTGGCGGCAGCATTCGGCGGAATATTGCTTTGTGAATAGACCGAACCAGAGAGTGCTGCAAGGGTTAAAAATGGAGCGATAAGACTGGTAAATGACAATTTCATGGCAAATGCTTTCTAGTGGATTTAGACTCAATCTTAACAGCCCATGCTGCAGCCCTTTTGACTGAGAATCGGAATATCTCAATGAATTTTGGGTTAAACGCCCTGACACTTACAATTATGTGATGAACCCAAGCCAAACCCCTGAAAACAAGCCCTTGAGTATTAAAGTCCGCATTGAGAATGAAGCCAAAAAGGCCCTTCTTTTGACGCTCTATCTGGGTGTATGGTTCTGCGCCATCACCTTCTTAGCGTTGACTGCTTTAGAAGGAAAGCCTATTCATGCAACGATTTTTGGTCTTGCAATGATTAAAGCGGGTATTTGCGCAAAGTTTATGTTGATAGGTCAAGCCGCCTATCCATTAACCATCAGCAAAAAACATGGCATCATCCCCTCGCTGTTGGCGAACTCCTTTATTTACTCAATCATCGTTCTGCTGCTGAGTTACCTAGAGTCTGGAGTAGATGGCCTCATCCATGGTCGACACTTTATTGATTCAATTCTTTCATTTGGGCATTCTGATCCAATTTATATTCTGTCCCTCTCCATTATTTATTGGCTCATTATTTGGCCTTATCTTTTATTCGTTGGCATAAAAATGGCGCTGGGTGATGACACCACCATCGAACTACTCTTTGGCCCGCGCAAGACCGGCTAGTAAATAAAGATGTTTTTTATACGCTGCGTTTTTAGTATTGCACTATGCATTACGACCGCCATATCTTACGGTCAAGAAATTGAAGCGCGCGCCTATTCCAATGCGCCGATAGGTATGAACTTCGTTACTGCTGGAGTTGCGCAAGCTAAAAGCGGTTCATATACGCTAAACACAGAGGCGGTGAGCCTGACACATGTCCTTGACGTTGCCGGGCAATCAGGCAGACTCACCTTGACAGTTCCCTATGCAGAACTCTCCGGTGTAGGGCGCGTTGGCGGTCAGTCCATTAATGCATCTGCTGAAGGTCTATCAGACCCTATGATCAAAGCTTCCGTCAATCTTTATGGGGCACCAGCATTAACAAATGGCCAATTTGCGAGCTACCAACAAGACCTCATCATTGGCGCCAGCTTAGCCGCTACCATCCCTTGGGGAAAGTACAACAGCAGTCAGATGGTTAATGTGGGAGCCAATCGCTCCTTAATTCAGCCGGCAGCAGGCCTCTCTCAAGCCATTGGGCCCTGGCGCCTAGAATTGGCTGGTATGGCAACTATCTACACCAGCAATACGAATTACATGGGTAGCAACACACTATCCCAAAATCCCGTGTACTCAGGGGAAACACATGCCATCTATTACTTTCCCAACACCGCCTGGATCTCTGCAGATGCTACCTATTTCACGGGTGGCCAAACCTATGTCAATGGCATGCCAGCTAGCGGTACGCAAGAAAACTGGCGCTTTGGCAGTACGCTCTCCTACCCTATTGATAAACAAAACTCCATACGCCTTAGCGGCAGTAAAGGTGTTTATTCGCGCACTGATACCAGCTATAACGCCGTGGGGATTTCCTGGCAATATCGTTGGGGTGGCACGCCTTAGATGAAATCTTGTACCTATCGCTACAATTACTAAAAACCTCAATTTAGCAACATTTAATAAATATAAAAAACGAGACAAGAATGACGACAAAGCCAAAAGATCCGAAGACCACTGAAACTGGCTTACGCAAAGGACTCACCAGTTATGGCGACAAAGGTTTTTCCCTTTTCTTGCGCAAAGCATTTATCAAAGGTGCCGGCTATACCAATAGCGCCCTAGATCGCCCGGTGATTGGCATCATTAATACCGGTAGCGCCTACAACCCTTGCCATGGCAATATGCCTCAACTGATTGAGGCAGTGAAACGCGGTGTCATGCTTGCAGGTGGTTTGCCAATGGACTTCCCTACTATCTCCATTCATGAGAGCTTCGCAGCACCAACCAGTATGTATTTACGCAATCTCATGTCGATGGATACCGAAGAGATGTTGCGCGCTCAACCCATGGATGCAGTGGTGATGATTGGCGGCTGCGATAAAACGGTTCCAGCTCAAATGATGGGCGCCGCTTCTGCTGGTCTTCCAGCAATTCAATTAATCACCGGCTCGATGTTAACGGGTTCGCATCGCAGCGAACGCGTTGGCGCCTGTACCGACTGCCGCCGTTACTGGGGTAAATTCCGCGCAGGCGAAATTGATGAAGCTGAAAAAGATGAGGTCAATGATCAACTTGTCGCCAGTGTTGGCACCTGCTCCGTGATGGGTACTGCCAGTACGATGGCATGCATTTCAGAAGCATTGGGTATGACGGTTCCTGGTGGCGCATCTCCACCGGCCGTTACCGCCGATAGAATTCGGATTGCCGAAGAGACCGGCACTCGTGCAGTACAAATGGCTAAAGATGGTTTAACCATCGATAAAGTATTGACAGCTGATGCATTTGAAAATGCTATGCGTGTTTTATTGGCGATTGGTGGGTCTACCAATGGCATTGTGCATCTTGCAGCCATTGCTGGTCGCATGGGGCTTGAAATTGATTTAGAAGCGCTCGATAAGATGGGTGATGAAACCCCTGTCTTACTCGATCTCAAGCCATCTGGTGATCACTACATGGAAAACTTCCATGATGCCGGCGGCATGACTACCCTCTTGCGAGAACTTAAGCCTTTATTAAAACTCAATGCGATGACTGTTACTGGCAGAACATTGGGTGAAGAAATTGATGATGCTCCGCCTAGCTTTAAACAAGATGTGGTGCGTAAATTTAATGATCCCATTTATCCCCGCGGCAGTATTGCAGTCTTGCATGGCAACCTCGCCCCAGGTGGAGCGGTGATTAAGCAGTCTGCAGCCAATGAAAAGCTCATGGAACATGAAGGTCGCGCAGTGGTATTTGAAAATGCTGAGGATCTAGTCACTCGTATTGACAGTCCAGATCTTGATGTCACAGCAGATGACATCCTGGTATTAAAGAATATTGGCCCCAAGGGTGCGCCCGGGATGCCTGAAGCTGGCTATATCCCCATACCCATGAAATTGGCACGTGCTGGCGTGAAAGATATTGTGCGCATCTCTGATGGCCGCATGAGTGGGACGGCATTTGGCACGATCGTATTGCATGTCACCCCAGAATCGGCTATTGGTGGTCCATTAGCTCAAGTGCGCAACGGCGATCGCATTCGTTTAAGCGTCAAGAACCGCGAAATTAGTCTGCTGATTTCTGATGAAGAACTGGCCAAGCGCATGAAAGATAACCCCATCACCGAACCGACTGCAGATCGTGGCTACAAGAAATTATTCTTAGACACAGTGACACAAGCAGATAAGGGTGTGGATTTTGATTTCTTACGCGCTGCGAAAATGGTTGGCAAAACACCCAGCAGTCAATAAGCTGGCCTGCTTTGGCTGACTGAATTAGTCAGCCAACACATCCTTGAGCTTTTCTAAAAAAAGCTCTTGGCCATGATTCACCTTTGCTTGCCAATCCTTTGCGGAGTCTTCATTAGCGTCATCAGTAATATATTTAAATGACTGCCATGGAATTCCATGCTGATGAGCAACTGTAGCAATAGCAAATAGCTCCATATCTACAACGTCGACCTGTTGTTCATCCAACCATGGATCAAATGCAGTCACAAAGCTATCTCCAGAGCCGCATACATGTTCTCCGCTCAAGGAGAAGTATTCAAATGGTCTTGGACAAAACGGCGTTTGTCCTCTTGGGGCCAAAGGTTCAGTTTGCATATCACGCTGAATCACCCTAGCTATTTCTAATAAGCCTTGCAATTGAGGATTGACTTTGCCGGCAGTGCCAAAGTTCACAATTCGTGTGGGCTGTAAATCCTGTATTGCCTTGAGTGTGGTGAGCGTGGCATTAATCTTGCCAATTCCAGAATAGACAATCTTTACCCCCTGCGGCATTGCTGCGCGCTTGAGCTCGGACTCCAATGCGGTAATAATGAGCAATTCTGTTTTCATGTCTGCCAATAATGAATTTATTAGATTATCTACCCGGAGTCCCAGACTTTCCTGAGCCCGGAATTCTCTTTAGGGATATCTCCCCGTTATTAGCCAATCCAGCAGCGTTTAAAGAGGCTATTCGGCAATTAGATAATTTGGCTAAGACTTTTGATTACACCCACATTTTAGGGATTGAATCGCGCGGCTTCATCTTTGGTTCAGCCCTGGCTCACCATGCTCATAAGGGGCTAGCGCTAGCCAGAAAGCCCAATAAGCTCCCCTTAGCTAGTCACCGAGAATCCTACGGCCTTGAATACGGCAATGACTCCTTAGAACTTCAGCAGTCCACCTTACCGCAAGGTGCGCGTGTTTTATTAATTGATGATGTCTTGGCTACTGGAGGCACCTTGATTGCTGCCAATAAGCTACTCAAGAGTGCTGGCTTTGAAGTGTGTGGCGCCTTAACCTTGTTAGAAATCGCGGGCTTAAATGGCTCAGCAATACTCACACAACATGGGATACAAAATAAAACCTTAATAGTTGCTTAGACAAGGTTTAAATGATGCTCTTGGCACTTTTCAAAAGCTTCATTGCACCCCAACCAACAGCGAGCGCTTTGCTAGCCAACTTGGGCTTGTAATGGGCCAGCACTGCAAAGGCAGTACTCCATAGAACTGGGTTATTGCGCAGGAAATTAACAGTATCGATCCCCTTGTCAGCCCAGGAGAGTGGCTTTACCCAGGGTTCAAAGTTGGTGGCGAGTTCCTGCCGCTCCTTAGCCGACCTATTCTGCAATTCTTGACGGCGCTTTTCTAAGGCCTTGAGATTGTTGCCCATTACCTAGACAGTTCCTCGCGGTCTTTCTGGAGCTCAGAGATAGTAGCTTCAAATAATTTGGGCATGGTTCGCAAAGATTGCAGAATGACCGCAGCCAAAATCACACCTACCGCTAAAAATCCACTCGTTAATAAAGTGAGCGCCAAGATGCGGTCGGTTTCCCAGCTATAAATCACGATCAACAATGCCAGCATCACCAAGCCAAAGAATAAAAAGAATAAAGCAAAAACAATCATCACCAGCAAGCTAATGAATTTGCTTCTGGCAATTTGTACATCCGTTGAGATTAATTCAAGACGGGTTTGCGCAATCGAGGCACCAGTGGAAACTAAATTCTTGAGCGAGGAAAGTAAATTTTCTTGTGACATTATTTTCCTAGCGGCGACGAATGAATAAGCCGATCAACAATCCTAGACCAGCAGCTACTCCAACAGCCTCCCAGGGATTTCGATGCACAAACTCATCAGCGCTTTCAGCAACAACTTTCGCTTTATCGGTTAATGAACCTTGTGCATTCGAAAAATTCTCTTTTGCACTGGAAAGTGTCTCTAGCGCCTTTGAGCGAATTGAACCGATCACGCCATCCTCTTGTCCTGCCGTCGCCTTAATCAAAGCCTCAGCATCTGCCATCAGGGCTTTGAAATCGCCAACCAATTGCTCAGAATCAATGCTCGCTTCCGGATGTTCAATGTGTGCTGGTTTTCTAGCTGTCATGGCATTACCTTAAAAAATGGCTTATGTTCCATTCTAAGCAATTATGAGTTCCCACCCAATAATAAAACCGTCATACCGGCATTTCCTTCCTTAAAAAGCTTTAGATGACGCTTTAAACTGGGGCGTCTTCTCAATAGGGCATGGTAAGCATCGCTTGCATAAGCAACATCCTCGCCAAAGAAATACTCATCAACTCGATCTGAAAAGTAATTATTTTCTAGAGCATCATGTACAGCCCATTTAATGCGACCACCCTCACCACTCGACCCGTAACCATGAATAAGCAGAATCACTTTGGCTCCTAGCTCACTCGCACGGCGTAAATGGTGAGTTAAGCGGTCCAATGCTTCTTCTGCACTTGGGCCGCCCCGTTTTAAGTTCAGCTCAATCGTATCGTGTAGCAATATAGGCAAGGTCTCGCTACCACAATGATGGCAGTCGTGCATTAGTGGCCGAGGATTGCCGCAATCAGGACATTCACATGGGAGAGCCATTTAGAAATTCCTGTTATAAATATCGAATAATAAAAAGGAGACAGTAATGCATTGCACCATTATGAAGGGGCTATTGCTTGCCCTGCTATCGATTTCTATTAACGCATTGGCCCATAAACCCAATGAACCGACTCATCAGATATATCCCGAAGGTGATTTAGCCCTAGAAAATGGCTCAGTCATCAAAGACTTTGATCTGTCATACACAACTCAAGGCACATTAAACGCTGATAAGAGCAATGCCATCCTCATGGTCACTGCGATTGGCGGAAATCATCATCGCATTGACTACCTGATTGGCCCCGGAAAAGCGCTTGATACTGATAAATACTTTGTGATCTGCACTGATGCCATTGGTAACGGGCTAAGTACTTCACCTTCAAACAGCAAGTCGCAGCCTAATGTGAGTTTTCCAGAGTTCAATATGCGCGATATGGTGAACAGTCAGCATCGCCTGATTGCCGACCACTTTGGCATCAAGAAATTAGTCGCCGTTGTTGGCGCTTCGATGGGCGGCATGCAGGCACTGCAATGGGCCGTTTCTTATCCCAATGCCATGCAGGCGATTATTCCGATTATTCCACTCGCCAAAACCCATGCTTGGACGACTGGCGTACTGGAGATGCTACGTCAAAGCATTATGACTGACCCAGCTTATCAAGGTGGTAAGTACGATAAACCTGTTGAGCAAGGAATGCGCCTTTGGTCTGGATGGCTCAGTGGTGTGATTGTGAGAACCCCCGCCTATCAAGATCAACTAAATGCAACAACTGAGGCCGAAGTGGAATATCTCAAAAAGGTACAAGACAGTGGCTGGAAGCGCATGGATGCTAATGACTGGATCTGGCAATCACGTGCTTACGACCGCCATGATGTTGGCCAAACCAAAGGTTTTAATGGCGATACAGCTGGCGCCCTCAAATCCATTAAAGCTAAAACGCTCATCCTCGCCGGTACCGGTGACTTACTCAATCCTGAAGCAGATGCCAAAGCATCGGCCAAACTGATTCCAGGCGCAAAGTATCTAGCTATTAATGATCGTTTGCCCATGGGGCATTTATCCGGCGCCGGCGCCACTAAAGATGAAAATGAATTTCAGAACAAGGTCATCGCAGAATTCTTGGCAACACTCAAAAAATAACAAATATTCAAACAGCAGGAGACAAATATGGATCATCAAAGACGAAAAATATTGCAGTATTCATTGGGCGTAGCATCACTACCCATCATCGGCGGCATAGGTACAAGCTTAGCTCAACAGGGTTTATCCGCACCCAGTGGATATGATTTGTTAGTGACAGGCGCGCGCGTGATTGACCCGTCACAAAATTTAGATGCGGTAATGGATATTGGCATCCGCAATGGCCGCATCGTTGATATACAAAAAGATTTACCAAAAGATAAGGCTGCCCAGCAAATTAATGCTAGCGGCAAAATCATTACTCCTGGTTTAGTTGATTTACATGCACATACCTACCCTCAGGCCTCTGCCATTGGTTTACCGGCCGACGAACTGGTACCATTTACTGCCACGACCACCTATGTGAGTGCTGGCGATGCTGGTGGCAATAACTTCTCTGCCTTCAAACACTACATTCAGGCACAAGCAAGAAGTCGCATGTTTGCATTTGTTCATATTTCATCCATTGGCTTGGCTGGCTACCCCGTAGGCGAAATGAGAAATATCGATTACGCCAATATTGATTTAGCAGCACGGGTTGTTAATGAAAATCCTGACATCGTTCTCGGAATTAAAGTTCGCGAGACCCTGGATGTCGTTGGAGAAAATGGCATTGAACCATTACGCCGCGCAAGGGAAGCGGCAGAACGCTCAGGCGTTAAAGGCGCTCGAGTGATGTGTCACATTGGCAATGCCCCTGGAGACCTCAGTAAATTATTGGATCTGTTGCGCCCAGGCGATATCCTGACCCATGCCTATAGTGGCGCAGGTAATAACACCGTACAAAATGGCAAACTCATTGCAGCAGCGCTAGAAGCAAAAAAACGCGGCGTCATCATAGATGTTGGTCATGGCGGTGGTAGCTTTGACTTTACTATTGCCGAACCTGCCATCCAGCAAGGCTTAATACCGGATACGATCTCCTCCGACTTGCATGCCTTCAGTGGAAACTCTCCCAGCATTCCTTATTTGCCCAATGTTATGAGTAAGTTTTTAACGCTTGGTTTTAGTTTGAATCAAGTAATAGCCATGACAACCAATAGACCAGCAGCCATTATTAATCGAGATCCATTGCTGGGCACTCTCAAGAAAAATGCCCCGGCCGATATATCTATTTTGGATCTGGTTGAGAAACCTGTGGAATGGTTGGACACGCGCGGCAATAAACGACCAGGCATGTATAGCCTGGTTCCAGTACAAACAATTCGTGCAGGCAGGCCTTTCGGGCGACCTTTTGTAGCCCCCTTCGGCTACTAAAACTTATTACG